>SXGU01026453.1_pt1 | contig 11878 bp, 9 predicted proteins | sample 3174531 | NCBI WGS metagenome assembly SXGU01 (sample SAMN11356863, study PRJNA531348) | freshwater metagenome | isolation source: freshwater sample F1-140 | place: China: Fuxian Lake, Yuxi | collected 2017-12-25
GCGCATTGAACCGCGCTTCGCTCCGCTCCGCGCCTCTCAATGCGCGTAGCAAACAACAGGGCTTCTCGGCCCTTTTCTCTTAACCAGACTGGTACACTTTTAAACCGCCATCTGGCACAATTTGTCTCCGCCATTGACACGTTGGGTGTTCCAAGCGGCATGGACTCACAATTTGTATTTAATACATCAGATCACTCTCTATGGTGGGCGCAAGGCGGAGTTTCGTCCACGCCACTTACACAGATTGCATCCTTTGGCGCAAATGTTCAAACGCTAGCGGCCTCGGACTTTTCTGTTGTGGCAGGAAATACACTGCCAGGCTAACCAAACAGGATATTTTTCAATTTTCAGCGGTTTAAGGCATTACCTTTGCAGATAATTTATTATTACTCAGAATTTAGCAAATAATTCAGCCTAATCTCTTATTGCGCTGCTAGCCTACTCATAAGTCGTTTAAAGACTACTATGGCGTAACTCTACGGCAATTTGGCCCGTCGACATGAGCGCGATCAAGCCCGACGACACACCAATCAATAACTTGACCAGTCAGAATGACAGATTGATCTGGCGTAATGTTATAAAAAACATCTCTCTTTAAGCCATCACCAAATAAACCTTCGCCCTGGCAATATCGCCTCGGCGTGTAACTTTGACCATGAGTTCTGAGCCCGATCTCTTTTATATTGTCAAAACGATTAATAAATAGATCGGATGCCCAATATTCACGCTCGCGGTTTTGAAAATCCTGCATAATCTTCCGCAAAACATAAAAATCATCGCAGTTTGGAAGCTCTAATGTGAAAGGCCACGCGCGCTCTTCAGAAGGGGGATTGTGATAAAGACTGTCGGCTTGGGCAGGCGCCAAGAGGAGCGTTAGTAAAACACAAAAATAAAAACGCATCCTATTCTCCGGAAATGGATTTTTTCAGCATACAGATGTATCTTTTACTAGCTTAGTCGAGCTCTTTTATGCATTTCTTTATACCCAAAGTCATAAGTTTTTTTGCGTCAAGCGTCGCCGCTGCGTGAAATTCTTTTTGAACCATCCCGCCCACTGCTTTTTGAATTTTTCTGGCATTTTATTTAGCAGCTCCTTGGTAGCTGCAGGATCAGTTTTTCCTGATTTTAGATCGTAAGCATCATGAAACATGACTGTCGCCATGGGACCGACACAGACATTAGGAACGGAAAGCGCTAGTGAACAGGCTGACCAGCAAAGACCGATTATTCTAACTTCTCGACCCTGCTCGGTGTAATTTTGAGCAGCCTTTAGATAGTCGCTCACTCTTCCGCTCCGGTCATCGAGAATGATGATGGGTTTGATGTTGTCAGGGGGAAGGATAAAATCGAACATATGATTATATCTGGGCTTGAGAAAAATTTATTTGTTGTTTTTATTGGCAGGCATGCTTCGATCATTTACTGTTTTAAGTTCTTGTATGGCCTCGGGTAGAGGTGCTGAAGGCTCATCAAAATTAAAATCTTTTATTTCATTATCGAAGTCTTTTTTGTCTCCTTGTAAAAATCCTTTTCGGTGCGCTGTGCATCGACGGTTGGATGTCATCGGGATGCGGAAGTCATAAGCATAATTATAAGCTCTGCCTGTTGCTGCATCGATAGCGACTGGCGCAATCCCGCCGATGAGCCCACCAACAGCTAGATCCTCGCCATTAAGCGCTGGGCTAAAGGTTTTTGTCGCATCAACAAAACATTTTTTCTGACATGTAATAGTGATTTTCTCTGAAGATCTAGGGATATTGATAGCTTCGGGCGTTATAAATTTTTGCGTGCCGAGAGTTGTAGACGTCAGCGTGCATTCAGCATGGGGGGCACCAGGCGTTGACACCATCACACGTTGCTGAGGACCATGGGAGATAGTTGCGCATCCTGGAAGTAGGAAAGCGACTAGGAAGACTCTTAATCGTCTCATCGTGAGGCTAATTCTTTCATTTCTCTGCCTCTGATTTCAAATCGGAAGGGTCTACAATATCTACTTTAGCGCCAATATGTGGAATAAGGGTCACTTTATAGGTTGCTTCTCTGCAGCTAATAATCCAGGTCATTTCGTCAGGTCGTGAATCTGCCCTGTCTTTTTTGGCTGTTTTAGGCATTGTGCAAGGGATACCCCGTGCTCTAAGTTGAGTGGCGACGACATCCTCGGCCTTAGTCTTTTCTCTTGCTTGCAACTGAATATTGACAAGTATCAGACATAAAAAACAGAAAAATACATGATTAAAGAAATAATTTGAAAATATATCATACAAGCGATGCATGATCATTTCCCATCTGTTGTTGAGACACCAAACCATTTATCTTTGATCTGCTCATAGTGACGATTTGGATCATAGGGATTGACGTCAAGCTGCAAATCTCTCACTGAAAGACGTCCAATTGCGGCAAGAGCTGCATAGGTCCCAATAATTTTATCGTGCTGTGCAGAGATAAGATTAACGCGCGCCTCTAGTAGAGCTTGTTGCGCATTCAGAACGTCCTGAGTTGTCCTTTGGCCAAAAGCAGACTCGTCCCTGACACCCCGCAACGCCATTTCTGCTGATTTAACAGCTCTCTCGCCAAACTCTACAGAGGCCTTGGCTGATAAATATTGAGCGTATCCTTCGATAACTTTGGCTCTAATTTCATTTCTAACACTATCGACATGAATTTTAGCTTGACCAAGTTGCTCTTTAGACTGGCGAATTGCCGTGTACTCCCCGCCACCTTGATAAAGCGGTATATTTAACGTCGCAAGCGCCTGACCGCCAAATTGACGCGTGTGTGGATAGCCAAAGTATGAATCAAGCGATTGAAGAACCTGACCGCCAACAGAGGCTGTTGGTAGAAGAGCCGCCTCAGCTACTTTTACGCCCGCATCCGCTGCATCAACATTATGGAGACTAGTCTTGACATAGGGATTATCATGCAGGGCAATTTCGATAGCTTCCTCTTGATTTCTGGGGAGCATATTTTCAAGAGATCTCACAGGTAGAAGTTTCTGTGGTTTTTCGCCAACAATTTTTTGATAGTTGGCGATACTTTTTTGTAGTGTTCCATTGGCTGTTGACTCCTCTGACTGCGCCTTGGCAAGGGCCGTTTGAGCCTGTGCAACGTCTGTCATACTCACTTCGCCAAATTCATAGCGATCTTGCGTGACTTTAAGCTGATGCTGGAGAACAGCGACGTTATTTTTTTTCAGCCTTAAGACCGCCGTATCACGAAAGACATCCATATAGCTTGTCGCGCCCTTAAGCAGTGTTTCTTGTTCGAGAGCCTGCAACTCGCCGCGTGCTGCAAAGACGCCGGACTCCGCTTGTCTGATGGAGTTTCTAGTTTTTCCTCCGTCAAATATGGGTTGATCGAGTTTGAAGGTGCCTGTTGTTGGGTAGCCGCTATATTGGTCAAATTGATATTTACGAGAGCTAAATTGATCAATACCAGCAGGAGCCTTGATTGTTGTGCGTTGGGGGCCTCCATAAACATTGATAGTTGCTTTTGGCCGCATGCCTGTCATCGCCTTAGGCACGTCTTCATCTCGAACCCTTACTTTAGCCCTTTGCTCATCGATATCTGGGTTCTCATTATAGATTTTTGTTAGTGTGTCGCCAATCGACTGTGCAAATACATTAGAAACCGACACCATCGGAAAAAATATTACGATTAGAAGGAACCGGCGACGCAACAAAACACCCCCGCACCTTTGCGCAAGGTTTTTAATATGTTGCTCCTCTGTTGTGTTGAAAATCATAAGTTTGATTTGCCTAAATAATTTTATCTTTCCTTCATTGCGCGGGATGTGATCTCAACGAGTGGAGAAAATACGTAATTAATGATCCGTCGATTACCCGTTTTGATTTCAGCAGTAACGGCCATACCGGGAGTTAGCGGAATTTTTGCATTTTCTATGGTCATGTAATCACGGCTGGTCCTGAGAAGGACCTGAAAGACAAGATTCTGCGTTCTCTGCGCACCGCCTAAAAAGGTATCTTTCTTTGATTTTGTTGGCATGCCTTCGGCATTTGTCGCGTCAGGCTCTGGAATAGCATCATGGGAAACATGCGTTACAATGGCATCTAGAGTTCCAAAGCGCGTGAAGGGGAACGACTCCACTTTAATAATAGCTTCCTGCCCTACCTTAACAAAGCCAATGTCTTTGTTCTCTACATAGGCTTCAATTTCAAGCGCTGCATCATCGGGAACGATCCGCATGATCTCCTCCCCGCTTTGAAGTACCTGATTTTTAGTTGTTACTGTTAGACCTAGAACCATGCCAGAAATTGGCGCAGTCAGGGTCATGTGATCTGTTTTTACATGAGCCTTGGCGGTTTTTTGCTCGAGCTCATCAGCTTGTCTTTCGGCTTCACTAATTTTTTGTTGGTTCTCAGCAACGAAAGCATTAATCGTTTTCATCTTATCTTTGATTAAAACATTTATTGCTGCCTTAGTTTCTTCGAGTTGTCCTTTGTGGCCAGCAAGAGTCGTTTCCTGTGTTTGCAATGTTTCCATTGCATCAATGACTGCCGCCTTAGAGGTCGATCCGCGCGCCAAAAGCCCTTTGCGCATGGCTACGCGTTGTTTTAGAGTCTCAATCAGCATTTCTTGTGAGCTGATTTGAGATTCAAGTCGCTTTTCTTCACGTTCTTTTTGCGCCACTTGGGCTTCAATACTTTGAACAGAGCTTTTGATCTGTTCGAGATCGCCTTTTAAAACACGGTCCTCTCGATCCCTGATTGTGCGGGGAATAAAATCAGGCCAGTCGATCTTAGGCAGTTCCTCAGCGCTCAGATTGCTAGCGCCTTGCAGAGAAGCCTTGCGTCGCAGAACTTCACCCTTGAAGGCCAGATAGCTTGTTGATGCGCTGCGCTCATCAGCAATTGCTTCTGCTGGATCTAATTCAATAAGGGCTTCCCCAGCTTTTACATGCTGTCCATTACGCACATTAATTGCTGTTACTCTGCCCGCATCCATGGGCTGGATTGATTTGACACGTCCAGAGGGCTGAACCTTTCCCTGTGCAATTGCAAGAATATCAATGTGCCCAAAAAAAGCCCATAGCAGCGCAAAAGAGACTAGGGCGCAAATAACACGCAACATGGCGATATTAATGGGTGATGGCGGCGTTTCAAGAATAGAAATAGCTGCAGGTAAAAATTCTTGGTCAGAACGTTTTTCTTGTTCTAGGGCGAAATCAGAGAAAAATTTACCGATACGAGTAGCAAATCTATTGTTAAAAGAATATAGGAAATCGCTAAATTTATCTTTTAATTTTTCTAAATTGGGAGTCACGCATTCTCTCCCAATGAATTTTGTAACGACCAGAGATGAGCATATAGACCGTCACGTTTGTTTATTAATTCTTTATGTGTTCCAATTTCTACAACACGCCCTTCTTGTAGACCAATTATCTTTGTGCAATTTCTAACCGCATTAAGTCGATGGGCAACAATAATGACCGTGCGCCCTTTTACAATTTGCAGCATATTATTTTGAATTATTCTTTCACTTTCATAATCAAGGGCGCTCGTCGCCTCATCCAAGATCAGGATTGATGGATTAATGGCGAGTGCCCGAGCAATAGCGATACGTTGCCGTTGTCCGCCAGAAAGATTAGCTCCTCGTTCTTCTATTATCGAATCATAGCCATTCTCTAGCCGGCCAATAAATTCATCTGCGCCGGATAGTCTTGCTGCTTGAATAACCGCAGCGCGCGGCATGGCTGGATTAGCTAGAGCGATATTATCGTGGAGAGAGCGATTAAAAAGAAGATTGTCTTGTAATACGACGCCAATCTGGGAGCGCAGCCATGCAGGATTTACCTGCGCAAGATCAACCCCGTCGACCAAGACTTGTCCAGTTTCTGGCACATAAAAACGCTGTATCAGCTTGGCAAGGGTTGATTTGCCAGAGCCAGATCGGCCAACAATACCGACAACTTCACCAGGAGCAATCGTGAGAGAAATATTTTTTAAGACTTCAGCCGCTCCGGCTTTATAGCGAAAACTGACATTGCGAAATTCTATTGCTCCAGTCGCACGCGGAAGATTGCCATGCGCGAGATTTAAGGGCTCCAAGGGGTGGTTGAGAATATCACCTAATCGATCAATCGAAATCTGAACCTGTTGGAAGTCCTGCCAGATTTGAGACAACCTTAAAATAGGCTGGGATACTTGACCGGAAATCATATTAAAAGCGACTAGCTCGCCAACTGATAGTTCTCCATCAATAACGGCCTTAGCGCCAAACAAGAGTAAGAGCGCTGTCGTTGCTTTGTTAACGTATTGGATGGCCATTTGTCCGCCTGAGCCAATAAGGCCTGAGTCAAAGGATGTCTTGACGTAAGCGGCTAGTTTTTCCTCCCATTGCATTTGCATTGCCGGCTCGACAGCCGCAGATTTAATAGTCTGGGCACCAACAATCGCCTCTACCAGCATTTGCTGACTTAAGGCCCCGCGATTAAATTTTTCCTTGGTAAGTTCGCGTAAAATTGGGCGTATAATTGCAGCAATAATTAAATATAGAGGGATAGATACGACAACTATAAGCGTTAGTTTCCATGAGTAAAAAAGCATAACAACAATGAAAATGATCGTAAAAAAAAGATCAAGAACAGAAAAAAGACCCTGTCCGGTTAAGAAGGAGCGAATTGTTTCTAATTCTCTGACGCGTGCGACAGTTTGCCCAGCAGAGCGCGTTTCAAAATAATTCATTGGTAAATGAAAGAGATGAAAAAATAAGCGTCGGCCTAATTCGACGTCGATACGGTTTGTTGTATGCGTTAATGCATAATTGCGTAAATATTGTAGTATTACGTCAAAAATGCTGATGAAGAGGATGCCGCAAACAATGACGATTAATGTTTCGTAGCCTTTATGACTTAAGACCTTATCGATTACGACTTGAAAAAATAACGGAGTAATAAGGGCAAAAATCTGAACAAAGAAAGAAGCAAGCATGACATGGGCTAACGGTTTACGATAGCGCCAGATAGACGGGAGGAACCATCTTAAATTAAATGTTTGTGGGTCAACACCAGCTCCGCCGATTTTGCGAGTAATAAGAATAAGTATCGGCTCTAAATGGTTATTTACTTCTATCTCATCGAGCTCGACCGCTTGACGCGACACTGGATCTGCAAAACGATACTTGTTGGATACCTGTATGCCACCAAAAATTACAAAATTACCATCTTTACGCTTGGCGATTGCTGGAACAGGAACGCGAGATAATCTTTCGAAATTTTTTATCTCAATTATGCGAGCTTTTAAGCCAACAAGCTGTGCCACGCGAAGGATATCATCCTCAACAATAGATTTTCCTTGTAAGGATAATTCGCGCTTAAGTTGCTCGGGATCAGAAGCGATATGAAAATAAGCCGATATAGCGCAAAATGAAACGATAGCAGTATCATTTGAAGGAGGCTTGGATGTAGGATCTGTGTTACTATTATTTTCCAAAGCTAAGTTCCGTTCGCGCAGCGTATCTAGGCTCGAAAGCTATCTTCTCAATACCAATGGCTGCTTGAATTTAAATTAGTAGCAACGCTAATTTGAGAGAGGATGAATTACCTCTATTTTGACGACAGCCCATGCAATATTAATGTAAATATTTGCCTCAGATATGATTCGTGTTTATTTTAGCACATCTGTAGATTGGCAAAAATTTAGCTTTTAGAGGGATTGCACCATGTTTGTGAACAGGATATTTTATGTCAATTTTGGTGTGTTGGTGTAACAACTGACTACGAACATAAGCAATCAAAAATTAAGTAAATATTATCATCACCATGGATCCACGACCCTAGGTGCGTGAAATCCATGAGATTTTTTATAACACTGTCCCTGGGGTTGGGAACTAAAGAGCATTTTAGGCCGATGGAGCAGCTAGGGTGCACTAGAGATGATCAGCATATTACCTATAAACGTCCTCGCTTTCATCGGGGAGTGTTTAAATCCAAGTAAAATTATTACTTGATAATGCCGACGCTGAAACTCCTTGCAGGACACCAAGTAACTCATCATTGGTTCCGAAGGAGCGATTAGAGTTGGAGTCGAAGTATATACCGGTACCGCTGGCTCCATTTATTGTCGTAGCTGCAAGGAAATAGTTACCAGAGGACAGTTGGAGCCTATCCCCGCTAACTTGGAAATCAGTGATTAGTGCGTAGTCTCCCATGCCGGCATTACTCAAGTTTTGGTCATCATAAAATCTGCCGCGTGCGTCTCCCAGAATGAAGAGGTCGTTTCCAAGGCCTCCCGTCAATCTATCGATAGAACCTCTACCCATGAGTCCTCCCGCGATAGGAGCGCCGCTGAGGAGGTCAGCAAAGCTGGTCCCTACAATAACATCACTAGAGTCCGTACCGTAGAGAGCTAACCCATTTGCTGGAGCCGCTACGTTTTGTTGATTCAAGGTAAGAGTGTAATTTGTATCACCGCTGTATTGATAAACACGAACGTAATAGTTTCCAGCATCTAGTGTCTTGGAAATTGATTCATTATTAGCACTGGCGGCGGTTGACGAAGCAATGACAGATCCGGAAGCATTGAGAATATGCACGTCGGCATCGGCGCTCATACCTGACAAAGAAAGAGAAAAATTGCTTCGCGAATTTAGCGTAAAACGATAATAGTCATTGGTATCGTTTGTGCCCACAAAATCAGAAAATGTTCTTGAGCCAGTCAATGCCCCAATATTGTAAGCAGTTGTAAGGGTATTGCCTGCATAATCCTGTGGAGCCGCTGTCATAAAGTTCCAGGCTGTAGAGTTGCTGATGCCGGCAAAATTATTACCAGCTGTATCTCGAATAACGCCGCTCGCCATGTTCACATAATAGCCTGCGCCACGTGCGAGATCTGCCGTCGGATTAATCGTCACAGTATTACCTGAGAAGGTTACCTGTGACGTATCAGTAACGGCAATTGTGCGGGCAATGGTTCCATTGCTGTTAAAAATTTGGATATTACCAGAACCGGCTCGCACGGTTTCATTGAAGGTCATTACTAGATTTGCGCCAACAGCAACGTTTGTTGAGTTATCAGCAGGTGTTGCACTACTTAGTAATGGTGCCGAGGTATCTCCAACTATAGTTGTGAAGTTCCACGCTGTGGTATTGCTGATGCCGGCAAAATTATTACCAGCTGTATCTCGAATAACGCCGCTCGCCATGTTCACATAATAGCCTGCGCCACGTACGAGATCTGCCGTCGGATTAATCGTGACAGTATTGCCTGAGAAGGTTACCTGTGACGTATCAGTAACGGCAATTGTGCGGGCAATGGTTCCATTGCTGTTAAAAATTTGGATATTACCAGAACCGGCTCGCACGGTTTCATTGAAGGTCATTACTAGATTTGCGCCAACAGCGACGTTATTAGAGTTGTCAGCTGGTGTGGCGCTGCTTAGCAATGGTGCGATTGTATCAGTCGGCGGAGTGCCGCCAGACATCATCTTACCGACGTCCAGCGTCCCCCCCGTAACTGTTTTTCCAGCCAGTGAAGGTAATGTTGTTGTGTTGGACAGAAGTTGAGAGCGTAATTGTGCAGATGTAGCCGAAAGGTTTTGCGAAGCATATAAAGCGAGCGCGCCAGTCACATGAGGCGTTGCCATCGAAGTACCGCTGTATGAAGCGTATCCTCCACCAGGAACCGTCGACCATATTGAGGATCCGGGAGCTCCGAGATCAACAGTTGAGGCTCCAAAATTCGAATAAGAGGCGAGTCCTCCAGAATTAGTCGTCGCTGCTACGGCTATAACCGATTCAAATCCGACGGCCGCTAGAGTACTGTAATTTGATGGGTAGTTTGCAACAGAGTCGTTATTTGTTCCGCTATTACCAGCGGCAGCAATAAAGAGTGCATCCTGATATGCGCCTCGAATAATGGAATCTAACAGAGATTGTGAGAATCCTCCTCCACCCCAGGAATTATTCGTTCCTATAAATTCTGATGACCACCCGCTACTCTGATCGATTGCAGAAGCCCTAGTGTAGTAATCAATGGCTTGGATTGCTCCGGCCGTTGAACCTGATCCTGTGGCACTCAAAAATTTGAGCCCCATCATCTGAACATTCCAGTTTACCCCGGCCACACCCGTTCCGTTTCCGCCCATGGCCCCGATCGTCCCGGCAACATGAGTGCCGTGTGATTGATCGTCGTATGGATCATTGTCGCGATTAACGAAATCCCAGCCAACAAGGTCATCAATAAAACCGTTGCTATCCTGATCCGAGCCGTTTTCCCATCTCGCATCATTTAGGATATCACCGGCATCAATTCTTCCGTTGTTGTTTAGATCAGATACGAAGGATGAATTTATAGAGTTATTGAGATCTCGGAATGTAATTAATCCATCTGAGTCAACATCTCTCAAAGCCATTCCAGTAGGAAGCTCTCCTTGATTGAGCCAAATGTTCAAATAAAGATCTGGATGAGTGTAATCTATGCCTGTATCAATGACTCCAACAACTGTTTTTGATGTTCCGGTAAAGCCCGTGGCCCATGCTTCACCGGCTTGAGAACCGTATGTATTACTTGGAGATGTTGTGTCACCATACATCCCCCATAGCGAGCCGTTAGAATAATAAGTATCATTTGAAAATGCTTGAACCCCAATCGACCAATTTGGTTCAGCGAATTTGACCCCAGGAGCGTTTCCGAGCGCAGATAAAACATCAGGCGATGCACCAGGAGGAACGCGCACCAATACAAGATCGCCGCTGTTGGAATCTGCAGGATGAACAATTTCTGAAATGGTTGCATTGAGACGAGCTAGTGCCGTGTTTCTATCATCTAAGCTAACCCCTGCATTAAATTGCACAAGATATTCGGTGGGTAATTTTGATGATTGACTCTCGACGAGAGGTGCGCTGCCATCATCGGGCATGCCTAGGATCATCATCTGAGCATCAAGAGCAAGATCTGTAGGGGTGGAGATACTGATAGAATTACTGCTGATTAATTCGGATTCAGTTGATGGTGCGGTTGGATTATTATTGAGATCTTGGGACGAGGTCGTTGAGGGTTGGTAACCAGCATAAAATGGCTGAAGATAGTTGCTGTTTAAGAGTTGATAGGAATTGATAAAATTATTTTGAGGATGCGATGGATTGTTAGCCACCCGCTGTTCGTTGGCTGAGTATGGCTCTTCTTCTAAATTCTTTAGTCTGGCATTTTTTCCTAGGTATTCCGCGATTAAAGGAATGAGAGAAATAGCCACGGGAGCCTCTTTAGCTAGCAGAGCAATCAAAGGGAAAACATATCACGAATTAGCTCAAGCAGAAAGCATTTGCTTAATGTCACGGATTTAGTATGTGTGTTAGCGCACAGAACATTGAAGTTAAAATATTGCAGATGCCATAATTGTCAATTGAGCCCGTAGTAATAAATCCGAAAAACGTGGCTCCACAGGCATGATTTTAAGCTAAGAACCCCATGATTTTTTTCTGAGGTTGTTGGATCGTTCGCGCAGTTTGCAGCCTGCAAAATGCGGACATGCACAAGTCTCTCTTCCAGACCCTATCTCGGCGAAGTCCAACAATCGCAAGCCGTTATGAGGTCTGTGAGGCTCCGACGTATGGCTTTTCTGCAAAAGATGCGCTGCCGCCTTGGGTGAGGAAGCATGAACCTCGTGCGTCCAAGAAAGCAAAACCCGAAATAGGATCCCGCCAGAGGAACAAAGGCGAAGAGACTAGCTGCGGGTTATCGCCCCCTTCTCAAGACGCAAAATTATTGACCGTCGCAGAAGCTTATAAAAGGCGGAGAGAAAGTGTACCACTGAACCGGTTTAATTTAGCGTCTAAAGGCGGCGCAAAAGTGTACCGGTCCTGCTAGGCCCAGTCGATGTTATTTAACGGCATTGAGGGGCTGGAAGGATGTTTACAGTGGAA
>SXGU01421352.1_pt1 | contig 11876 bp, 11 predicted proteins | sample 3174531 | NCBI WGS metagenome assembly SXGU01 (sample SAMN11356863, study PRJNA531348) | freshwater metagenome | isolation source: freshwater sample F1-140 | place: China: Fuxian Lake, Yuxi | collected 2017-12-25
AAATAATTTTTTTAAAGAAAAAAATTAAGCGATCAATTAAATAATAATTTATTGGATTATTATTTATAATTGATTTTAATTTGGATTTCCCTTCAGTTTCTGCCCAATTAATAAAATAATTTTGCTCTTTATAAAAAAATTCATTGTCCACTCTATATTCAGAATTTATATATTTTTTAATTTGTAAAATTATTTTTTTTTGTTTATATTTAATCTGACTTATTGAAGTTACCATTAATTCTTATTAATTCTTTAATTTTAATATCACTTGATTCCCTAAATTATAATTTTCTAAAATTAGACGGAATTTTTTATTAGTTTCGTTAAATATTTTAAGTAGCGACTTTTTTATGTAATAATTTATATTATTATTTTTACTATGTGAGATTTTTAGATTTTTTTGCAAAGAATGCATATAACGATCTTCGCCGACATAACCAGTTTTTTGAGGCTTATGATTTAAAAACCAATTAATAAAGTTAACTATACTATAACCCTGATATGTAGATATATTATATTTTTTAAAAGAAACATTATTAGCAAGAATTTCCATAGCTCTTTTTGAAAAATAATTTATTGAATTTTCTTCATAAAAAAATTTTTTGTAAGAATTGTTCTCTAAAATATTTTTTATAACATCATTTTTATTTGGAGTTATGATTATAATACTCCCTTTTTTAGCAAGATAACTTTTCAATGTGATTAAAAAATCATATGGATTTTTGATGTATTCAAAAGAATAGAACATAAAAATTTTTTTAAATTTAATATCCTGATATTTATTCAACTCATCTTCGCATCGAATCTTAATTCGTTTGTTTACAAAGTTTTTTTTAAATTTATTTAATTCCAATCCATGCGAAATGCATTTTTTTTTTTTTGCTAATTCTAAAAAATAACCGAGACCACAACCTATTTCTAAAATTTTATGGGATTTATCTGATTTGTTAATATATCTTTTTATATATTCTTCTGATTGCCTCAGTCCGTTTTTATATTCTTCAGAAATTCTAGGAATTGATATACCGGCTTTATGAAGTCTAGAAACGTCTAATTTATTATCAACTAAATTCTTTTTAGGGTCATGTAAAAAAAAATCAAAATCGCATTTTTTACAATGATATAAAATTTTTTTAGCTCCAGACCTTGTTATAATTTTTTTTTTATAGATATTTTTGCAAATTTTATCTGGGTTACCTAAAGGACAAGCAAATTTATTCATTTTTTTTTAATAATTTTATAGCAGCAACAATATCTTTTTTTTCATCTATAGCTAACTCCGAACCTTGCACTTTTACCATTTTGACTTTTATTCCATTTTCTAAAAATCTTAAAATCTCAATATCTTCTATTGTTTCTAAAAAACACTTTTTATTTTTTTTTAATTTTAACAAACTATCTCTTGGATAGGCATAAATACAAACTTGTTTAAATGCCTTAATAAAATTAAACTTCTTATCTGTCGGAGAAGGAGATCGAGTAACAAAAAGCAAATTATTTTTATTGTCAATTATAATTTTTGGAACGCTACTGCTTCTAAATTCTTCTTCATTTTTTATATCTGTATATGCATTTACTATAAAATTATTTTTATTTTTTTTGCAATAGCTTATTACTTTTTTGATTGATCTGGGGCTTACAAAAATTTCGTCACCCTGAACATTTACATACATTCTTGCAATAATTTTCTTGGAAACCTCATAAATTCTATCTGTTCCTGTTAAACAATTTTTGCTAGTAATAATTGTATTAATCTTAATTTTTTCACAAAAATCTATAATTTTTTTATCCCCTGTCGCTACATAAACTTTATTCTTACCGACTGCCATTACACACTTTTCCCATACTCTTTGTAGAACTGTTTTTTTATTAATTATTATTAATAATTTATTTGGCAATCTTGTAGATTTAATTCTAGCAGGGATTACTAAAATATAATCTAACATTTAATATTTTTTATTTTCCAAAAAATAAAGTGTGGGGGTTAACGAACATAAATTAATTTTTTTAAAATTTTTTTTTAATGCAATTAAATAACTATTCATTTGTAATTGAAGCTCAGCGTTATTAGTATAACCATCAAAACCAGCTAAATAAATATCTTTTGCTCCGGAGGAATTTAATAAAGCCATTGCGTAACCAATTGCTAAAGTATTTGGTAAAATACAGTAGCTTTCGAAAGATTTTATTGTAGCATTATCAATAATTAAGCCAAAATTTTTAATTTTCTTTATATTTTTAATATTTATTAATTTTTTAATTAAGTTAGTAGGCATAATTAACGGTTTATTTATTTTTTTATATTCTTCCACATCGATTAAAATTCTAGCTTCATTTGAGGCTAAATAATAATCAATGTTCTTTTTATTAAAAAATCTATTAATATTTAAACTTATGACTATGCAATTATTAAATTTGATGAAGTTCAGAATTTTATTCTTATAATCAATTAAACTACTACCCTGTCCTAATAAGATAATTTTTTTATTTAAAAAATAGTCTTTAACATTCCATGTATTATTAAAATCTATTTTCTGGCTGATTACATTTTTTAAAAAATTTGGATTAAATGAGCTAGAATTAGTTTTTTTTAATTGATTTAAAATAGTAATTATTTGATCATGATTGTATCTATTATCAACTAATAACTCCTGTATATATGTAGGATGAATATTATTAACGGCTGCAAGATGATAATAAATTGATTTTCCCCACTGATATTTTTTTTTTAATTGTTGAAAATATGATTGTGATAATGAATAAATAAAGTCTGGCTTAAATTTTGTATTGCCTCTTCTCGACAATTCGCAAACTATGCTTTCCGTAGAAACGTTACCCGCGCCCCTGCCCATTCCTTGTACTGTAGAATCTACCCAATTTGCCCCTAGACTTATCGCTCTAATACTATTTTCTAGAGCAAATCCGCAATTATCATGCGCATGGACACCGAATTCTAGACTCCAATTTTTTTTAATGATTTTGCATATACTTTCTACATTTTTGGGAGTCAAACCACCAAAGGTGTCAGCAAAATAAAAAACGTCGACTGAATAAGTTTTTCGTAATATTTTTAAACATTTAGCCAAATCTCGATTACTCACTCTATTTATCTGCATTAAATTTACAAAAACCTTATAACCCTTTTTTTTCGCAAGTATTAATAAATTGCAGATTTTAGGTATATCCTCTATGCGTGTTGCAAAACGTATTATTGATATTTTTGATTTGGAAGAATGAATAAAATTATTATTAAAAAGATATTCTGGCTTCTTGTCAAATTTAAAAAAATCATCAGAATTTACCATTACTGCGATTTTAGTCTTATTTAAATATTTTATTTTTGATAAAAGAACTTCTTTGCAATAGGCAAAGGGACCAAACAGATTATTTTTTTCGAAAAATCTAAAACCAATTTCTATTACATCGATTTTAGAATTGGAAATTTTTTTAACATATTCGTTTAACTGACTATAAGTAAAATTCCAATTGTTATAATAACCACCGTCTCTAAATGAGCAATCTAACAATTTAATATTTCTCATATTTATTTAGCCATTCATTAAATATTTTTAAACCATTTTTAAGATTATATTTTGGTGAATATTTTAACTGTTTCTTAATTTTTTTAATATCGGCAAAACAACCTAAAAAATCTCCCGGTGTACCTTTTTGTACTTTTGTTATTATTTTTCTATCTAGAACTATGGAAATTTCTTTTAATAGATCTTTTAATAAAGTCTTTTTTCCAGATCCGATGTTATAAATATTATTGTAATATTTTTTATCTTTAATAATTAATTCCCAAGCCTGGATAACATCATCAATAAAAACAAAATCTCTAAATCTATCTAAACTACCCTTAACGAATATTTTTCCTTCTTTTCTTGCCATGTTTAAAAAAATATTTATCATACCTAAATATTTATTATCTGGATCTTGTCCTGGTCCATATACGTTAAACATTCTAACTATATTCCATTTTATATTCAAAAAATTGCAATAAACTCTAATATAATTCTCAGCTGATAACTTCGAAATTGCATATAAAGATTTTGGCTCACATGAAAAAGTTTCTTTTATATGAGTTTTCTTACTATTTTCCTCATAAACGTTAAATGTAGAGGCATAAATTATTTTTTTAGTATAATTTTTTTTTGCCCAATTAATTATATTGAGTGTCCCTAGTATATTAATACATAAATCTTGCTGCGGTATTTCAAAAGATCGTGCCGCAGAGGGTTGGGCAGCACAATGAAGAATGATATTAGGTTCTCTAATTTTTATTTTATTTAATGACTTAACAAAAGAGATGTTAATATTGTTATAAATTTTAAATTTTTTACTTTTATTACAAAATAAATTTTGATTTATGTTTTTTTTTTTGTCTATAATTATTACTTTGTAGTTTTTTTTTAAAAAGTTATTCGCTAATTTTGATCCTATGAAGCCTAATCCACCTGTTATTATAATTAACATTTATTTATACTTCTTTTTAAGCTTGAATAAACTTTTTCCATCAAATTTTTTGGGGCACAAGTTAATAATAAACAAGAATTAAGAGGGTATTTATAGTTACTTTTTACATAAATTAAATCTTTTAAAAAGCCATTGTATACATTCTTACAGATATTTTCGTTTTTAAAATTTATTAATAAAAAATTTGATTTTTTACCAATAACATCAAAGCCTAATTTTTTAACTTTTTTTGTGAAATAGGCTCGTCCGGTCTTAACATCATTAATATATTTTTTAATTAACTTAAATTTTTTTAAAAAATATATAGCTACTGTATCAGTTAGAAAATTAGTTTCATAAGAAAGTCTAAAAGTTTTAAGTATATGAATAATTTTATTACAAGAAATAATATAGCCCAATCTAATTGAAGGAAGACCAAATGATTTCGAGAAAGTTCTTAAAATAACTAAATTATTGTGCTTAAGTATTAATCCTTTACCCGTAGAAGATCCAAACATATGGTATGCTTCATCCACAACAAGCATCACATTATTTTTCTTGCACAATAAACATATTTTATCAAGTTGACTGTATGTTAAATTATCCTCAATTGGTTGATTTGGATTCGGTAAAAACAAAATTTTTGGCTTTTGCTTAATTTTATAAATTAAATCATTTATATTTAATTTAAAAGTTACAGCATTATAAGTAACTTTCATAAATCTTGTTCTAAAGATCTTACTATAAATTTCATACATTGCGTAAGTTGGATAAAGACATAAAATCTTATCATTAGGTTTTGTAAAAATTTCAAAAATATTTTTAATTGCACCATCTATTCCTTGAGTAATATAAAAATTATTCTCATTTAATTTTAAAAAAGAACTTAAATGTTTATAAATTAAAGTTTGATCTGAATATTTAGCTAAATCATAACTTTTGACATTTTTAAAAATGTGACTTAATAAATTCTTGGGAAAATCTAAAACTCTTTCATTTCTATTAAGCCTTAGTCCTTTTTTTAAATTTCTATCTTCATATATTCTTAGACGCAAAATATTTTTTATGTGAGATAAGTGATTTCTTTCAAAAACAAATTTTGACTTAGATTTATTAGACATTTTAAGATCAATTACTTTTTACAAATTGATCAAAAATATTTATATTATTATTATAAATTAACCAATATTTTTAATTTTTCTTAGAAAAAAGAGTGGTATTATAAGCATTATAATAAATTTTATCTTATTAAAATTAAATGGAATATTTGAAATTTTGTTAAAAGCTTTTTTTTTATTACCATTAAAAATATCTAAAACTATTTTCTTATTTTTAATTTTTTCTTTAATAAAAAATAAATTGACAGACTGAACTTTCTTATCATAATTATCAAGCCAATGCTTAAGTTCTTTAATTTCTAATTTATAATTTTTTGAAGAAAAATTACCTCCGTGAATCCTATAAATAGCGAGTGGTTTATGAATATATTTAAATTCTGTTATTTGGGCTAATCTGGTAAATAAATCAAAGTCTCCAATAATGCTGTAATTATCATTAAATCTATATTTTAGATTCTGCAAAAGTGACTTTCTAAATATAACTGTTAAAATACCTATCATATATTTTTTAAAAATATATTTTTTAAGATTGCCTTCAGGCAAATTAAATTTTGAATAAAGACTCCGGTATTTTAAAAAATCATGTTGAATATAAAAATTAGAATATACAAAACCAACTTTTGAGTTATTAAATTCTTTAATTTGCTCATCTAATTTTTCTGGTAGCCACAAATCGTCAACATCACAAAAAGTAATAAATTTTCCACTGCATTCTTTTATGGCATGATTTCTTGCCTTGTATAAAGTTGTATTATTTAAGGATTTAAAGTACTTAAATCTTTTATCTGTAAAAGATTTAAAAATTATACCGCTGTTATCTTGGGAATTGTTATCCCAGAATATTAACTCCCAATCTTTAAATTTTTGATTGATAATGGCAATAATAGAATCTTTAAGATATCTTTCTCCATTGTAACAATTCATTATTATGCTTACTAATGGATATTTACCTTTTTTTTTCATTATAAAATTTAATTGTTTTTCTTAAACCATTTCTAAAATTAAATTTTGGTTGCCATTTTAGTATTCTTTTTGCATTTTTTATATCTGGAAAAACTCTAAGAGCCTCTTCTTTTCTTAAAGAAATTTTTCCAAATTGTGGAACACCTGATTTATAATAATTAACAATCATATTTATAACATTTTTAACTTTTTTCGGTTTAGCGGAACCGATATTTATGATTTTTCCATTAGAATTTTTATTTTCTAAAGCTAGAAAAATTGCAGTTATCACATCATCTACATATAAAAAGTCTCTATATTGATTACCATGCGAGCATGAGAATTTTTCATTTTTTAAACATGAATTAATTACTATTGGAATAAATCGATTTATATCCTGAAATGGACCATAAACTTGATATAGTCTTAGAATGGTAACTGGAAATTTTTTTTTTTTATATAAATTTAATAAATGTCTTGTAGCTAATAATTTTGCTCTGCCATAAACGGATTTTGGCAAACATTTTGAATTCTCTTTTTGAGGTGACTTAACATGACCATATTCCATGCTACTGCCAATATTCACAAATGATTTAACTTTTCTTTTTAACAATATTTTAGATAATTTCTTACAACCGAGGTAATGACTTGCAAAAGTTTCTTTTGCATTAGAATGATCGACATATCCGGCTAAATTTACTACATACTTAAAATTATCTTTAATATATTTTTTTAAAAAATTTGTATTGTTGATATTGCCTTTTATATAATTAACTTTTTTTAAGAATCTTTCTTTTTTAGGATAATTTTTTGAAATAGATGTAACATTAAATCCTTTTTTTAAAGATTCATTAGCTAAGTGAAAGCCAATAAAACCTGTTCCTCCTAAAATTAATATTGAATGTTTCAGAACTAAACCTTTTGATCTTTTAAGATTTTATTCATTAAAATTAAATCTCTCTTTGTATCAACGCACTGCCAAAATCCGTAATGCCTATATGCGGACAGCTGTTTGATTTTTGTAACTCTTTCAAGAGGTTCTCGTTCTAAATAAGTTTTATCTCCGTTAATAAAATTTATAAATCTTGGTGAAACTATAAAAAAGCCTCCATTAATCCATCCTTCATCCATTTTTGACTTTTCTTTAAAATAATTAATTAAATTACCCTTAATTTTAATAGCTCCAAATCTAGCAGGTGGTCTAACTGCTGTTAAAGTGACCATTCTTTTATTTTTCTTATGAAATTTTAATAATTTTCTTAAATTAACATTTGATAAACCATCACCATAGGTTAAAAAGAAATCCTCATTCCCAAGATATTTTTTTAATCTTTTAAGTCTTCCTCCAGTCATGGTATTTATCCCCGTATTAATAAGATTAACATTCCAGTTGAAATTTTTTTTTTTGAAATATTCTTTAATGACTCGACCCTTATAACCAAGGGCAATATAAAAATCTTTATAACCAAAACTTGAATAATGCTTCATTATATGAATTAACAAAGGAAGTTTGCCTGCTTTGATCATTGGTTTGGGAATAGATTTTGTATACTCTGATATTCTTGTGCCTAAACCACCTGCTAAAATTACAACTTTCATTTATTTTTTTTTAGTTTATTTTTGTAATATTTAATTTGATCAAATGTTATGTTGTGAGTTTTACTATTATTAGAGTAAAAATTTTTATACCAACTAGTTACAAGAAAGATATTATCTTTAAAACTTAAAACTGGCTTCCAATTAATAATTTTTCTAGCTTTTTTACTATTTAATTTTAAAAGAGCTGGTTCTTTAAAAAGATATCGTTTGCTAATTAATTTCCAGGAAACGTTCGTCCAAAACTTTTGCATTAACCTAACTAAATTAATAACAGTAAAGTTCTGATTATTTGCAGGTCCAAAGTTAAAAATTTGACCATGTAAATTTTTATTTTTATATAATTCTGACGCTAACAAAATATAACCATAAACAGCTTCCAAAACATGCTGCCACGGCCTAGTTGATTTTGGACTTCTCAACGTAGCTATTTTATTTTTACTCCAAGATCTTACACAGTCAGGAATAAGTCGATCAGATGACCAATCTCCACCTCCTATAACATTGCCTGCCCTTGCTGTTGCAATAAATACATTATTACTTCTATGAGAAAAAAATGAATTTACATAAGACCTAATTGATATATCCGCCGCTGCTTTAGATGCACTGTAAGGGTCTTTTCCTCCTAAACGATCATTTTCTTTATAGCCTCTTTTGATTTCTAAATTCTCATATGCTTTATCACTTGTAATGAGAACTGCTATGCACTTTTTTTTAATAAATCTTAAAGATTCTAAAATATTTATTGTTCCTAAGGTATTGGTGGACCATGTTTTTAATGGATGTTTATATGACTCTTTTACTAGAGATTGCGCCGCTAAATGAAAAATAAAATCTGGTTGCTGATATTTTATAAATTTTTTTAATAATTTTAAATTTCTTATATCTAAATTTTTGCTAAAAATTTTTTTTTCTAATTTTAATAACTTATAATGAGAAGGATTAGAAACAAATCCGGTAGAAACGCCGATTATTTTTGCTCCTACACTATGTAAAAAAGCAACAAGCCAAGAACCCTTAAAACCGGTATGCCCTGTGATTAAAACTTTCTTACCTTTAAATAATAAAAAATTTTTCATTTGCAAATAGTACTTAAAATATTTTAAAAATTACTGTTTAAATTTTATTTGAAACCAATGAGATAAAATGTGATTAAAAATCAGCTGAACATCTTCTACGGGACCGTATTCTCCTTTATTAGTCTTTATAAGCAATACTAAATTACAAAGTTTTATAAGTTTTCCTCCATCAAACCCAAGAATTCCTATGATTTTTCCTGATTTTTTTTTTATCCATTTAGCAGCTTTGATTAAATTTTTAGAATTTCCAGATGCAGAAAAAATTAAAACTTTATCTCCTTTTTGAAAATGTATTTTTAATTGTTCAATAAAAATGTTTTCAAAACCTATGTCATTCGCAATTGCAGTTGTTATAGAAGGGTTTTCTACTAAAGATATAATTTTAAAAGGCTTTAAAACTTTTGTTTTTTTAGCAATATCAAAAGATAAATCGTTAGCCATAGCTTGAGCTGTAGCAGCTCCTCCACCATTGCCTATTACATATAATGTTTTATTATTTTTTCGAAGATCTAAAAATTCTTTTTCAATTTCTAAAAAAAAATTTAAATCAATTTTATTTAATACCTCATGAAGATATCTGATATAAGACTTAGCAAAAATAAATATATTGTCTTTTTTAATCAATTTTAAATTAAATTGTATAATTATTAAACTTTATAATATTAGCTAAAATCTTATAAGTATCTATTAAATATTTAATTAAGAATTGCTAGAAATAAAATTTTTCCACTCATTTATCCAATTATCTCCAATATTTCCACACTCTGATAAGAATAATTTTCTAACATCAATAACACTTTTAGAATCCCACCAAATATTTGGATTAGGCCATATTTTTTTTATATGAGAACTAGCTTGTATTGGGCAGTTAAAAATTATTTGATTTTTTTTTAGTAAATATAATAAATTAGAAACATTACTATGTGCCTCCCAAAATTCTTCTTTGAACAATAAAATAGTCGGAATGCCACTAATAATTGACTCTAAAAAAGATGTCTCTGGATAAGTACACACCACTACCTTAGATAATTTTAAAATTTCTAATTGAGATTTTTTTGTTATCTTATGAGTTCCATATATTAACTTATATTTTTCTTCTAAATTCCACCCCAGATTTTTATAAGGTTTAATTTTATAGTCATTAATCGATAATCTAATTAGATCTATAAATATTTTTTTTTGATTAAAATCTTCTAAAATAAGTGATGATTGAATTGTCTGGGCATGATAAGCAAATTGCGTCTGCTCCATACATATAATTGTAAGATATTTTTTTGATGATTTGATATTCATTAAATGGCTCATTCTCTGAATAGGTAATTGATATTCATTATTATTTGAAGGTTTTCTCCATATTATTTTTTTACTAAATATATCTTCTGCATATTCATAATTACGATATTTTAATCTAAATGATCCTCCATGCTCACATAAAAATAATTTTTTATTTTTATGTGAATGCATAAATGCACTCCATATTTTTGAAATTTCAGTAGGAAAATTTGAATTAGCAGTAATAATTATTTTACTGTCTATATTAATTTTTTTTACATGATCAAAAATTTTTTTAAAATTTTCAAGATAAGATAATGGCAAATGATTTCTGATAATTTGAAATATAAATTTTTCAAAATTATTTTTAGGATTTATTTTGATTATTATTCTGGATCTTAAATCTTTATTAATTGCTACGGTATTAAATTTTTTATAAAATTGATAAAAAAATCTTGGAAATTGATTTAATTTAAATGAAAGTTTTATAAAATTTATTTTACTAAAATTACTCTCTATAAAAACTACTTTAGATTTTCGTTGTACCAAAGAAAATAAGATATCAAAGAAATAATAAATATATTTTTTATTATCAACTTTATTTAAAAAATACAATTCTTTATCTGTGTTTATTTCTTCAAGTGTGATTTTTTTATTTTTATGAAATTTTATTATTTCTGAATAAATTAAGTGATTCCAGTCTTGATTATTAAAATAATTTTCAATAAAATTATTAAAATCTAATGGTGGAACAAAATTTTTATATTTTAAAATTTTAACTCGTTTGATATCAAAATTTGATAAGGAAATCCTAATATGTTCCCATTTATCCCATGCGCCAGACACAAACATGGAAAGCCAAGGATTCAATACTATGTCCCAAAACTTACTATTTAAATTTAACTCAAGCAATCTATTTAATTCCTCACCCAAATTAGTTAAGATATTTCTACATAAATTATTTAGATACTCATGATCTGTTTGAAATTTTTCTCTATCTAACCAATGATAATCTAAAAAATGATAATTATTATTCATTAAAAGATTTAACGGCTCACACCATTTTCCAATAAATAGAATATTTTTCTCTTTTATATCTAATAATTCTGGTAAATTATTGGTCACTAATAACATTTATCTAATTACTAATATCTTTTTGAATTTTTTATATTTTAATTAAAAAAAAATAATTTATTTAAATAAATCTAACTTTTTTTAAAAACAACTTGAAACTTATATCCTAATAAATTTTTATGTAATTTTTTTTCATCAATAATTTGAAATAACTTACTTTTTCGACTGTCTCCTAAATATATATCTTTAAACTCTAAATAATTATTTATAATAGGTATCTCAGATATTATAGTTTCAATACTTAGTATCTTAAAATTATTTTTCTTTGCGATTAAATGAA
>SXGU01221167.1_pt1 | contig 11874 bp, 10 predicted proteins | sample 3174531 | NCBI WGS metagenome assembly SXGU01 (sample SAMN11356863, study PRJNA531348) | freshwater metagenome | isolation source: freshwater sample F1-140 | place: China: Fuxian Lake, Yuxi | collected 2017-12-25
AAACAACATTTTCAATTGGGTATGCTGCTTTGCGGAGCGAATAATACGGATCCTCAGATAGGCCGTCAACCACTTTTTTGCCGGATTTGGCTAAAGCTTAATCATCCGGTAAAGAAAGATCCAAAATATCGTCAATGATGCGGAGAAGAAGTTTTCCGTTTCGGCTGATGCTCGCAAGTGCTTCGTCTTTTTCTTGCGTGGTGAGGTCGGCCTGCGAGAGCACGTCGGCAAAGCCGAGAACCGCTCCCATGGGCGTACGGATTTCGTGCGACATGTTGGCAAGAAAGCGGCTCTTTGCGATATTCGCCGCATCGGCTTCTTCCTTGAGACGGGCCATCACGTCGACCTGAGATGCGAGCGTGCGGCTTTGTTGATCAAGGCGCACGAAAACTCGAACTTTGCTCCGGACCATGTGGGGATCGAGCGGCTTAAAGAGAATATCGACCGCGCCGCTTTCGTATCCCTCGAAGATGACCCGCGTGTCGGTGGACTGCGCGGTGACGAAGATGATCGGAAGGTGACGCCCCTTTCCCACGCCGCGAATGAGACGGGCGAGCTCAAAGCCCGACATCATCGGCATTTGAACATCGAGGAGCGCCAACGCGAAATCGTTATCGAGGATATGGTTGAGAGCTTCTTCGGGCTTACTCGCCGTCAGGATCTCGACGTCATCGGCTTCGATCAAGCGCGAGAGCGCCAGAATATTCTCGGCGAGGTCATCGACTATGAGGATTTTTGTCTTCATATTCTGAGCTCCTCACTCGAAAAAGAAACCAAGTTCAAGAAGGCCGCGATCTCGTTCAACGGAAGAACGTGCGTCGGTCGAAAAAGATCAAGCGCGGATCTGGGCATCGTATCACATTCGGCTTCTCCTGGCTCCTGCACGATTGTCAATCCGCCCCGGTCTGAAATTGCTTTAAGCCCCGCCGCGCCGTCGCTATTGGCGCCCGTCAATAAAATCCCGATCGCGCTCGCACCAAAAACTGTTGCGACCGTCTTAAAAAAAACGTCGATCGAGGGTCTCGAATAGTTTTCGAGATCATCTTGGGTGAAGCCGAAGGAGCGATCCTTCTCGACCAGGAGATGGTACCCGGGGGCCGACATGTACGTGTAGGAGCTTTCGATTTTCATCTTATCTTCGACTTCAATCACGCGCCGATTCGGAGCTCCGCAGTAGATCAAGCTCACATCAATCCGCGAATTCGATGGCATGTGTTGAACGATGCCGATCGGCAGATCGTTCCGACTGTCGATCGACTGAAGAAGACGCCGAATGGCCGTGACTCCCCCAGCCGACGCTCCGATGGCGCAGAAACTTGCACTGTGGCTCGCGCGGAGGTTCGCATTAAGCATCGAACCCCCTGGCTAGGCCGTGCGCCGTCTTCCGGTAGATGCGCCACTTCTCGTCGATTGTCTCGAACGCCCCGGCGCTTCCCGAGAACTTAAGAGATTCCTTACTTCCGAGGCAGAGGTATCCGCGATGGCGGAGCGAGTCCTCGAAAAGTTTCAACACGCGGCTCTGCAGTTCCTTATTGAAATAGATGAGGACGTTTCGGCAAAGGACGAGGTGACACTCGGCGAAGACCTGATCGGTCACCAAATTATGCTCGGCGAAGACGACGTTTGAGAGCAGATCCGAGTTCATTTTCGCAAGCCCGTAATCGGCCGTGTAGTAGTCGCTGAAAGATTCCTTGCCGCCGGCTTCTTGGTAATTGCGAATGCTCGTCTTGATCGTCTCGACTTGATAGATCCCATCCTGCGCCGAATGGATCGCACGCGGGTTGATGTCGGTCGCGTAGATCGTCGCCCGATCGCTCAAACCTTCTTCGCGAAGAAGAATGGAGAGGCTGAAGATTTCTTCCCCCGTACTGCATCCGGCGCTCCAAATATTGAACGTCGGATAGGTTCTCAGCACGGGAATCACGTCTTCTCGTAATGCCTTAAAGAAGAGCGGATCACGAAACATCTCGCTCGTGGTGACCGTTAAGTAAGGTAAAACCTCGAGGAAAAACGAACGGTCGTCGAGAATCCGTCGCAAGAGCGCGAGGAGATCCGTCGCCGCGAACGAACGCGCGATCGATTCCACCCGGCGGGTCATCGAAGCTTCCGCATATTGGCGGAAGTCGTACCCGTAGCGAAGACGGATGCCTTCCAGGAGGAGCTTCACTTCCGTTTCGTTCACGCTCAGGTTCATGTCATGATCCCCCCGCTCGGGAGCCAGACTTTCAGAACGGAGAGCAGGCTCGAGAGATCAATCGGCTTCGGCAAGTAGTCGCTCGCGCCCGCCTTCACGCAACGTTCGTGTTCGCCCGCCATCGCCTTGGCGGTCAGCGCGATGATGGGAAGAGCACGGTGCTGGGGTTTTTCGCGAATGCGCTTCATCGCCTCGAAGCCATCCATTTTCGGCATCATGATGTCCATCAAAACGACATCGGTCTCCGGCATAGCGTCCAGTTTCTCAATCGCTTCGAGACCGTCGCGCGCAACGGTCACGCGGAAACCCTTCGCTTCGAGCGCACTCGTGAGCGCGAAGAGGTTACGGAGATCATCATCGACGAGGAGAATATTTCGACCGTCGAACGAACGATCTTTTCCGCGCACATCGCTAAGCATGGCGCGTTTATCCACCGGCAGATCGGCCTCCACCCGGTGGATGAAAAGGCTGACTTCATCGAGGAGACGCTCAGGCGACTTGGCACCTTTGATGATGATGCTGTCGGAATAGTGGCGGAGCCGCTCCTCTTCCTCGCGCGTGAGATCCTTACCCGTATAGACGATGACCGGGGGTACCGACTGAGCGTTCTGGCTGTTGAGATCCTCAAGGAGCTCAAAGCCGCTCATATCCGGAAGCTTCAAGTCGAGAACAACGCAGTCGGCGCCGTTGGCTTTGAGGGTCGTGAGAGCATCAGCGCCGGTACCCACGGCGGTGATTTCGACATCGGCTCCGGAGAGGAGATCCGTGATGAGTTTACGTTGACGGGCGTCGTCTTCGACGACGAGGAGACGTTTCACCTTCCGATCGATGACACTTTCAATTCGGTTCAGCGCCCCTCTGACTCCGTCGATCGTGACGGGTTTACCGAGATATCCGATGGCTCCCATACGAAGCGCGCTGTGCTGCCGCTCGAGCGCCGAAATCATGTGAATCGGCACGTGACGAAGCGCGGGATTTTTCTTGATGATGTCGAGGAGCGCGAGACCGCTTATGCCGGGCAGACGCACATCGAGCAAAATCGCCTTGGGAACGTGATGCTTCAGCAGTGCTAACGCCGTTTCGCTGTCGCCCACCGCGAGAGGCTCGAAGTCGTGCGCGAGAACCGCGTCTTTGACGGCCTCACGGAACTTTTCATCATCTTCGACGATGAGGATGGTGCGATCTGTCGGTTCCAGCCCCTCGAGGAGTTTCTTGATTTGCTCGTTGTCTTCTTGAATCTGCGGGCGAGCCGGGGCTATCTCTTGCACCGGAGCAGACGCGGGTCGCTCCGGCTGCGCGCTTGGCGTCGCGTGAGGCGCTTGAGCGCTCTCCATCTCGACCGGGAGAAGAAGGGTAAACTCGGAGCCCTTTCCGGGTTCGCTCTCGACCGTGATCTCCCCTTGGAGAAGTTGCGTGAGCTCGCGTGAGATCGTAAGTCCGAGGCCTGTTCCGCCGAAACGTCGGCTGATGGAACCATCGGCTTGTTCGAACGCCTCCCAAATTAATTTTATTTTCTCCGGTGGAATTCCGATTCCGGTGTCACGAACGCTGATCGCGACCTGACCATCGACGTTGCGGGCCGCGAGAGTGAGGCTTCCCTTCTCGGTAAACTTCATTGCGTTTCCGATTAAATTCCGAAGGATCTGCTGCAGACGCTGCCGGTCCGTGACGATCGAAGGCGGAACGTTTTGTCCAACCTCGACGTTCAGTTGCAAACCTCTCGCTTCGGCCTGCGGTTTAAAGAGGGCCGCGATCTGGTTCAAGAATTGGCCGACCGGTAATGGCTCCGCTTTTACCTGGAGTTTCTTCGCCTCGATTTTCGAGAGATCGAGGATATCGTTGATCAGATCGAGGAGGTCAGTTCCGGCCTCGTAGATCGTGCGAGCGAATTCAACCTGTTGATCGTCGAGATTGCCCTTCTTGTTCTCCTGGAGAATCGTCGCCAAAATCATGAGGCTGTTCAGAGGTGTTCTCAACTCGTGCGACATCTTTGCCATGAACTCGGACTTGTAAGCACTCGCGCGCTCGAGTTCGCGCGCCTTATCTTCGAGTGACCGACGGCTGGTCTCTAGAGCCTTGTTCTTGAGATTGAGGGTGTCTTGTTGGGCCTCGAGGGTTTTGGTTTGTTGCTCGAGCTCCTCGTTCACCTGCCGCAGTTCTTCCGTCTGCATTTGCGAGCGCCCTTGTGCCTCGAGGAGGGCCTTGGCTTGCTCTTCGAGCTCTTCGTTGGTGGTACGAAGCTCTTCCTGCTGCATTTGAAGTTCTTCGGCCTGGCGCTGGGTCTCTTCGAGGAGATCCTGAAGCTTCTCTTGGGCGCGGGCCGAAGCAAGTCCCGCCCCCACCGAACGGAGCACGACGTTCAACCACTCCAGTTGATCCGCCGTCGGCTTCGCGAACGAAGCGATTTCGAGAATACCGATGCGATCGTTCTGGAACTTGACCGGAGCGAAGATCAAGAAGCTCGGCTGCTTGGAACCCATGGAGGATTCCACCTTGAAGTAATCCCCGGGGACATCCTCGATCACTTGAATTGTATCGAGATTGGCCGCGCGGCCCAGAAGCGCCTCGCCGATTTTGAACTGTCGACGCTGCCGCGTGCTCGGCGAGCCGCCGTCCTCCCCCGTAGAATACCCGGCCGACATCACGAGACTTCCATCCGCCTCGGAGTACATATTGGCCGCGAGAAAATTCAACTGATCACAAATGAAACCGACAAGCATTTCGGAAATCGGGCGAACGCCGCCCTTGAGGAGCGCAATCTTCGCCGCATCGGCCTCTGCCGACTTCAGCCACGCCTCGCGCTGGCGGCGCGAATTTTCGGCTTCTTGGGAGAGGTACTGGCGACGAACCATCAAATAAGTCGCGAGCGCAAAGAGGATGCTCAGAATTGTCGAGCCGATCAGCGTGAATACGAGAAATCCCCGCTGGCTCGAGGCGCTGTCGCTTCGGGACTTTAAGAGCTGACGCTCGCGGTTCTCGACGATCTTGGCCTCACGCCGGAGAGATTCCATCGCGTCTTGGCCGTTACCAAATGTCTCCGGAACTCTCTTCGTTTTCTGAAACTTACTGAGGTTACCGGAAAGAAGCGCGAACCGTTCCTGCATCAGCTTCTCGAGGCGATCAAGTGAAGTTGTTTGCTCAGGATTGTCGGCGACGAGCTCCTTGATCGAACTAAAATGGAGCCACGCTTCTTCCGTACTCTTCTGGTAGCCGGCCGAAAACTTGTCGTCTCCGGTGAGGAGGTAGCCCCTTTGAAAAGTCTCGGCGTCTTTGACTGACGAAAGAACACGCTCGAGTTCCACGATGACTTGATACGTGTGAGTGACCCAGTCTTGGTCGCTCTCGAGGTCCTTCACGTTGTTGTAGAGGAACCGGCCATTGACTGCCAGGATCACGGCCGTAACGAGAAACACCAACGTAAGAACCCTGAGACGAGCTCCGAGGGATGACATAGATAACTGCTCCGCATTAAAGAGGCATTTTGCGCCGGCAGTTTAACCTTTCGTTAGGATGGGGTTGATTATAGTTTTCTACACATTTGAAGAAGGAAGGAATTTTCCCGACTCTTCTCAGACTCCCGGAAAAAGTTGCAGAAAACACCAAGCGAGGGGATCCCCTCTTCGTTTTAAGATGGCGACTGGAGCCCCTGCGACTCCCCTACACCCGCCATCTTCGGAGGATCTTCATGACCCACCAAAACGCAGCGAGCGAAATCGCCAAGAGCTTTATGCAAAGTTTGCGCAAAGCCGAGGAAACTCGCGAACTCAAAGAACTCTGTGAGCTGTTCGGGGAAAACCCGATGCTCGAAAACTTGACCCGCCCCAGTCTCGGTAAACACTCAACCCATAACCACGAGGCCAAGCACACGTCGCCGACCGCGTTCTGGCGTCAGTACCTGAGCGCGTTCGAGCGGATCGAGTCGCATTTCACCCACGTGACCGATGATGGGCGAACGGCCGTGCTCGAGTGGCATTCCGTCGGCTGTCTGGCGACCGGTACTCCCGTCGAGTACAACGGCGTCAGCATCTTCGAACACGACAACAACCGCATTTCGCACTTCCGAACCTACTACGATTCGGCCGCTCTCCTTCCGCATGCCGCGAAAACGGAGAAGCATTACTCGGAAACAGTGGGCGTTCCGGAAGTCACCAACCAAGCCAGCTCTTGAAAGGGATGAATCGAAATGCATAATCACGACAAACAAAACGCGATCCTCGACTTCTGGTTCGGCGACAGTGCCCTCAATCCGTTGGCGAATCAGGCTCTCTGGTTTTCGAAGAATCAGGCGACCGATGACATCATTCGAGAGCGCTTCGAAGGTTGCCTCCTCGACGCCGAGAGCGGCGCCTTTGATGACTGGTCAAAAACCGCGAACGGGGCGCTTGCTCTCGTGGTGCTCTGTGATCAGTTCCCGCGCAACATCTACCGCGGCGACGAGCGCTCCTTCGCGTTTGACGAGAAGGCGCTCCGAGCATCGCAAATTGCCATCGCGCATGATTTCGATAAGAAGATGAATGTCGTTCAACGATGTTTTCTCTACTTACCCTTCGAGCACAGTGAAAACATCGACGTCCAGTCGCGTTCGGTGGAACTCTTTAAGTCGCTGATGGACGAAGCTCACGGCCCTGAGCGGAAGTTTATCGAGCAGGCCCTTGATTTCGCCGTCAGACACTTCGAGATCATCGAAAAATTCGGCCGCTTCCCGCACCGAAACGAGCTGCTCGGTCGCGAGAGCACGCGCGAGGAAAGTGAATTCCTCAAACGCCCAGGTTCGTTCTTCTGAGGCTTGTTGCGAAAACTGCACGGGCGTTCCGCGACCTTTGCACGAACGCCTGTATTCTTGAAACGAGAAGAATCGCAACAATAGACGCTTGAACGAGATCCCCACTTAAGGAGGCTAAATGGAGTCGAGAACGATCCCGCCCGCGCAAGCCAGCGCCCGTCTCACCGAAATGGGAGACGCATTCAACCGTGTGCTCTTCTCCGCGCTGGATGCCCTGCAGGAGCAGAAAATCCCCTACGCGCTGATCGGCGGCATCGCCGCGAGCGGTTTGGGTCGCCCGCGTTCCACTCACGATATCGACGTTTTCGTGCGGCCCGAAGATGCCGAAGCGGCGCTGGAGGCTCTCGGTAAACACGGTTTTGAAACCGAGCGCACCGATGCCCGCTGGCTCTTTAAGGGTTGGAAAGAAGAAATGATGGTCGACATCATCTTCAAGTCGAGCGGCGATATTTACTTCGACAACGAGATGTACAGCCGCGCGAAACCGATCAGCTATCACGGCCGCAATATTCCGGCCGTGGCGCCGGAAGATTTGATCATCATCAAAGCCGCGGTTCACAGCGAAGTGGGTCCGCATCACTGGCACGACGCGCTTGCGATTCTCTCGCACGCGAACGTGGATTGGCAGTACCTCGTCAAGCGCGCTCGCCGGGCGGCTCGCCGAATCCTAGCGCTTTTGATTTATGCTCAGTCAAATGACATCTGGATTCCGAACTACGTGATCAACGACCTCTACGAGACGATTTTCGCTCAGGGACAATCACCGTCGCACCATCCGCAAGCTCCTTCGCGTACTAACGCGAAGAGCGGAAGCCACATCTTCGGCTTCACGGATTCAGCGGCGCTGCCACCTGAGATCGGTCAAATGAGTGGTCAAATGACGGGTGCCGAGATGTCGGTGTCGGTCCACACCACGCCGACGAAGCCCATGCCCGAGCTCTACCTCCGGGGACATATCCTTGAGGCTCTCGCGCAGAACTCTCGCACGGCCGCACTCGATGTGCAGCTCATGATCGGCGGCAACCGGATCGTGGTGAAAGGCGAATGCCCTTCCGACGACCATCGCTCGGCGATTGAAGACGTCGTTCGCGAAATCGCGTCAGGGTTCGACGTTGAAAATCACGTGCGCATCACGGAAGTCAAAGACCCCGAGGTGGAGGAAGTCGTATGATTCGTATCGCTGCCGTCGGCGACATCCATTACGATCGGCGCTCGAGTGGTCGTATCTCGAAATATTTGACGGGTCTCGAACAGCACGCCGACATGCTCCTGCTCGCGGGAGATCTGACACAGATCGGAACCGTCGAGGAGATCTCGGTTTTAGCGAATGATCTCGCTGAAGCTCCCGTGCCCGTCGTCACGGTTTACGGAAACCATGATTACCAATCCAATCAACAGGAACAATTGACCGAGATTCTCACGCGCGCGGGCGTCAATGTTCTCGAAGGGAAATCGCTCACGCTGCAAATCGGCTCGCAGTCCGTCGGCATCATGGGCTTAAAAGGTTTCGGCGGCGGTTTTGTCGGTGCATGCGGGAGTGATTTCGGCGAGCCCGAGATGAAGGCTTTCATCCGATTCACGAAATCGCAGGCGGAACTTTTGAGAACGGGTCTCCTCAATCTCAAAACCGACTATAAGATCGCGCTGACTCATTACAGCCCCGTCGAAGAAACTCTCCTCGGCGAAAAGAAGGAAATCTACCCGTTTTTGGGAAGTTACCTCCTCGCTGAAGCGATCGACGAAGGTGGTGCGGATATCGCGTTCCACGGTCACGCCCATCACGGACTCGAAAAGGGTCTGACACCCGGTGGAGTGCCCGTAAGAAACGTGGCTCTTCCGGTGATCCGTCACGCGTTTAATATTTATTCTCTAAACAAAGACGGTTTGACACACCATCCTCGGCCGATGGCGACGAATCATCCAACGAGTCATCCAACTTCCCAGCCGACGCCCGAGCCGGCTCATTGATCACGGCGATTCACCGGAGGCGGGTCTTCGCGAGGAGACTCCCTCCGTGTGGCTGTCTAAGTCCATCACGACGACGGCGCGGCCGGCGCCGCCCCTTTCATCAATAACCCGACGGTGATCGGCGTCGATTTCGTGATTTGCCTCGGTCATCTCGTAAGTTTCGGCCTCATCGAAGCCGAGGGTTTCCTCCAGGTAACGTTCAATCGCCTTCGACCGTCGTTCCGCGAGCTGCCGATCCGAGCGCTTGAGTTCGCGACCTTCCGGTTTTTCGCGATCCGCCCACACCGCGATGTGAGCTTCGTAATTCTTCCCGGTCGCCTTCGCATGATCGAAGAGATTGCGGAGATGATTCTTCGCCATATCGGTGAGTTCCGCCGAACCGCCCTTAAACTCGATGATTTGATACGTGATCCCCTGCTGCATCTTCATCGGTGAAGCCATTGCTCCGTTCACGATCAGCGCGGCGACAACGGCTACCGAGAAAAGCTTTGCATGAGTTCCCACCAGAATCCCTCCCGTGGAATCGCGAGCAAAGATAGTTTAAGCCGATCTCGCACCGAAGACTTTGTACTTTTTAAGACGACCTTTTGCCCCTTTCTCCACCCATGAAACGCTCGTGCGAACTATTGTGACATTTGACGGGAGGTCGCAAATGCTCTCCAACAGCCTTAAACTTTTCGAGTACCGCAGGATCCGCATCGAGATTCATTACTCGTGGCTGCTCCTCGGATTCCTAGTCGCCTCCTCTCTCGCGACCGGCTGGTTTCCGAACGCGGCTCCCGGTGGTTCCACAGGTCTTTATTGGCTGGCGGCGGCCATTTCAGCCGTTGGCCTCTTGATCTCAATCGCTCTCCACGAACTCTCGCACGCGCTCGTCGGTCAGCACTTCAAAATGTCGATCGATCGCATCACGCTCTTTCTCTTCGGCGGGGTCGCGCAGATGAACGACGAACCGCCGAGCCCGAAAGCCGAATTCTGGATGGCGATCGCGGGCCCCATCATGAGCGTCGTGCTCGCGGTCGTCTTCTTCGGCTTCTACGAGTTCTCAACTCAACTCGGACTCTCGGAAGTCGTTCAGGCGACACTCTCCTATCTCGCCTCGATAAATGTCGTCGTCGCACTTTTTAACATGCTTCCCGGTTTCCCGTTGGACGGTGGACGTGTCCTGCGCTCGGCCCTGTGGCATTTCAAAAAAGATGTCGTGTGGGCGACTCGGATCTCGTCGGGCATAGGTCAGCTCTTCGGAATTTTTTTGGCATCTCTCGGGGTTTTCAGTTTGCTCCGAGGAGATTTCGTCTCGGGAATTTGGGGAATTCTCTTGGGCTTTATGCTCATCAGCTTCGCCCGTTCGGCTTACATGCAATTGATGATTAAACAAAATTTGCATGGTCGATCGATCGCTCACTTTATGAACCCGCGACCGGCGACGGCGACTCCCGAAACGAGCATCTCGGAACTGATGCGAGAATTCGTAAATCATGAAGATCAAACTCTTCTTCCCGTGGTTCGCGAAGACGGAGCGCTCGTCGGATGCGTGGATCCACGTGTTGCGGGCCAGTTCCCCGAAAACGAGTGGCACCGGCACCACGTAGCGGAAGTCGTACAGGCCTGTACCTTGGACCAGCAAGTGGAACCTGACACCGATGCCCAAGAAGCCCTCGCCCGAATGTCCAAACGTGGTTACCGCGAGTTGGTGGTCGTTCACGGCAACCATCTGCTGGGTGTTTTGAGTCAGGCGGCATTGATCCGTTATTTAAGTCTGCGCCAAGCCTGACCAGAGGTCCTGAACCCTAAAAAACTCCGAGATTTCGCCGATAAAGAGCTGATCACCATTGCTCGAAAGGAGCTTGGCATCTTTCAGCTCGCGGCACTCTTCATCTTCGTCGGTTTGATCGGCCTCCTGGTCGGTCTCAGCCGTACTTTCTCGCGCCCGCGCTCGAGAAGCGAAGGTGCCGTTCGTTCCGAAATCGCATTCGCTCCGCCGGGCCTCGCCGAATGCGAAGGATTTGCTTGGCCGATCAATCATCTTCACGCATCGATTTCCGGCAAACCCGCGGTCTATTCCGAGTTTCGCATCGAACGTGAAGTGACCGACGAACGCGGCATGCATTGGGTTCCCGTCTTCACGCGCATCGCTCAAGATCCATTTTATCTCGTCGACTCCTCCGGGGCCTCAATCGTTGCGCCCAACGATGCTCTTCTTGACGTCGAAGACTGGATGACGCGACCTTGGCGCGCTCTCACCTTTGAGCAAAGAAAACTCATCGTCGACGAAATCGTTCAAGGTGCGGAAATCACCGACTTCCCTCCGCCCGACGGTTCGATCACGGGTCCGTTTCATCCACGCTTCCGCGTCTACGAAAAAGCGATTCACATCGGTGCCCCCCTTCAAGTCGCGGGAAAGTTCCGCCACGCGATTCCGGGACCCCAAGGAATCGAAGCGCCGGAACTCCAAAGTTATCTCGCCCGCGTTCGCGCCCCGAACGGTCGTCTCGTCAACCTTGACCGGGTCATGCAGGCCCACCGCGGAAACGGCCTGACCGTCAAAGAAGCGCGCGAGGAATCCATTCTTCTCGCCGACGCCGTCGTCCGCTCGCCCGGTCCGCGCGCCCCAACAAAAGTGATTTGCTTCGGCAACTTCGAAACAAGCGCGCTCAGACGTCTTCTCATCACCGATCTCCACGAAGGAAGCCTCGAGGGCCAAGTGACCGCCGGTTCGGCCTTCGGGGTCACGGCCGCGGCGATCTTAGTCGGCATCGGTCTCTCGCTTTTGTTCCCTGCCCTCGAAGAACATAAAGCCGCGGGAACCCCGATCGGAAAACGCTACGCCCAACTCTCGGATGAGTTCACAGTCCTCCGCGAGCGATTCTTTGATTCCATCCCCAAAGCGAAATCGAGTTCTACACATGCGTCGGTTGCGAGCGCCCCG
>SXGU01330925.1_pt1 | contig 11873 bp, 12 predicted proteins | sample 3174531 | NCBI WGS metagenome assembly SXGU01 (sample SAMN11356863, study PRJNA531348) | freshwater metagenome | isolation source: freshwater sample F1-140 | place: China: Fuxian Lake, Yuxi | collected 2017-12-25
GGCGTACATCTCGGCGATCATCACGCCGGTGAAGTTGAAGATCATGGCGATGCGGATCGTCTCCAGCAGGATCGGCATCATGCTGGGGATATAGATGCGGGCCAGGATCTGGCCGCGCGTCGCGCCATATGACCGGGCCACCAGGATGTGGTCGGCCTTCACCGACTCCACCGCCGCCATGGCGCTCATCAGCACGACGAAACCGGTGGTGAAGGCGGCGTAGGCGACCTTCTGCGGGAAGCCGATGCCGACCACCAGGATGAACAGCGGCAGGACGATCGATTTGGGTACCGCGAAGACATAGAACAGGACCGGCTTGAAGATGGCGGTCAGGTAGGGACTTTCCGCTATGGTCACGCCGATCGTGGCGCCCACCGGCACGGCGATGACGAAGGCGACCAGCACTTCGAGCGCCGTGGTTGCGATGGCCTCGTGCACCCGCGGCTGGTGCAGTAGGGTCCAGAGCATCGACAGCACGTCGCCCAGCGGCGGCAGGAGCAGCGGGTTGATGATGTTCTTCGACGGCAGCACCTGCCACAGCCCGAGCACCAGGGTGAGCAGAGCCAGGCGGGCGGCGATGATCTGGGTTCTCGTCATTGGATGACCCTACTCCCGATCGTCATGCCGGCGAAGGCCGGCATCCAGGGCAAGTGTCACGCCGTGTGGCTCTGGACCCCGGCCTACGCCGGGGTGACGATCGGAACTGGACCAACCTTGCGCGCCTTTAAACAGTCGGTTTCGGCTGGAACCTATCGATATAGATCTCCTCGACCGGTGCCAGGTTGGTCATGCCGATGAGCTTGGCCATGTCGAGCGCCATCGACATCCAGTCCTTGCGGAAGCTGCCGTCGCGCGACAGTTTCTTGAGGCTCTTGTCGAGCTCCTCGGCGGCGATGTTCTCCGGGATCTCGTCGATCTCGGCGACCAGCTTGATGGCCGTGGCGCGGTTCTTGTCGTCGCAGAGGAAGGCGAGCCCGCCGTAGAGCGCGTTGAGCGCCTTCTGCAGCACCTGTGGCCGCTCGGCGATGATCTTGTCGGTGGCGATCCAGCTGCCGGTCGAGTGCGGCGGCACCGCCGCGCCGAAATCGACCAGCTCCCGGGCCTGCTTCTCGAGGAACAGCTTGAAGCTGAGCGGCGAGTAGATCACCGTCGCATCGATGTTGCCGGTGAGCAGGTTGGGCACGAGGCCGCCGCCGCCCACGGGCACGCGGGTGAACTGGATCTTGTGATGGTTCTGCGTCCACAGGGCGAGGATGTCGGAGCCCGAGCCGGCGGCGGTGATGCCCACCTTCTTGCCGGCGAGTTCGGCGACGGACTTGATCGGTGAATCCGGCTTCACCACCAGGTACCAGCCGTAATAGCCGAGGCCGCCATTGGCGACGTTGCGTACCTTGACGCCCTTGGTCAGGCCGCCGGCGACGCTCATCGAAGAGTTGAAGATGATGTCGGCGGCGCCGGCGGCGATGGCCTCGAAGCCGTCGGCGCCGCTGCGAGAGATGGGCAGCTCCGCCTTGATGCCTTCCTTGTCGAACAGCTTCTGACGGATCGCCGTCTCGGCGATGATGGTCGGGAAATAGGTCTTGGTCGGCACGCCAATACGCACCGTGCTGGCCGCCTGGCCGAAGGCGAGGCGCGGGGCGAAGGGGGCGGCCAGTGTCGCGGCGCCGCCGATAAGCAGCGAGCGGCGCAGCGTGTCCGGATGCCCGGCGAACGGGGTCTTCATGGTTCGTTCCTCCCTTTATATCTGTGTTGGCAGGAAGCCTAATCGCCGGGGTTCCGGCTGACAATCGGGATGGGGCTGGTTCGAGTGGGCGGGCGCCCAACAGGCGATTCCCCTGACGAAACGCTTAGCGCCCCGGCCGGGTGGCGATCCAGATGACGTGCCGGGCGCCGCGCGTACCGCGGGAGCGGGCATTGAGCTCCTCGACGGCGAAGCCGGCGCGGCGCAGCCGCTTGGTGAAATTCGCGTCCGTCGCCGCCGACCAGACCGCCAGCACACCGCCGGGGCGCAGGGCCATGCGGGCGGCGTCCAGACCGGCGGCGTTGTACAGACCATCGTTCGCCTTGCGGCTCAGACCGTCGGGGCCGTTATCGGTATCGAGCAGGATCGCGTCCCAGGTCGCCGGCTTCGCGGCGCGCATCATCGCACCGACATCCGTCTCGCGAATATCAGCCCGTTTGTCGTCCAGGAGCGTGCCGAAGACCGGGGCGAGGGGACCCCTTGCCCAGGCAATGACCTCGGGGACGAGCTCGGCGACCGTCACCCGCGCCTGGGGCCCGAGCTCGGCGAGGGCGGCACGCAAGGTGAAGCCCAGACCCAGCCCGCCGATCAGCAGCTGCGCCCGCTGCCGGTCGCGCAGCCGGGCGCAGGCGAGCGAGGCGAGCGCCTCTTCCGAGCCGGCCCGGCGGCTGTTCATCAGCTCCGCGCGGTTCAGCATGATGGCGTACTCGGCGCCGCGCTGCATCAGGCGCAGCTCGCCGTCGCCACCCGGTACGGCTGCCTTGCCGAGCTGGACCCAGGGAATCATCACGGCTCAATAGCAGCCGGCGCGGGATCTGTCTCCCTTGCGATGCCCCTGACATGGCCAGAGGTGAAATCGCGCGATAAAATGCCCTGAATGCCCATCCGGAGCCGCATGTTCTCGCACCACGATGCAGGCGCGCAGCGCTTCGTCGCGGCGGTTGGCGCGGTCTTCCTCCTCAACGCGCTCCTCGTCATGGGTGATTTTCTCGAGACTCGCTGGGCGCTGCTGCCGGCGCAGATCTCGCTCGAACTGGCTTTCGTCCTGGCGCTGGCTCTTGTCCTGCCGCGGGGATCGAGGGGAAGCGGCGCCCTGCGATGGCTGCTGGCGGCAATCCTCCTCGGCCTGATCCTCCTGCGCCTGGCGGACATCGTCGTGCCGTGGTCGTTCGGCCGCAATTTCAATGCCGCGGTCGACCTGAAATACCTGCCGTTCTTCATCGGTCTGCTGCACGGCTCGCTCAACCCGGCACTCTTCGGTGCCCTGCTGCTGGCGGCCGTGCTCGTTCTGCTCACAGCACTCGCTCTGCTGCGCTTCTCGATCGGTATCCTGGCTGGTGCCGCGCCGGCGCTGCGCCTGCGGGCCTTCGCTGTCGTGGCACTCCTCGCCGGGCTCGCCTACACCGTCACGCCGCCGCGCTACGATCTCGGCTCGCTTCCCGTCGCCGGGACAGTGGCCGAGACGGCCTGGCGTAACGCCAGATATTTCTGGGACGCGAAGGGGTTTTCGGGCCGCTATCTCGCCCAGGTCCAGGCGGCGCAGGCGGCGCTGCCGCAAAGCCCGGATCTCAGCGCCCTCAAGGGGCGCAACGTCCTGCTGGTCTTCGTCGAATCCTATGGCGCCATCACGCTCACCGATCCGGGCCTGGCCGAGGCGCTGAACCCCGTCCGCGCCCGCTTCGACGAGAATTTGCGCGCGGCGGGCTATCACGTTTATTCCGGCCTGCTCAATTCGCCGATCACCGGGGGTGGTTCGTGGATGGCGCACGCCACCATGACCACCGGCGTGCGGATCGACACGCAGCCTCTCTACGACGTGCTGCTGACCACCGCGGCGCCGACCTTGGGCCGCTTCCTCCGCGAGCGCGGCTACCGCACGGTCGTCGCCGTGCCGCGCATCCAGCAGCCCTGGCCGGAGGGCGCCTTCTTCTCCTTCGACACGGTGCTCAATGATGCCGCCTTCGGTTACGCCGGGATGCGCTTCTCCTGGGAGAGCATCCCCGACCAGTTCGTCATGGAGAAGGTGCACGCGCGCGAGATCGCATCTGCCGGCAAGCCGCTGTTCATCCAGTACATCCTCTCCACCAGCCACCTGCCGTTCGACAGCGCGCCGCCGGTCATCGAGGATGCCGGCAACCTCGGCGATGGCCGTATCTACGACAGGCTCGGCTTCGAGGAGTATCCGCCGCCGGCACAAATCTTCGACAACCAGCGGGGTTATGTCGGGACGATCCGCTATGTCCTGGACGCGCTCGGCAACTATCTCGTCCGGCGGCTGGCCGATGATTCTCTGGTCATAGTCGTCGGCGATCACCAGCCGCCGCTGACCATCGCCGCCGCGTCGCGCAACAAGGCCGTGCCCATCCATGTCCTGAGCCGCGATCCGGCCCTGCTCGAGCCGTTCCGTCAGGCCGGCTACGGCGCCGGGATGGCGCCGCCGGCTTCGGTCACGGAGGTCGGCATGGAAGCATTCCTTTCATGGTTCTTGCGCAGTTACTCCTCGCGCTCGGGCCTGGCGTCGGGCCATGGCCGATAAGGCCCTGCCGATGCTGCGCCGGGAGGCGCTCCTGCACATCGGCGCGGTTGGTAGCGCGCTCGCAGTGGTGCTGGGCCTGGCCGTCAGCGCCGGCAGCCTGACCGCCGCGCAAGGCCTCACGGCGCTGGCCGCCTATATCGTGCTCGCCGCTGCAGTGATCGGCGCGCTGGCCACACATCTGCCGCAGCAGCGTTTTGGCCTCGCCAACGCCCTGACCCTGGCGCGCGGTGCCGCGGTCGTCAGCCTGGCCGGCTTCCTCGCGGGCCCGCTCGACACGCGCATCGCCTGGGCCGCTTCTCTCCTGGGGTTCCTCTGCATTGCGCTGGACGGTGTCGATGGCTGGCTGGCCCGTCGCTTCGCCACGGTCTCGCCTTTCGGGGCGCGGTTCGACATGGAGGTCGACGCCTTCCTGATGCTGGTCCTCGGCCTGCTGCTGGTAGCCTCGGGCACTCTCGGCGCCTGGGTCCTGTTGATCGGTGCGGCGCGTTATCTCTTCGTTGCCACCGGCTGGCTGGTGCCGGCGCTGCAGGCGCCTCTGCCCTACAGCGAGCGCCGCCGCGCGGTCTGCGTCTTTCAGGGGCTGGCGCTGGTCCTGGCCCTGGTCCCGGACCTGGAGCCGTTCGTCGCCAGCCATGCCGCCGCCGCGGGCCTGATCGCCACACTCTGGTCGTTCGGCATTGATATCCGCTACCTGCTCCGGGCTCAGCCGGCGCCCTCGGCCGAGTAGCCCATGCTGGCTTCCTTCTGGGGCCTCTGCCGGTCGCTGCTGATCTATCACGCCATTCCGTGGCGCCAGGTGCGGCTGCGTGCCCTTCTTTCTCCCCTCGTTCCACAAGGCGGGCTTGCCTTCGACCTCGGTGCGCATGTCGGCAATCGCGTGAAAGCGCTGCGCGGTCTAGGGGCGAGGGTGATCGCCGTGGAGCCGCTTCCGGCCTATGCCGGGTTGCTGCGGCAGCTCTTCGCCTGGGATGGCGGCGTGGTGATCGTGGAGGCGGCGATCGGCGCTGAGCCGGGCTCGACCGTCCTCTACATCAGCGACCGGCATCCCACGGTCAGCACGGTCTCGTCGGCCTGGCGGGAGCGCATGGGCCGGCACGAGAGTTTTCGTGCGGTGAGCTGGGACCGCGAGGTCCGGGTCACGGTCGAGACCCTGGACAGGCTGATCGCCCGCTTCGGCATGCCGGACTTCATCAAGATCGATATCGAGGGCTCGGAGGAGGCGGCCTTGCGCGGCCTCTCGTCTCCGGTCAAGGCGCTGTCCTTCGAATACGTGCCGGGTGCCCGCGCCGAGGCTCTCGCCTGCATCGATCTCCTCGGGCGCCTGGGTCCTTACCGTTACAACTGGTCGCCGGGCGAGACGATGCGCCTGGCCTTTTCCGACTGGCTCGATGCGGCCGGCATCCGGGACTTTCTAGCCCGAGCCGATAGTCAGGGCGATATCTACTGCCGGCTCGCTACCACGTCGCCAGCAGATCCTGGTGCCCGACCGTGAGCGAAAAAGCGCCCTCGTCGATCTGGGCCTGACGCCGTTTCCGCCACGATGCGATCGCCGCGGCCTCCGCCGGCGCGGCACGTGCGGCTGCCTCCGCCATGCCGTCGATGAAGGCCCGCATCAGCTCCGGCCCGTCACGGTCTGCAGTCCAGTCACTCCGGGCCAGGCTCACCCTCGCGCCGAGCGCCACCAGCCGGTCGTGCATGTGGCGCGGGGCCTCCGGGCCGAGGGCCGGGCCGAAACCCTTGTCCTGCCGCTGATCCCGGGCAAAGGCGGCGAGGACACGGCCATCGTCGGTGTCGGCTGGTGTCAGCGCATGGCGGCCGTCCACCGACAGGGTGAAGAGGAGCGGCAGATGGCGCGAGGCGGCCAGACCCGCGAGCGCGTCGAACCACTGAGATGACACCAGATCCATCAGCGCCGAGGCGGTGACGGCCTGCGCATCGTCGAGCATCGTCGCGAGATCGCGAGTCAGATCCGCCTGCACCACCTCACAGGGAAGCCGGGAGCGCGCGATCTCCAGCAGGGCGGGGTCGTTGTCGACCAGGCGGAACCGGGCTTGTCGCCCGACGAGAGGGGCGAGGGCCAAAGCATTGGCGCCGGTTCCCGATCCCAGATCGACGATGAGGGGCGAGGGCGGCAGAGCCACCACGAATTGCCGCGCCAGCGCCGTGCTGCGCGCCTTTCCGTCGAACGGGGCGCGCAAGGCCAGCCATGCGGCCGAGAAGGTCATGGCGCCAACGCCCTGGCGAAACGGCGCGCCTGCTCGGGCCAGCCGGGAAAGCGGCGACGCTGCAGATAGGCGCCGCGCGCCAGAAGCTCGCGCCGGTGCGGCGACCCCAGCAGCGCCCGCAGGGCGTGGGCTAGAGCCGGCACGTCGCCGGGCGGAACCAGGATCCCCGCCGGTGCCGGCACCACATCAGGCAATGCCCCGGCATTTGCCCCCAGCACGGGCACGCCCGAAGCGATGGCCTCGGCAAACGCCATGCCGTAGCCCTCGTGCAACGAGGGAAGAGCAAACAGGTCGGTGCCGGCGTAGAGTCTCGCGAGCGTGCGCGGCGAAACCTCACCAGCGAAGCGGATGCGCCTTCCGAGACGCAACCCCGTCACCAGGGCGCGCAGACGCCGCGCGTGATCGATATCGCGGGCGGTACTGCCGACGCAGAGCAGCCGCCAGCTTCTGCGACGCTGCTTCGCCAGGGCGCGGAAGAGAACATCATGCGCCTTGCGCCGTGTCAGGGTGCCGACACTCAGCAGCCGCGTACTGCCGGCGCGCCGCTGGCGGGCAGCACCGCGCGGCGTGGCGGGCTCGACCACGGTGACCCTGTGCGCATCGACGCCGAGCGCCATGACGTCGCGGCGCGTCGCCTGGCTGGTGACGATGACCCTGGCGAGGCGGGAGAGCAGTTCGCTCTCGAAGCGGCGCAGCCCGGCGGCGATGCCTCGCGTGATCCCGGTTTCGAGCCAGAGCGGATGATGCACCAGCCCGGTGATGCGCTTGCCGCTGCCGAGCACCGTGGCGAAGGCCGGCAACGCCAAACCGTCGATCACCGCGCGCCCGCTGCCGATGGCGTGGCGTGCGGCGCGTGCCGCCGCCACGGCCTGCGGGTCTGCAAGCGGAAACCTTCCGGCCAGCTCGTGCACCACGACCCTGTGCCCGGAGGCTCGCAGCCCGGCGATGATGGAAGCGTCGTAGCGATAGCCGCCGGTGGCCTGGGCGAGCGGACCCGGGACGACGAAATGAACCGTCTCAGAGCGCCGCTTCATATGCCGCCCAGGCGACAGGCGATTCCCGCAGGGTCACCTTGAGCGCTCCCAGCGGGCCGGACGTCCTGAGGGCGCCGGACGCGATGCGCTCGCGGGCGCGGCGCCAGATTTCGTGTGCGAGGAACTCGGTGGTGGTGTTGACCCCCTTGAAGGCCGGCTCGCTGTCGAGGTTGCGGTAGTCCAGGCCCTCGAGGATCTCGCGCAGCAGGCTGCGCAGCCGGCCGATATCGGCGACCAGGCCGTGCGCGTCGAGCTCGGCCCGCCGCAGCTCGATCTCGACCGCGTAAGTCGCACCGTGCAGCCCCTGCGCGGGCCCGAAGATCTCGCCCTTGAAGCTGTGGGCGATCATGAAGTGGTCGCTGACGGCGAGAGAGAACATGGAGCTAACCCGGATAGGTGATGGAGGTGACCGGCGGTGTCGCCGGGCTGGACAGAATACGCGCCATCGCCGATGGCAGGGTAGTGAAGGGAACCGGCTCGCCGATCAGGCGATCGAAGAGCGGATCTTCGAGCAGGGACAGCGCCTGGGCCAGGCGGTCGCGGTGCGAGACCGTGCCGCGCCGCGAGGGCGAGACCGTGCCGACCTGGGAGCTCCTGATCGTCAGGCGCTTGGAATGAAAGGCGCCACCCAGCTTCAGGGTGACCGGCTGGCTGCCGAACCAGGACAGGGCCACGATCGTTCCCTCGAACGCGGCGGCTTCCAGGGCTGCGACCAATCCCTCCGGCCGGCCGGAGACTTCGAAGACGGTCGCTGCCTCGCTGGCCCGGGGCGCGACGCGAAAGCCGAGGCTGCGGGCGAATTCCGCCCGCGCCGTGTCCGGCTCGACGATCTCGACCGCCGCACCGGCCTGATCGCGGGCGAGGAGGCCGATCATCAGCCCCAGCGCTCCGGCGCCGATCACGGCGACAGTCGTTCCACCTTGCAGGTGATCATCGACGAGTCCGGAATCCCACAGCCCGTTGAGGGCGGTTTCGAGATTGGCGCCCAGCGTGGCGCGGCGATCGGGCACCGTGTCCGGTATGGCCACGACGGCATTGTCAGGCACGATGAAGCGGTCCTGATGCGGATGCAGGCAGAAGACGCGGCGTCCTTCAAGCGCGGTGGGTCCACGCTCGACCACGCCGACCGCGGCATAGCCGTATTTGACCGGCCAGGGAAACTCGCCGGCCTGGAACGGGCAGCGCATGCGCACGCGTTCGCTCTCCGGCACTTTCCCGTGGAAGACCAGGGATTCGGTGCTGCGGCTGACGGCACTGGCGTGCGTGCGCACCAGGACTTCTCCCTCTTTCGGCTCCGGCAGCGTCTCGCTGCGCAGCTCACCGACAGCGCGGGCCACCACCCAGTAGGAAGTCGCGGTCAGCGCCATTGCGGGGTCAGGCAGTCTCGAAGAGGCATTCGAACAGCACGTCGTCGCCCAGCTCGAAGCGGCGGACCGGCGGACGCAGCGCCTCGTCCATCCTCGCGATGGCGGGGAGCGTCACGCCCGGGCGACCCGAGCCGATGATCACGGGCGCCACGGTGATCTGCAGCCGATCAAGCGCGCGGGCGGCGAGGAAGCGCGAGACCGTCACGCCGCCGCCCTCGACCAGCAGCGAGCGCAGGCCACGCCCGGCGAGAGCAGCGAGCAGGGCGTGGACGTCGATCCACTCGCCGCTACGCTTCACGCCGAGAAGCTCGGCCCTGCCGATACGCTGATCGCCTGCCGGCAGGACATCCTCGGCGCAGACCACCAGGGTCGGCGCCGCGCCGTCGTTGAACAGGCAGTGGCTGTCGCGCAGCCGCCGGTTGGTATCAATGATGATCCGTGCGGGGCACGGACCCTCGCATAACCGCACCGTGAGGCGAGGATCGTCGGCGGCCACGGTTCCGGCACCGACTATGATGCCGTCGACCAGGGCGCGCAGGCGATGCAGGTGGAGGATGTTCGGCGCCCCGTTGATGAAGCGCGAATGGCCGGTGTCGGTGGCGATCCTGCCGTCCAGGCTCTGCCCGAGATGGCCGATGACCAGCGACCTTCCCTCAGGCGGGGCGCACAGGGGTAGGTAGAGGTCGAACAGGCGGGCGGCTGCCGGGCCGGAAGCCCGGACCGGGCTCGCGAGCGGGGAGGCGCTGCCGTTGCCCCGGCGCGCCCGTCGCAGGCCGAGAAGCGCCTGCCACGCCGCTTCCTCGTCCGCCGGGCCGGCTGGAAGAGATCCGCCGGGACCGGTGTTTCTATCCGGGGTGTCGTACACGGTTGTCTTCCGTTCGAGCGACATGCTCATATCTCCCCCTTGGGAATAGGTCTACAATACGCCCATGAGCAGCGACAGTTCGATTGCCACCACACGCACCGCGCCTGCCGCCCTGGGTGAGGTGCGCCGCGCCATCGATCGCTTCCGCCGCGGCGACCCGGTGGTGATCCGGCATCAGGGAAGTCTCGTAATAGCTCTCGCAGCCGAGACACTCGCCGAGCCGACCCTGGCCGAGGCGCAAGGCCTGGTCCCGGAGCTGCGCCTGGCCACCACCGGCTACCGGGCCTCGGCGCTCGGCCTCGGTTCGGCCCTGACGGAGCCCGCCCTCATCCGCCTGACACGGCGGCCGACCCTCGCCCATATCCGCGCGGTGACCGACCCCACGACGCTTGCCGGGCAGCTTGCTCCCATCGGCACGGTGCAGAAGGATGACGAAACCCACCGGCCTTTCGCCACTGCCGCCATCACGCTCACCAAGCTGGCCGGGCTCATGCCCGCCGCCATCATCGGCGACATCGTGACACCCCCGCCCGTCATCCCGGTGGTGACCGGCGACGACGTCGCCGGGTTCAGCCAGAACTCGGCGCGCTGGCTCGACCGCGTCGCCGAGGCGCGCATGCCGCTGGCCGGCGCCGAGAACGCCCGCATCGTCGCCTTCCGCCCCTACGATGGCGGGCCGGAGGCGCTGGCCATCGTCATCGGCGACTATGACGCGGCGCAGCCGGTGCTGACCCGCATCCATTCCGCCTGTTTCACCGGCGACCTGCTGGGCAGCCTGCGCTGCGATTGCGGCGACCAGCTGCGCGGCGCCATCGAGGTCATCGCCGGCCAGGGTAGCGGCGTGGTCGTCTACCTGCCGCAGGAAGGGCGCGGCATCGGCCTGGTCAACAAGCTCAGGGCTTACGCGCTCCAGGATTCCGGCCTCGACACGTTCGACGCCAACCAGCGCCTGGGCTTCCAGCCCGACGAGCGTACCTACGCCATGGCCGGTGAGATCCTGCGTCAGCTCGGCATCAGCCGCATCCGGCTGCTCACCAACAATCCGGAGAAGATCGACGCCATCGCCTCGCTCGGTTGCGAGGTGGTGGAGCGCGTCCCGCTGGCTTTCGACGCCAACCCGCACAACCGGGACTACCTGCTGGCCAAGGCCCGCCGCAGCTCGCACAATTTCTGAGACCACAGGCTTCTAACACCGCCGGGGCGGTTTCATTCCAGGCGACGCGCTTCGCGTGCGCCCGCGCAAACGCGCCAGCGTTTGTCGCGCTGGCGTGCCAGCGATCGCTTCGATCGCGTCGCGCGCCTCAGATGATCGCGTTCAGCCGCTCAGCATGCGCAGCAGCACGCGGTCGCGGCGCACGAAGTGGTGGTAGAGCGCCGCGCCGATATGCAGCAGCGCCAAACCTCCCAGAGGAAAGCCGATCAGCCCGTGCCAGTGCAGCAGCCGTTCCGACAGCGTGCGGTCGGGGGCGAGGAGCGGCGGCAGCTCGAACAGCCCGTAGAACGGTACGGGGGCGGGATAGGCCGAGGTCCCGGCCCAGCCGAGCAGCGGCATGATGATCAGCAGCGCGTATAAGGCCCAGTGCGTCGCTTGCGCCGCCAGGCGCTGGAGCGGCGGCGTGTCGCCGGGCAGGAGCGGCGGCTTATGGGTGAGCCGATAGGCAAGCCGGGCGATCACCAGAATCAGAATCAGCGCGCCCGTCGATTTATGCAACGTGTAGAGCAGATCCTGCAGCGGTCCCCCCTTCTCCTTGGCGATGATCACGCCGACCGGAATCATGAACAGCACCAGCACGGCAGTCAGCCAGTGCATCACCCGTGCGGGCCGCGTGTAGCCTTTTGTGTCCGCTCCGTCGGCGGGAAAACCGGTCATCGCGTGTCCTCCCAGGATTAACCTCAGTGTAACGCAGGGTGACGCGCCCGCGAAACGGTGGACGCCGCTCCGCGACCGCTCCAGAATGCCGGCCGTGTAACACTCAGGGCGTCAGGACGTGGACAGTTTCGACTACGTGATCGTGGGGGCGGGGGCCGCCGGCAGCGTCCTGGCCAACCGCCTCACCCAGGATGCCGAGACGAGCGTCTGCGTGCTGGAGGCCGGGCCGTCCGAC
>SXGU01544447.1_pt1 | contig 11873 bp, 7 predicted proteins | sample 3174531 | NCBI WGS metagenome assembly SXGU01 (sample SAMN11356863, study PRJNA531348) | freshwater metagenome | isolation source: freshwater sample F1-140 | place: China: Fuxian Lake, Yuxi | collected 2017-12-25
ACCCAATAATTTGGTGGGTCATACATCCATAATTCGGAAATATCCCACATAATTTGGTCTCGCCCACGTAAAAAAAGCCGCAAACAAAAATCCGCTTCTTCGTCATAAGGATTCCGTTCGTTAGAATATCCCAAAAAGCGACCTTGGTTTTCGTTTCCCATTGTGGAACCTCCATTCCCGCTTCAATTCCTGGCCCATGCAGGCCAGGTCCAATGTAGATTGCGCCTCCCGTTCGCGCAATCGTCGGTCGTAAAGTTGCGCCATCTGTAAAAACTGGTCCACAGATGGATGAAACTGGGTTTCTTCATCATCCGGGATGGACAATTGGTCATTACTTTCGTTCAGGCTATTTTTGGTGACCTGTCGGGCCACCACCCGCTTTAAGAAAAGCAACGCTTCTTTCTCGCCACTCAAACGCAAATGGCGAATGGTACCAGCTATGGTTTCCAACCAATTTAAATACCCTAAATCATCCATTCTCTCCTCCTTATTTAAAAATTTCGAAGGTAATAGAACATGACAAAAAGTACCCAGATCAGAGTTCGACGATTATATTGTTATTACGGGAAGCTGATATTTTACCAAAGTCAACCAATGTGTCAAGGGGGATTATTAAAATACTTACAAAAGTATGGACAATAGACCTTGCAAAACATAAATGATATTAAATGAAAGAACCACCAAATTGCCATTAATTTGGCCTTTCGATGGACCTTTCTCCCAAAAATCTTCTACTATCCAATATAATAAAAATATCAAAAATGTTATTTTAATAAAGAAATTGAATGACTGACGAAATTACACCTACATCTTCTCCACTCTCGCCATCAGCGAGGGCTCTTTTTAACGCCTTTAATAGTCCCATGTTGCTAATGGATGCCGACTGGAAGATAATCGCGGCCAATCAGGCTGCCTGTCGACTTTATGGCTGGGATGAAGCGACGTTGTGCAAAAAATCCAGCGATGATTTATTTGCTCTACCAGCGCATTTGTTACCGTACAAGCGCCAACAATTCGCCATCAATCCTCACGCGAGCGTGCCAAGTCGGCACCATGCCAGCGAAGGTCGCTTGTTGGATGTGCGAATCTCGCTTGGATTTTTATCACTGGAAGGTACACAATATCGCTGTGTGAGTGTTACCGATATTAGCGATCTGATGGCTGCCGAAAGCGAACGACTGGAGTTATCCTTGCGCTGGCAGAACACCATATCAGCCTCACAATTGGGTACATGGGAGTGGAATGTTCAAACAGGCGAGTTGCTTGTTAACGAGCGATGGGCAAATATCGTTGGCTATAAATTGGAAGAACTGCGACCGCTAAGCATTGATACATGGGTACGGTTTGCGCATCCAGATGACCTGCAAGATAGTAACAAAAGGCTCTCTGATGTGTTTGAGAAGCGGTCGGATTTATACCAAATGGAAGCACGCATGCTTCATCGTGATGGCCATTGGGTATGGGTGTTGGATCGTGGGAGTGTTGTCAATTGGACGGAGGATGGAAAACCGCTTTGGATGGCTGGTACCCACTACGATATTACAGCCCAAAAACTTGCCCAAGATGAAGCACGCGCCAACCAGGAGCTTTTAGCAAGCTATGGCAGAGAACTGCCTGGTATGTTGTTTTTGCTTCGTTTCGGTGCGGATGGTAGTCAAAGCATGCCCTATGCAAGCACCGGTATTCAGGCTTTATTTGGGGTTACTGCACAACAGGTAGCAACGGGTATAGAACCTCTCTTTCAATTTATTCATCCAGATGACCTAAAAACTGCCTTGGAGCAAACTGCCGCAAGCGTAAAAAACAAAACAAATCTTAATCTTGAATTGCGTGCCCAATTACCCAATCAGCCAGAAAAATGGCTTTTAGTGAAAGCCACGCCATTTACCCAGCCATCTGGTGATGTTGATGTTTATGGCTATGCTGCCGATATTAGTGAATTGAAAGACCTGGGCCATAAAAAGGCGCATGTTGAGGCCAGTTTTAATACTGTGTTGGACTCGATGCAAGAGGCAGTGCTGATGGTTGATCGGCAATGGCGATACACATTTATCAACAAAGCCGCCGAGCAGTTGCGCGGTGTAGACCGCCAGACTTTGATAGGAAAGGTGGTGAAGGAGGTAGTTCCCGCTTTGGTTGGGACAGAAGACTTTGGTGTGTTGCAAATGGTTATGGAAACCCGACACCCAATCCTTCAGCGAGGCCAGGTTCTGAATGTGGACGGGGAATCTCGTTGGTTTGAATGGAGTATTCAGCCGGCACTGGATGGAATAATGGTGCTCGCACGTGATATTGATGATCAGGTTACCTCACAGCAAAAAATTGAGCATAGTGAAAAACGATACCAACTATCGGCAGCCAACTCTCCAGATGTGATCCTGATGATCGATCTGGACAAAGACCAGGTGACCTTTGCCAACCGGCCTGTACTTCTGGGTTTCCCATCAGCAGAAGTAGGTATGCCCACCGTTATGGCTGGTTTGTTTAATTCTTCCGATGGTGCAGCCTTTCTGGATGCCTTTAGCAATATCCAGGCAGACAAACAAATAGATCGGGAGGTGGAAGCGACCGACGCAAATGGGAAGTTAGTTTGGTTAAGATTACGTTTGACCATGCTGAACATTAGCCAAGTTTTACTCACTGTAACCGATATTACCGCCCAACATATGGCTCAGGCAGCCCTGATTGACCACCAAACCCGCTACCAAACAGTTTTTGGCACCATTCACGACGCTGTAGGCATAAGCAACCTTGCCGATGAGCGGTTTGTGGAAGTAAATGATGCATTTTGTGATATTTGCGCATTGCCGCGTGAAAAAATCCTTGGCCACAATACTGTAGAACTGGGGTTATGGAAAGATCCTGAGGTACGCAACGAATTTGTGCGCAGGCTTCGCGCTGAGGGTACTGTTCGCGATATGGAAGTCGAATTCCAAAATGCAAAAGGCACACCCGGTTGGATATTGATAAGTGGCCACGTTATTTCGATCGGCTCGGTACCCCATGCCATCATAACTGGTCACGACATTACATCCCGTAAGGCCGATGAATGGGCTATCGCGGAGAGCGAACAACGATTTAGAGACCTCTTCGAAGGTAGCCAAGAAGGGATCTTATACCTTGACCAAAATGAAAATATGCTGATTGCCAACCCTGCCTTTTCAAATATGGTCTCTTACAACCTGGAGGAGCTTGCAACCCAGCCTTGCAGCATGATACAGGTAGAGGACGATCCCCGTTTACAGGAAATGATGAGCCAACTTGAGAGCGAGGGTCGCGCTCGGGGCGAAACATGGTTACGCCGTAAGGATGGCAACCTGCTGCCTGTGGATATGAGCGTTACACAGGTGACCAGCATGGATGGCCAACAAACAACCAGTGTGATTGTGCGCGATATTTCAGCATTATCCAAAGCTCGCGATGATCTTCAAAGAATATTCGACGTGGTGCCCATAATGCTGGCGGTGGCCGATTCTTCAACCGGCATTTTTTTGCATGCTAACGACGCTTGGAATGTCAGCTTGGGTTACACCCCTCAAGAAATTACCAGTCAGCCATTCTTCAACTTTATCCATCCAGATGATATTGGCCAAACCCGGCAAGCTATTTCTGCGCTTATGGAAGGGAAAAAACTTACCCATTTTATCAACCGATACAAAGCCAAAGATGGCCAATGGCACTGGCTTGAGTGGGAATCTGCTGCTACCCCAGATCGAAAATTAATGTACAGCTCGGCGCGCGATATTACCGAACGCCTGCGCCAGGAGGAAGAGTTGCGGTTGGCTGAACAACGAAGCCGACAAACCCTTGATACGATTCCCGGGTTGATTTGGAGCGCAAAGCCAGATGGCGAGATAGATTATTTGAATCAGGGCTGGCTAAACTATACTGGTTTCCGGCTTGAACAGGCATCGGGCCATGGATGGGAGCAGGCTTTGCATCCCGAGGATATTCTTAGAGTACGGGGTGAATGGGAATCTGCTTTCAAGAAAAAGGAACCGTACACATCGATTGAAAGATTACGAGCCAAAGACGGTACTTATCGGTGGTATATGGCTCGTGCCATGCCATTTTTTGATGAGAATGGAATGTTACTAAAATGGTTTGGACTGAACACCGATATCGATGAGCAAAAACAAGCCGAAGATCAGTTGGCAGCGTCAAATGATCTGTTGGAGGACCATGTGCGGCAACGCACACTACAATTGGAACAAAGCAACGCGGCATTGCAAAAAGCGCTGGCAACCAAGGAACAATTTTTGGCAGCCGTAAGCCACGAGTTGCGAACTCCGCTAACCGGTGTGTTGGGTTTAAGCCAGGTGTTGCAATTGCCCACTCTCGGCCCGCTTACCGAAAAGCAGCGCGAAGCAGCAATAAATATAGAACAAAATGGCCAACGCTTGCTGAGCACAATAAACGATATGATCTTGTTCAGCCAATTACAAAGTGGAGACCTAAAACCCCAACCACGCAAAGTGGCGGTTGGCAGCTTGTGCCAAATGGCGATTCATGGTGCCTCTGGTGCGGCCAAAAAAAGGAACATCAACTTGGCTTTGGGAGGTAACGCTTCAGAATTAACCGTCCTAACGGACGAGAAGTTGGTACTTTCAGCACTGGGAAGTTTGCTGTCTAACGCGATCAAGTTTTGCCCTGAAGGCGGAAACGCCGGCTTGGATGCTGTGTTGGATGAACAAGCTGGAATGTTGCGCCTGGAAGTATGGGATAAGGGCATTGGAATTGCCGAAAAAAGTCTGCCCAAATTATTTTTACCTTTTGTTCAATTGGATGCACGCCTATCCCGTGCTTATGAAGGTACCGGACTAGGCTTGGCAATCGTCAAACTGACCATGCTGTTATTGGGCGGCGATGCCACTGTGGCGAGTACGCTCGGAAAAGGCAGTCGATTCACCCTCACATTGCCGATCGATATTCCCAAGCCATAATTGTCAATATCCACATCAGCCTATTTTCATTCTCCCAGGATCAGTTTTGCGCCACCTGCTGGGTTTTCTATTATCGGCGGCTGTTTCCATTTGGGGGTTTTTTTCAGGCAAAGTATGGCTCGATTGTAACCTGGGCATTCCTAATAACTCCCTGGGGCAATACGAGAGAACATCGAAACCATAAATAAAGGACGCACAAACTCCTAAAAGGAACATTGGCTCACATGGAAGACACAATTAATCGCTACCAGCGCGGCTGTAAACGAGCATCCTGCTGCAAAACCGGAATGGCAATCTATTGTCCCCGACACAATGGTTGAAACAATTTCATAAGGACAAAGAGACGACCAAAAAAATCCCCCACACATGTGGAAATTCAAACCACAGAATCACAAGATAACCGCATAGGAGGATGAAAAGCCGGAACACTCTCCCAAATGTCGAACGTTGCCAGGTGATCCCCTTCTGCTCGATCCCTACCCATCTTGTATAATCAATTAGAGACCACACAAAGGAGCAGACTCATGGCCAAAATTGCGTTTATCGGCGCGGGCAGCACGGTGTTTGCCAAGAACCTGATCGGCGATATCCTTAGTTTTCCCGAACTTGCCAACTCCACCATCAGCCTGATGGATATTGACCCAGAGCGCTTGCGCACCAGTCAGATCGTGGCTCACCGAATGGCCGATTTTTTGGGCGCCAAGCCGGTTATCGAGGCTACATTGGATCGACGCGCCGCCCTCGATGGCGCTGATTATGCGTTATCGATGTTTCAGGTGGGTGGCTATAAACCTGCAACCATTACCGATTTTGAGATCCCAAAGAAATATGGGCTGCGCCAAACCATCGCTGATACCCTGGGCATTGGCGGCATAATGCGTGGTTTGCGCACCATCCCTGTCCTTTTGGATATCGCAAGCGATATGCAACAACTTTGCCCCGATGTGTTATTTTTGCAGTATGTAAACCCAATGTCTATGAACACCTGGGCGCTTAATTTTGCCAGCCAAATTCGCACAAGAGGCTTGTGCCACAGTGTGCAGGGCACAGCTGAGCAGTTGGCAAGCGACATCAACATCCCGATCGACCAGATCAACTATCTTGCGGCAGGCATCAACCACATGTCTTTTTACTTGCGATTCCAGCGTGATGGCAAAGACCTGTACCCGCAGATCGCCAATGTGCTGCGCGAAAAAGCTTATGGCCGCCGGTACCGCAACCTGGCAGATCATGTGCGCTACGAAGTCTACCGCCGCACCGGGTATTTCGTCACCGAGAGTAGCGAGCATTTTAGCGAATACGTCCCGTGGTTCATCAAACGTGACCGACCAGACCTGTTGCAGCAATTTGAGATTCCGCTCGATGAATACATTACCCGTTGCGAGCTCCAAATTGAAGGCTGGGAACAGCTCCGAACCCAGCTTGAGAATGGCGAACTGAACGAAGTTCGCCATCAACGCAGCCACGAATATGGCTCCCTGATCATCCACAGTAAAGAAACAGGCACCCCGCGGGTGGTGTACGGCAATGTGGCCAACCAGGGCCTCATCAGCAATCTGCCGGCAGATTGCTGCGTGGAGGTACCAATTTTGGTGGACAAAAACGGATTGCAGCCCACCCAAATAGGGGCGCTGCCTCCTCAACTGGCCGCCTTGCAACAAACCAACATCAATGTGCAACGGCTGGTGGTAGAAGCTGCCCTTACTGGCAAACGCGACCACATTTACCATGCCGCCATGCTAGACCCACACACAGCCGCCGAGCTAAGCCTGGACCAAATATGGAGCCTGGTAGACGAATTATTGATCGCCCACGGCCCGCTGTTACCGCAGTACCAATAATTTCACCGCTTCTACACGCTTGCCTGCGTAAAAAACATTAAATCTAATCTCCTTTTAGACCTCGCCAGACCGCTGCCAACCTTTACAAGTTGTTAACATGTCCTTATTCGGCTGTTAAATGGCATTCGGTATAGTTGCGCTGTAACAAAAACAAAAGGAGAATAAATGAAAAACCAAGTTTGGAAGTTGTTTGTGACCGTAATGCTGTTGGCCGTTGCCGTCAGCGCTTGTGCCGCCCCTGCGGCCACTGAGATGCCTGCTGCCGAGGCACCTATGGTAGAGGCTACTGAAGTACCCGCAACCGAGGTACCCGCCACTGAAGTTCCCGCCGCTGAAGTTCCCGCCAGCAACTTGATCCCTCTTCCTGAAGTGGACCCTGCTGCCGTATCCGGCGACATCATCAGCGCTGGCTCCTCCACCGTCTATCCTCTCTCTGAGGCTGTTGCCGAAGAGTTCACCAAGGAAGGCTTTGCTGGCCAGGTGACCATCGATTCAATTGGTTCCGGTGCTGGTTTCGAGCGCTTCTGCGCCACTGGTGAGACTGACATCGCCAATGCCAGCCGCGCCATCAAGACTACTGAAGCAGAAGCCTGTGCCGCCCTTACCCCTGCCCGTACCCCCATCGAATTTCGCGTGGGCACCGATGCTCTGGCAGTGGTTGTTAGTGCAGAAAATGACTTCCTTACTGATGTAACCAAGGAAGAATTGGCCAAGATCTATAGCAGCGAAGCCGCCAAGTGGTCCGACATCCGCCCCGAGTGGCCTGCCGAAGACATTCAGCGCTTCAGCCCTGGCACCGATAGCGGCACCTTTGACTTTTTCGTGGAATTCGTAATGCAAGCTGCCTATGGCAAGGAAACCGGCGAAGGCATGCTTTTGGAAGCCGCCAACCTGCAGTTCTCTGAAGATGACAATGTGTTGGTACAAGGTGTAGAAGGTAGCAAATACGCCATTGGTTACTTCGGTTACGCCTATTACAGCGAAAACGCCAGCAAACTCAAGGCTCTCTCAGTCGATGGTGTTGTCCCTGGTTTCGAAAGCGCTGAAGATGGTAGCTATGCTCTGGCCCGCCCGCTCTACATTTATAGCGATGCCGAGATCATCAAAAGCAAACCCCAGGTAGCCGCCTTCATCAATTACTACCTGACCGTTGTCAACGATCTTATCGAGGGTGTTGGTTACTTCCCCGCCAGCGATGATAACCTCAATGCTTCCCGCCAGGCCTTGCTCGACGCTTTGAAATAAGGCAATGTCCACCATTACCAACAACGCTTCCGGGGGCAATTTGTCCCCGGAAGCACTTTCTCTTAAGCACCGCCCCCGCCCAGTAGAGGCTTTGATCTATGGTTTCCTATTCTTTTGCGGGATTGTATCCATTTTTACCACCTTGGGAATTGTGTATGAGTTGGGCAAGGAGAGCCTGTTATTTTTTTCAACCCCGGGCGTAACAATTTGGGGCTTTTTAACAGGCACCAGGTGGCAGCCGCAAGCAGGTAATTTTGGAATTTTGCCATTGTTGACCAGTACTTTGCTGACCAGCGGAATGGCCATGTTGGTGGCGGCGCCGTTGGGTTTGGCTGCTGCCATTTACCTTAGTGAGTATGCCACGCCTTCTTTACGCAAAGCGCTAAAGCCAACCCTGGAAGTATTAGCTGGTGTTCCCACCGTGGTGTATGGATATTTTGCCCTCACTTTTATGACGCCGTTATTGCGCGCCATATTTGGTAAAGATACAGTTGAGATTTACAATACCGCCAGCGCTGGGTTGGTGATGGGCATTTTGATCCTGCCGTTGGTTAGTTCGATGGCCGAGGATGCCCTGAGCGCAGTGCCGAATGCCCTGCGCGAAGCTGCATATGGTTTGGGCGCAACCAAATTGGAAGTGGCAGTTCAGGTGGTTTTACCTGCAGCAGTGAGCGGTCTGGCCGCGGCGTTTTTGGTCGCCATCAGCCGTGCCATTGGCGAGACGATGATCGTGGCGATCGCCGCCGGTGCCGGTCCGCGTTTTACATTAAACCCATTTCAGGCAGCTGAGACTATGAGCGGTCACATTGTGCGAATTAGTGGTGGTGATTTGTCCTATAACTCGATTGACTATAACAGTTTGTTCGCTATCGGTTTGTTCCTGTTTATAGTAACAGCGGCGATCAACCTGGTGAGTCAGCAAGTGGTTCGCCACCTCAAAAGGAACACCCAATGAACGGACCTGGTCTTTCCTTCCCGGTTGAATTTGATCCAACTTTGCCTCGTCGCCATTCTTCCGGCAATATTTTTGCTCGTTTCTTTTTGGTTTCCACATGGGCTGGCATTGCCGCACTGGCACTGTTAATGCTAACCATTCTCAACGATTCGATCGGTTATGTGATCATCACAACTGAGGTCGATCCTGCCAGCTTGGCTGTTAATGGTGTGCCTTATGAAGAACAAACCAACCAGCAACTTACAGATATCCTGGCCAATCATCTTTCCGCACGGCGATTGCGTGTGTTGGAAAAAGAAACTCCTTTTGCTGATTTAAACCAGGCAGAACTTGTATTACTCGTTGAACAAGAAGTACTCGATCCAGAAGCGGCTGCCACATTTAGTATGGTACAAAGCCTATTCGATCGGTCGATGGTGAATGCGGAATTGGCTGAACACCCAGGCGCAACCATGCAAATGCGATTTTGGTTGCAACCTGGCCTTCTATCTAACAGCGGCAGTAGCAATGCCCTCCTCGCGGGCATTCGCACAGCACTTTATGGAAGTCTGTGGATCATCGCTATCACCATCCTGGTAGCCTTCCCAATCGGCGTGGGAGCGGCGATATTTTTAGAGGAATATACAGTCGATAACGCTTTTTACCGTCTGCTGCGCGCCAACATAACAAACCTGGCCGGCGTTCCATCCATCATTTATGGAATGCTCGGCTTGGCCATTTTTGTTCGTGGCATGCAGCCTATTACAAGCGGGGCGCTGTTCAACGTTGTTTCTGGCGACCCAGCCGCCGCCACCGGGCGCACGATCCTTAGTGCAGGTTTTACCCTCGCGTTGCTTATTCTGCCCCTGATCATCATCAACGCACAAGAAGCGATCCGCGCTGTGAACCCATTGTTGCGTCAGGCAAGCCTTGGTTTGGGTGCCACACAATGGGAAACGATCTGGCACCATGTTTTGCCGCAAGCCATGCCCGGTATTTTAACCGGTACCATCCTTGCCATAAGCCGCGCCATCGGCGAGACAGCTCCCCTGGTAGTGGTAGGTGCAGCCACATACATCACATTTGACCCAACTGGTCCTTTTTCCAAGTTTACAACCTTGCCCATTGCCATTTACCAATGGGTTTCGCGACCGCAACCTGAGTTTCGCTCACTTGCTGCGGCCTCCATTTTGGTGTTGATGGCTTTGCTCTTAAGCCTAAACGCATTTGCCATTGCGTTGCGCAACCGGCTGCAAAAGAAACAATAGAAAGGTCCGAGTTATGTTATCATCCAATATTATGCCCTACGCACAGTCCAATATTTTTTCTAAAACCGGCGAGCAAGAAGAAGCCGCTGGAGCCAGTGGGTTTGCTATTGAGGCTCGCAATCTAAGCATTCATTACAGCGCGTTCAGGGCTGTTAAGAATGTCGACATGGCCATCCCGGAACGCAAGATCACTGCAATTATCGGGCCGAGCGGTTGCGGAAAAAGCACGGTATTACGATCATTTAATCGAATGAATGATTTGGTACCCGGTGCCCATGCTGAAGGGGATGTTATCTTTATGGGCCAAAATATCTATGCTCCGCAAGTAGATCCGGTCGAAGTTCGCAGAAGGATTGGTATGGTATTCCAAAAACCCAATCCCTTTCCGAGGTCCATCTATGAGAACGTGGCTTGGGGTGCCAGGCTAAATGGATTTAAGGTTGGCCTGGGCCGCCCCAGTATGGATGAGTGGGTGGAAAATTGCCTGCGCAAAGCCGCACTGTGGGATGAAGTAAAGGATAAGCTGAACCAAAGTGGCCTTAGCCTGAGTGGTGGACAGCAACAACGCCTATGCATTGCCCGCGCCATCGCCATCCAGCCGCAAATTATTTTGATGGACGAGCCGGCTTCAGCCTTAGACCCAATTGCCACACTCAAGGTGGAAGAGCTGATGCAAGAATTGGCCCGCGATTACACCATCATTGTGGTGACTCATAATATGCAACAGGCTGCCCGTGTTTCCGACCAAACTGCTTTCTTTACTGTAGATGCAGACCGCGCCGGTATGTTGGTGGAGTTCGGCGATACCCGCCAGATTTTCACAAACCCCAAAGACAGCCGCACCGAAGGCTACATCAGCGGCAAGTATGGGTAAAACCGAACATTAATTTGCCACGGTATCCGTTTGGGTACCGTGGCTGGCAAGTTTCAAAAATATCCCCCCAGTAAATCTCCAAATTAAACTCAAAAAGTTTTTCGATTGATGATGTTAGGTTGATCCCGCCAACAAACGGGCTGGATTCCTTGGATGTAAGCAGGCAAATCCCGAATTCACTCTCTTGCTTTAAACTAGCTGAACATTGGTTCATTACGGGGGTGAAGCAGGGTTTTCCCGCTTGTTTGCTTTCTGTCGTTTCAACAATCCCTTTATTACTATTCGATTTGAATAACAAAATCCAGGTAACTGAAAACTCCTCGGGAGCAAACTGAATTTAGTCCGGTCGAAAATTGTTTGGGGGCCATCATCTCAATGTTGGGTGTACAGTGTTAGTCCTGTAGAAACAGGGGCGATAGGAGCCACTATGTTTTGAAAGAGCGAATTCTTGAATACCTGAGGAGCATTTTTCCGAAATACCAAGATTGAAAAAATATTATAAGAATTTCGTCCGTTCCTTGCTGAGGTTGTTGAAAATTTGGTACTTCTGAAAACGTAACATTTCGAGGCTAATAACATACATCAGTCATTTGTCGTTTAGAAAAAAGTACCTGGATCAGTCAGCCTTCTTGTATCGATCAACGTTGAGGTATCAGGCAAGTATTATTTAATATAGTCCTCTCAATGTTAAAGCATCACGTGTTTCCGCGGTACGAGGTACTTTTCTGGGCACATCTCATAACGTGGAATGCTTTGAATGGGTAATTG
>SXGU01551214.1_pt1 | contig 11870 bp, 11 predicted proteins | sample 3174531 | NCBI WGS metagenome assembly SXGU01 (sample SAMN11356863, study PRJNA531348) | freshwater metagenome | isolation source: freshwater sample F1-140 | place: China: Fuxian Lake, Yuxi | collected 2017-12-25
GATGTCGATCACCGGCACCGAGCAGCCCACCAAGGTGGGCGTGCCGATCGCCGACCTGATCGCCGGCATGAACGGCACCATCGGCGTGCTCGCGGCGCTCACCGAGCGGGCCCGCACCGGTCGCGGCCGGGTGGTGCGTACGTCGCTGCTGGCCGGCATGGTCGGCGTGCACGCGTTCCAGGGGACCCGCTGGACGGTCGCCGGCGAGGTGCCCGGCCTGGCCGGCGACCACCACCCCTCGATCGCGCCGTACGGCATGTTCGCCACCGCCAGCGCGCCGATCCAGATCGCCTGCGGCTCCGAGGGCCTGTGGCGGGCGCTGTGCGGGGCGCTGCAGTGGGACCCCGAGGACGACGGCTTCGCCACGAACCCGGAGCGGGTCGCCCACCGCGACGACCTCGTCGAGCGGCTCGAGTCGCACTTCGCCCACCAGCCCGCCGAGCACTGGCTCCGGCTCCTGGCCGAGGCCGGCGTCCCGTCCGGCAAGGTCCGCTCGATGGACGACGTCTACTCGTGGGACCAGGCCCTGTCGCAGGGCCTGCTGCTCTCGGTCGAGCACTCGACCCTGGGCCGCATCGACCTGCCCGGCTCACCGCTGCGGTTCGACGACAACGCCTTCTCCGGCGGCCGCTCCTCGCACGACCCGCCACCGACGCTGGGCGAGCACAGCGACGCGATCCGGGAGTGGCTCGACTCGTGAGCCCCCCGTTGGTTGAGGAGGCGCGCTAGCGCCGTCTCGAAACCTCGCAAGCCGTCGCTGGGACCCGCCTGCATCCAGTTCCAGCCAACGCTGCGGAGGTCTCGAGACGCTCGCTGCGCGAGCTCCTCGACCGACGACCGGGGTCAGCCCAGGTCGACGATCGCGGCGACCGGGCCGCCGCCGTCCGGGCCCTGGTGGGCCGCGGAGACCGACACGAAGACCGCCGGGTCACCGGTGACCGCCGCGGTCACGCCGCCGACGCAGGCCTTGATCTGGCGGTGCCAGTGCACGTCGGAGTCGTCGAGCATCGCGTTGCGGCGACCACGGACCTGGCCGTCCTGGGACGCCTCGCACTTGAGGAAGACGTTGACCAGCCTGCCGTCGAGGTCGCTGGTGTGCGGCCGCTCGGGGAGCTCGAGCCCGGCGTCGCGGATGGCGTTCCAGATGCCGTCCTGGTCGAGGGCGTCGGTCATCACCGAGTGCCCGATCCGGTAACGGCCTCCGACGCCCGGGGCGTTGCCGACCACGACCACCTGCGCCTGGTCGAGCTCCACGCCCGAGGAGCACGATGCAACGCTGGAGAACAGCGACCGGTCGTGCATCACGTCGTCGTCGCTGGGCATCTCGATCTCGCCGAGGGCGACCGCGATACCGAGCGCCGTACAGCCGTTGGAGAGGTCCATCGACTGGTGCGTCTCCTCGGTCCACACGGTCTTGCCGCGCGACTTGGCGTCGCGGATGGTGTGGATGGTGAGCAGCGGGGTCTTGGTCTGCACGTAGTGCACGTCGGCCGGGTCGGTGATGCCGGCCTTCTCCATCGCCACCTTCACGGCGTCCGCGACCTTGGTGATCATCGGCGTGCGGCCGATGTCCTCGGGCAGCAGCTGCTCGCTCATCGCGAACCCGACGGTCAACCGGGGCTCGTCGGACGGCGTCACGTCCTCGGGCGGGACGGTCGCGAAGATCGTCGCGTGGGGGCTGATCACGCCGTCGGTGCCGCCGGACCACACGATCGGGACCTGCTTGACCTGGTCGGCGGGGGCGCCCTTCTCGACCAGCACCTCGCGGAACGCGCGGTCGGCGATGATCCGGGTGTAGTCGTTGACCCCGCCGTTGCCCTCGGTCGTGCCGATGATGGCGACCACGCGCTCGGCGTGGAGGACCCCGTCGTCGATGAGCTTGGCCAGCTCGCTGGCGTCGGCGACGGAGTGGATCGGGACCTTGCGTACTTCGATGGCGTCGGGCATCCGGTGATCCTCTCAGGTCTGGTCGGAGGACGGTACGACGACCGTGCCCCCGTCCCCGTTGATCGCGGCGGTGAGATGGGCCAGGTCGGTGATGACGGACCGGGCGCCGCCCTGCTCGACGAACCGGCAGGCCGCGTCGACCTTGGGGCCCATCGAGCCGGAGGCGAAGTGGCCGGCGGCGGCGTACTCGCGCATGGTGGCGACCGGCACCGTGCCGACGTCGGCGGCCTCGGGCGTGCCGTAGTGCAGCACGGCGTGCGGGACGTCGGTCGCGATGACGAGCACGTCGGCGTCGACGGTCCTGGCCAGCAGCGCGGCGCCGAGGTCCTTGTCGATGACCGCCTCGACCCCGCGCAGCGAGCCGTCGGGGTCGCGGACGACCGGGATCCCGCCGCCGCCTGCCGCGACGACGACGAAGCCGTCGGCCACCAGGGACTGCACGGCGGGGGCGTCCAGGATCTCGACCGGCTCCGGCGAGGCGACCACCCGCCGCCAGCCCTTGTCCCCGCGGTCCTCCCAGGTCTCGCCGTGCTCCACGAGCACCAGCGCCTGGTCGGCCGGGAGGAAGCGCCCGATCGGCTTGGTCGGCTTCTCGAAGCCCGGGTCGTCGGCGTCGACCCGGGTGCGGGTCACCAGCGCAGCGGTACGCCGGGCGAGTCCGCGCTCGGCCAGCGCGCTCTCCAGGGCGTTCATCAGCACGAACCCGAGCGTCGCCTGGGTCTGGGCCCCGCACCAGTCGAGGGGCACCGGCGGGACCACGGCGGCGGCGAGCTCGTTCTTGACCAGCAGGTTGCCCACCTGCGGGCCGTTGCCGTGGGTGATCACGACCTCGACGTCCTGGGCGAGCAGGTCGGCGACCGCGGCCATGGCGACCTGCGCGGCGGCGATCTGGTCCTCGGGCCGGGCCCGGCCGTCGGCGTTGGTCATCGCGTTGCCGCCCAACGCCAGCAGCACCCTCACCCGATCGAACCTACGCGAGGGCCGACCGACCCGGCCACCGGTGAGTAGCCCGCACGCCCCTCGGCCAGTCGCCTGTGCAGCTCACGCATCTCGGCCTCCAGCTCGGGCGCGGGGCCGTCGACCGGGACGCCGGGTGCGACCGCCTGGACCGGGAGTGGCAGCACGGGTCCGGCCGGCACTCCCCACTCGGCACGCCACGCGCCGAGCTGGGCCGAGGAGACGGCGTAGACGATCCGGCCGAGCCCCATCCAGCCGTGCGCGGCCGAGCACATCGGGCAGTGCTCGCCGGAGGTGTAGACCGTGGCGGTCGCACGCTCGCCGGCGGTGAGGTGCGCCGCCGACCACCGGGCGATCTCGAGCTCGGGGTGCCGGGTCTCGTCGCCGTCCTTGACCCGGTTGCGGTCCTCGAAACGGACTTCGCCCACGGCGTCGACCAGCAGCGAGCCGAACGGCTCGTCGCCGTCGTCCAGCCCCTCGCGCGCCAGCTCGACGCAGCGGCGCAGGTGCACCAGGTCGGTCTCGGTGAGGGCCATCACGGCAACCTAACCCGCCGGCGGGGCGATTCGCCGGTGCAGCATCTGCCAGAGTGCCGCCATGTCGGTGCGCACCCGCTCCCTGCTGACGGTGGCCGCGGTGCTGCTGCTGGCGGTCACCATCACCTGGTTCCTCGTGGGGTCGTGGGCCCAGATGGCAGCCGGGTACAGCTGCGCGACGGGCGGGCCCTACGTGATCGCCAACCCCTGCCCCCACCACACGACCTCGCTGATCCTCGTCGGGATGTTCGTGTCGCTCGTCGTCGCGCTGGCCGGCACGATGGTGTCTCTCGGCGTCGGCGCGCCCAACCTGGTCGTGCCCTACTGGACCTTCACGCTGGGCGGTCTCTCGGTCCAGCTCTTCGCCCAGGGTGTCGACGACGGCTGGGTCCTGGGCTGGGTCGTCGGCGCCGGCATGTTCCTGCTCTTCGCCGTGCCGGGGCTCTACCTGATGAGCCCCTGGCAGCGGCTCTACGACCGGGAGCCGGTCAAGGGCGCCCCGCTGAGTCGCAACCAGTGGTGGTTGGTCTACCTCGTCCTGGCCGCGGCCGGCGTGGTGGCGGGCTCGTGGACGGCGAACACCTGGCTCTGAGAGCTAGGCGAGCTCGAAGTCGTCGAAGTCGAACCCGGGGGTCACCAGGCAGCTGACCAGCGCGTCCTCCTCGCCGGGCAGGGTGCGCTGCCAGGTGCCGCCGGGCACGAGTGCCTGGGTCAGCTCGCCGTCGCCGGTGCCGACGAGCAGGACCTCGCCGTCGGCCGGCGTCCCGGCCCGGCCACCGAGCTGGAGACGGACGGTGCCGAGGTGGGCAAGCCACACCTCGTCGGAGGTGACCCGGTGCCAGGCCGACGAGTCCCCGGCGGTGAGCAGGAAGTGGATGAGCGTCGCCAGAGGCCGGATCCAGCCGTCGGGCAGGGTGACGGTCTCGGACGGCGCGAACGTCTGGCGGAACCAACCCCCCTCGGGGTGCGGCTCCAGGTCCAGCGCCTCGGCCAGCGGCGGCCGGCCGGTCACCGGACGTCCACGTCGGCGTGCGCGGCGCCACCGGACAGCCGTGCGTAGCCCGGTCCGCGGTCGAAGAACACGTCGGTCCGCGCGGGCCGCCCGGCCCGTTCCGCGACGGTCGCCTCCTCGTCGTACGACAGCGAGTCGTCGTCCAGCGAACCGGTCAGCACGACGCCGTACGCCGAAAGGGCCGCCTCCGGCGACACCTTGCGCCAGACCACGTCGCGGACGACCAGGGCCGGGTCGCGCTGCAGCGGGTCGCCCCAGCCGCCGCCACCGGTGGTGCGGATCCGGATGACCTCGCCGGCGACCACGGGCTCGGCGTCGGCGAGGGCGTCGACCTCGCGCTCGTTCGGGCCGCCCGGGTCGATCACGACCTCGAACGGCCTGCCGGCCTTGCCGCCGCGGACGCCCCAGCAGGCCAGGATCGACCGGTCCGCGATGGACATGAAGTGGCCGTCCTTGAGCATCCGGATGTGCTTCTCGTAGCCCAGGCCGCCGCGGAACTGGCCCGCTCCCCCGCTGTCGACCGCGAGCGACAGCGCCTCCACCCGGAACGGGAAGCGCGCCTCGGTGAACTCGGTCGGCAGGTTCCGCGAGTCGGGGACCACGTGGATGGTGTCCTCGCCGTCGGCGTAGTAGCGGCCGCCCGAGCCGCCGCCGAGCACCTCCCGCATCAGGTAGGGCCGGCCCTCGAGGTCCTCGCCGTAGACGCCGGTGTAGCGGATCGTCTCCTGGTCGGCCGGCATCCGGCCGTCGACCGCCTTGGCGATCACCCCCGCCAGGACGCCGAGCAGCCGCAGGATCACGAACGTGCGGGCGTTGGTGGGCGCCGGGAAGACCGGCGTGAGCAGCGTGCCGGGCGGCGGGAACCGCATCTCGATGAGCGGCACGACACCCTCGTTGACGTCGAGCTCGGCCATCCGCTCCGGGGTGTCGGCGAGGTTGCGCAGGATCGGCGCCAGCCACTTCTTGAGGAAGACGCCGTCGCTGGCGTCGCCCACGTGGTTGATCGGCCCCTTGGCCTGGGGGCTGGTGCCGCCGAAGTCGAGGACCAGCCGCTCGCCGTCCGGGTCGTCGGCGGCCGTCCGGGTCAGCGTGATCCGCTGGGTGTGCAGCATCGGCTCGTCGACGCCGTCGTGCTCGGCGTAGTCCTCCCACACCCAGGTGCCGACCGGGATCTTGCCGAGGATCTCGCGGCGGTAGGTCTCGGTCGTCCGCGCCAGGATCGCGTCGAAGCAGGACTCGACGGTCTCCACGCCGTACCTGTCGAAGAGCTCGCCCAGCCGCCGGGCACCCATGAGGCAGGCCGAGCACTCGGCGTCGAGGTCGGCCGCCAGCGACTCCGGCATCCGGGAGTTGCGGGTCATGATCGTCAGCGCCGCGCGGTTGGGGACGCCTGCGTCCCAGAGCCGGATCGGCGGGACCATGAGTCCCTCCTCGAAGACGCTCGTGGCGTGCGAGGGCATCGAGCCGGGCACCGCGCCGCCGATGTCGTCGTGGTGGCCGAACGCCTGGACGAACGCGACCACACGGCCCTCGGAGAAGACGGGCACCGTCACGCACAGGTCGGGCAGGTGCCCGATGCCGCCCTCGGAGCGGTAGACGTCGTTGTGGAAGAACACGTCCCCCGGCCGCATCTCCTCGAGCGGGAAGTCCCGCGCGACCGGGTGCACGAGCGCGGAGTACGAGCGGCCCGTCAGCTTGCGCAGCAGCCGGTCGTGGATGCCGGCCCGGAAGTCGTGGGCGTCCCGGATCATCGGGCTGCGGCTGGTCCGCCCGATCGCGGTCTCGACCTCCATCTCGACGCTCGCCAGAGACCCCTGGACGATCTCGACGAGGACCGGGTCGGCGCTCGCGCCGGCGTCCGCGGTGAGGTGGCCGTAGGGGAACTGGGTGGGCGCCCTTCTCGACTCGGTCACGACTCGCTCCTGGTCACGATCAGGTTGAGGTACTCGTCGACGCGGACCTCGAAACCGGGATGGACCGGCACCGTCGAGCCGAACTCCTCGATGATCACCGGACCCGGCATCCCCTGCCCCGGCCGGAGGTCGGCACGCGGGACGACCCAGGTGTCGACGAACCCGATCTCGGCGTCGAAGCAGACCGGCCGGCTCGGTGCCGGCCAGCCCATCTCCCAGCTCCCGGCGATCTCGTGGCGCGTGATCTCCGGCCGCTTGATCGGCCCGATGCCGGAGACCCGCAGGTTGACCCACTCGACCTGCTGGGTCGTGTCGCCGGAGAAGTCGTAGCCGTAGAGCGCCTTGTGCTCGGCGTGGAACCGACCCGCGACCTCGGCGAGCACGCCGGCGTCGACGGCGCCGTCCGGCACCGGGACCCGCACCTCGAAGGCCTGCCCGAAGTAGCGCAGGTCGGCGGTCCGGACGAACTGGTGCTGCTCCGGCGCGAACCCCTCGGCGGCGAGCGCGTCGGCGGCCCGCCCGGTGAGCTCGTCGTACGCCGTCGCGACCGTCGCCGGCTCGAGGGCGTCGGCGAGCGCCACGTGGGTCTGCACGTAGTCGTTCTTGACGTCGACGGTCAGCAGCCCGAACGCCGAGACGTTGCCCGGGTTGGGCGGGACCAGCACCGTGGGAATGCCGAGCACGTCCATCAGCCGGCACAGCAGCAGCGAGCCGGAGCCGCCGAACGTCGTGAGGGTGAAGTCGCGGACGTCCAGACCCCGCTTGACGGTGACCTGGCGCAGCGCGTTGGCCTGGTTCCAGGCCGAGATCTCCAGGACGCCGGTGGCGCACGCCTCAAGCGAGAGGCCGAGCTGCTCGGCGAGCGCCTCCACGCCGGCCCGCGCGGCGTCCACGTCGAGCGGGATCTCGCCGCCCAGGAGGTGCGGCGGGATCCGGCCCAGCACGACGTGGGCGTCGGTGATGGTCACCTCGGTGCCACCCTTGCCGTAGCAGATCGGCCCGGGGTTGGCTCCGGCCGACTGCGGGCCGACCTTGAGCGTCCCCTCCGGCGAGAGCCACGCGATCGAGCCGCCCCCGGCGCCGACCGTGACCACGTCGATCATCGGGATCTTCGACGGGAACGCACCCACCGTGCCCTCGGTGGTGAGCGTCGGCTCGCCGTCGATCACCACGGACACGTCGGTCGACGTACCACCGCCGTCCGAGGTCAGCACCCGGTCGAACCCGGCCACCTCGGCGATCAGCGCCGCGCCCAGCGCCCCGGCCGCCGGACCCGACAGCACGGTCGTGATCGGCTGGTGGACGACCTCGTCGGCCGACAGCACGCCGCCGTTGGACTTCATGACGTAGAACGGGATCGTCCGGTCGTCGTAGGCCTCCAGACGCGCCTTGATGTTGGTGACGTACGCCGAGAGCCGCGGCTTGACCGCCGCGTCGACCAGCGTGGTCATCGCCCGCTCGTACTCGCGGTACTCGCGCAGCACCTGGCTCGACAGGGAGACCACGGCGTCCGGGTGCTCCTCGAGCAGCACCGCGCGCATCCGCTCCTCGTGCACCGGGTCGGCGTAGGAGTGCAGGAAGCACACGCCGAGCGTGTCGACACCCTGGTCCCGGAACCAGCGGGCGACCGCCCGGGCCCCGGCCTCGTCGAACGGCCGCACCTCGTCGCCGTTCACGTCGAGCCGGCCCTCGACACCCTTGACCAGGTCGCGCGGGACGATCCGGGGCGGCTTCACCCAGAAGTAGGAGTTGCCGTAGCCGTCGGGCACCGACTGCCGGGCGATCTCGAGCATCGCCTCGTAGCCGGTGTTGGTGATGAACCCGAGCCGGTCGACCTTGCCCTCGAGCAGCTGGTTCGTCGCGACCGTGGTGCCGTGGCTGACCGCGTCGATGTCGGCGCCGGTCGCGCCGAGCAGGTCGAGCACCTTGTCGATGCCGGCCAGGAAGCCGTCGGCCGGGTTGGCCGGTGTCGACGGCGTCTTGGTGGTGACCAGCTCGCCGGTGTCCTCGTCGAAGGCCACGACGTCGGTGAAGGTGCCGCCGGTGTCGATGCCGATGCGGATGCGGCGAGGCATGCGCCCACTCTGTCAGCCTGCTTCGGCACTGTGCACCGGCGACTCCGGGTTGCAGACTGGGGTCATGGCAGACGACGGCGACATCCAGACCCGGATCAAGGCGCTCATCGACGAGGAGCACGGGCTGCGCGAGGCGCTCTCGGCCGGGCAGATCTCGGCCGAGGACGAGCACGCGAGGCTGGCCCGCGTCGAGGTGGAGCTGGACCAGTGCTGGGACCTGCTGCGCCAACGACGGGCCAAGCGGGAGTACGGCGACAACCCGGACGACGCACAGGTGCGCCCGGAGGGAACCGTGGAGACCTACCTCGGCTGAGGCGGTCCCAGCAGATCCACCGCCACCTGGAACGACGTCAGGTCGAAGATGTTCTTGGCCAGGTAGGCCGGCGCACCGTCCTGGGCCAGCACCGAGGTGACGACGGCCGGCATGCCGTGGAGCGGCAGCTCCATCCAGGACAGCCGCTCGGTGTCGCGGGAGACGGGCGAGAGCCGCCACACCATCGGCACCATCGCGGCCCGCCGCGCCGGGTCGAGCGCGTCGAGGAGCGTGGGCCACCTCCCGACGTCGCGCTGGGCCTCGTCGTCGGCCTCCGCGACCTCGGGGGGCACGACCGACAGCGGCATCACCTCGAGGGTGGAGGCCAGCAGCACCCCGTCGAGCTCGAACACGGTCTCCCACACCAGCTTCGGCTCGTCGGTGCGCAGCAGCTCGCGTGACCAGCTGCCACCTCGCTCGACCGCGGCGTGCAGGCGCCGCACCGGCGTGGCGGCGTCCCGGAGCTGCCGGTGGAAGCCGTCGGCGAACCCGACCGGGTACGGCGGCGCGGGCGCGACGCACCAGCGCCGGTCCCGGTCGCGCACCAGGTGCCCGTCCTCCTCGAGGAGCAGCAGCGCCTCGTGGGCGAGCTCGCGGCGGATGCTCAGCTCGCCGCCGATGACCACCTCGTTGGGCAGCTGCTCACCGGGCTCGAGACCGTCGCGCCGGATCAGCTCCCGCACCCGGTTGTAGGCGTCCACGAACGGCGGCATCCCCGTGCGCACGTGCCGTTCCGGATCTCGCCACTCGGTCATTCGTCGTCCCCCCGTCGTCGTGCTCAGCTCACGTTGCGGTCGATTCCACCCCGGCCGCCACCTCGAGGAGGAAGCGGTCCGCCCCGTGGGCGGCGACGATCTGCACCCCGACGGGCAGCCCGTCGGGCGTGCTCCCCCAGGGCACGGAGATCGCCGGGCATCCGGTCACGGTGATGTAGTAGCACGCCCGCATCCAGTCGAGGTACGTCGCCATCGGGCGGCCGTTGATCTCGGTGGGGAACTCCTGGTCCGCCGGGAACGGCGGCACCTGCGCGGCGGGCAGCACCAGCACGTCGTGGTCGAGGAAGAACTCCCGCATCCGCTCCGAGAGGGTGGTCCGGCCGGCGTACGCCCTCGCCACGTCCGCGCCCGTCAGGTGCGCACCTGCCCGGATGTTGTCGGCCAGGGAGGGCTTGAACGCATCCGGGTGGGTGGCCAGGAGGTCCCCGTACGCCGCCTGGAAGTGCCACGCCCGCAGGGTGCGGAAGGTGTCGTCGGCCTCCGGGAGAGCGGGGTGGGCCGCGGTCACGGTCGCCCCGGCGCGCGCCAGGGCCGGCCCGGCCGACTCGACCACCGCGGCCACGTCGTGGTCGACCTCGAACGCACCGCCCAGGTCGACCGAGAGCGCCACCCGCAGGCCCGCGAGGGACCCGCCGACGGGGGGTGCGAACGTGGCGCCGGGGTCCCCGAGCGCCGTCGGCGCCCGGGGGTCGGGCCCGGCGAGCACCGAGAGCAGCAGCGCGAGGTCGCCGACGTTCCGCGCCAGCGGACCGCCGACCGAGGTCGTCTCCCACTGGTTGTACGCCGGCCACTGGGGCACCCGTCCGAGGCTCGGCCGGAGGCCGACCACGCCGCAGAACGACGCCGGGTTGCGCAGCGACCCGCCCATGTCGGATCCGTCGGCGAGCGGGACCATCCCGGACGCCAGCGCGCAGGCGGCGCCGCCGGACGAGCCGCCCGCGGACCGGGTCGGGTCGACCGGGTTGAGGGTGGTCCCGAAGATCGTGTTGAACGTGTGCGACCCGGCCGCGAGCTCGGGGACGTTGGTCTTGCCGATCACCGTCACCCCGGCCCGGCGCACCCGCTCGACGATCAGGTCGTCCGTCTCGGGCACGTGGTCGGTGAACAGCCGCGACCCGTACGTCGTGCGCCAGCCCGCCACCGCGTGGGTGTCCTTGACCGCGAACGGCAGGCCGTGCAGGGGTCCGACCTCGTCGCCGCGGGCGAGCGCCCGGTCGGCGGCGGCCGCGCCCTCCCGGGCCCGCTCCTCGTCCAGCGACACGATGGCGTTGAGCTCGGGGTTGCGCTCGGCGATCCGGTCGAGGTGCAGGTCGAGCAGCTCCCGCGCGGAGACGACCTTGCGGCGGACGGCGTCGGCCTGGTCGCGGGCGGTGGACTCGACCGTCAGCTCCCCCACGAGTCCCTCACCGCCGCCGCCCGAAGACCGAGCCCACCACGACGCCCAGCACGACCAGCCCGGCGCCGACCGCGATGCCCTTGAGGAAGTCGTTCGTCGAGGAGATGGCGCCGGCCCTCGCGGGAGCGGTGTAGACGGCTGCCCCGGCTGCGGGGGCGTCGACGGGCTCGACCGGCGACGCCTGCGACCCGCTCGGAGGCGCTGAGATCGCGCTGCCGACGTTGGCGAAGAACTCCCCCGCCATCCGCTTCGACACCGAGGTGAGCATCCGCTGGCCGACGCCACCGACCATTCCCCCCACGACTGCGTCGGCGTCGTACGCGACCAGGGTCTTGCCCGGGGAGGGTTCGGAGAAGGCGACGTTGACGGTGGCGTCGATGGTCCCCGGCGCACCGGCCCCGGACAGCCGCATGACCAGCGACTCGTGCTCCTGCAGGTGCGACAGCGCGCACGAGCCGTCGTAGGTGCCCTTGATCGCGGCCACGCCGGCGGTGACCGTCATCGCGTACTGGTGCTCACCCGTCGCCTCGAGCCGCTCGCACCCGGGGATCGTGGCGACCAGCACCCGCGGGTCGAGGAGCGCCTGCCAGACCCGGTCGACCGGCTGGTCGATGACGTTGGCTCCGGAGATCTTCACGACGGCTCCTGGTGGTGGCGGAGGGCGAACAGCTCGGACGGCGAGATCGGCATCGCGGTGATCCCGAACCCTGGGAGGGCGGTGCGCTCGGCGTCCTCGATGGCCGCCGCGAACACCGCCGCCGAGGGGATGACGCCGGCCTCACCGGCGCCCTTGATGCCGAGCGGGTTGAGCGGGGACGGCGTCTCGAGGTGGTCGATCTCGATCCGGTCGGGGATCTCGGTGACGTAGGGGATCAGGAAGTCCATGAACGACGCGTTGAGCAGCTGCCCCGACTCGTCGTAGGCCATCCGCTCGTAGAGCGCGCC
>SXGU01511148.1_pt1 | contig 11869 bp, 10 predicted proteins | sample 3174531 | NCBI WGS metagenome assembly SXGU01 (sample SAMN11356863, study PRJNA531348) | freshwater metagenome | isolation source: freshwater sample F1-140 | place: China: Fuxian Lake, Yuxi | collected 2017-12-25
CGGCCGGCATCGGCAAGATCACGCTGGTCGACAATGACACGGTCGACCTGACCAACCTGCAGCGCCAGATCCTGCACACCACGGAGCGCGTTGGACAATCGAAAGCCCAGTCCGGCAAGCAGACGCTCGCGCAGATCAATCCCGAGATCGAGGTCGTGGCGCTCAACGAGCGAGTGCAAGGCGATCGCCTGTCCGAACTGGTGCAACAAGCGACGGTAGTGCTGGACTGCAGCGACAACTTCGCCACCCGCCACGCCGTCAACCGTGCCTGCGCCGAGCACAAGGTGCCGCTGGTGTCGGGTGCCGCGATCCGTTTCGACGGCCAGATTTCGGTGTTCGATACTCGCCGCGACGATGCCCCCTGCTACGCCTGCCTGTTTCCGCCCGATCAGCAGTTCGAGGAAGTGCTGTGTTCGACCATGGGCGTGTTCGCGCCGCTGGTCGGCATCATCGGCGCCATGCAAGCGGCGGAAGCCTTGAAGCTGGCTGCCGGCATCGGCGATTCACTGGCAGGCCGCCTGCTCCTGCTCGATGCGCGCAATATGGAGTGGACCAGCATCAAAGTCGCGCGCAACGCCGCTTGCATGGTTTGCGGGCATAAGAGCGAGGGGCAATAAACTTACTAATCCTGTGTGATAAGAGCGCGAGCGGAACAGGATGAAATGGCCGCACCGATGCGCTTGCCATCGAGCGCGCTGAATTTATTCAGCAGGACATCGCCGGGATCATGCGCCCCACTCAAGAAGCGATCGGGGGCTCCGTCGAACACTTCGCGATAAGTGTTATACATGGCGAAGTGGCGCGACTCGACCAGCGCCGATTGCACCGGCTTGGAAGATTCGCTACGCGCGGCAAGCGCCTGTTCATCGCTGCCCTCCTCCGCAGCTTTCGCCGCCAGATCTACCCTGACGGATGGCGTCTTCGCAGCCGTCTTCTCTGCACGATCATCTCCGCAGCCCGCGAGTGAAATAGCGATAACAATGACCACCACGACAGCGACTGCCGTGGCAATGCCGGGCGCTTGAACAGCGTCCTTTAATATATGTTCGAACATGTCAGTCTCCCCTGACATGATTATTTGCGTTTCTACCGCACCCTCTTTGGCTTGTATCAAGTTGCTTACATCACCGGACTCCACTCTTCCTATCAATGGAGGCCAGGCCGGGTCAGCCGAGCGGAATGACCGGTGCTACAATCGAACGGCCATTTCATTTTCCTTTCTGTAACTTTATTCCCGTTCATGCTTGTAGCCGATCTCGCCAAGCTGGTATTCCTGGCCGCCATTTGGGGAGGTTCGTTCATTTTTTTGCGCATTGCCGCGCCGGAAGTCGGCCCCTTGCTGACGGCAACCCTGCGCACCGCGCTGGCCGGTGCCGCACTGATGGCGTTCGCCGCCATGACAAAGGTAAAAATGGATTGGCGCAATAACCTGAAACCCTTCGCGGTAGTCGGCTTGTTTGCGGGCGTGATTCCGTTTTCCTGTTTTTCCTACGCCGCCTTGCATTTGCCGGCGGCGTATTCGGCAGTGCTGAACGCCACCGCCCCGCTGTTCGGCGCGGTGTTTTCCGTTGCCTGGCTGGCCGAGCGGCTTACCATGCTGAAACTGACCGGTCTGCTGCTCGGGATCATCGGCGTGGCAATCCTGACGGGCGCCGGCACGCTGCCGCTAGACAGCGACGCGCTGCTGGCAATTGGCGCCTGCCTGGTAGCGGCCGCCTGCTACGCCATGGCGAGCATCATCGTGAAAAAGACGGGCCGCCCCGGCAAGAACCGCCCTACGGATGGCCGTCCCGGCGGCATCCATCCGATTGCGATGGCGGCCGGATCACTGGTGGTGGGCGGAGTGATGATGCTGCCAACGATACCGTTTTCTCTGCCGCAAGCAATGCCTTCGGCGTTGGCGCTGGCCTGCGTCGCGGCCATGTCGCTGCTGTCTTCCGGCTTGGCGCAAGCGATCTTCATCCCGCTGATCGTCAAGGTCGGGCCTACACGCGCGATGAGCGTGTCTTTTCTGATCCCCTTGTTCAGTATGCTGTGGGGTTTCCTCTTCCTGCATGAAGCCATCGGACTTGCCACGTTGATCGGAGGCGGCGTGGTGCTGGTGGCGATGGGCCTGGTGTTATCGGCATCGCGTCACGAACCATTTCCTTCAGAAGGATAAGCCGCATGCGCGCCAAGGACTTCGCCCTTCGCCATCCGCTGCTGATCGCACTGGCGCTGTCGCTGGGCGCCGCCCTTTCGCTTGGCATCTCGCGCTGTTCCTATGCACTGCTGCTGCCGCCGATGCGTGCGGACCTTGGCTGGTCTTATCTGTTGGCCGGCGCGATGAATACCGCGAATGCCTTCGGTTACTTCGTCGGCGCCTTGGCCACGCCGGCGCTGATACGGCGCTTCAGCGCGCAAACCGCGCTGATCGGAGGTGCGGTGCTGACCGGCATTTTCATGCTGCTATCCGGCTTTGTGACCGATGCCGACATGTTGCTGATACAACGCGTGCTGGCGGGAATCGCAAGCGCCTTCATCTTCATTTCGGGCGGCGTGCTGGCGGCACGGCTGGGGGCCATGCATGCACGGCGCGCCGGCTTTCTGATCGGCTTGTACTACGGCGGCGCCGGCTTTGGCATTACCCTGTCGGCGTTGATGGTGCCGGCCACATTGAGCGAGGCCGCTGCAAGAGGCGTAGCGCATGAGTGGCAATGGGCATGGCTGGCGCTTGGCGGCGTATGCCTGCTGTTAACTTTGGCGATGGCGCTGCCGGCGCACCATGTCGATGGCTCGATCGCAAGCGCGGGCAGCCGCGGCCACTTCCGCATCCGCCCGTTCGGTTACGGGCTGGCCGGCTACTTCATGTTCGGCGTCGGCTATATCGGCTACATGACGTTCGTCATTGCGCTGCTCAAGGAGCAAGGCATGCAGGCGTCGGTCATTACCGCTTTCTATGCGGCGCTCGGCTTGGCGGTGGTGGCCTCTTCCCGTATCTGGGCCGGCATGCTGGACCGATTCAAGGGCGGGCAGTCGCTGGCGATTCTGAATGCGCTGCTGGCAGTGGCAACCTTGCTGCCGGTACTAAGCGCGACGCCGCTTGCCGTATTCGCCTCGGGCGTGCTGTTCGGCGCGGTGTTTCTTTCAGTGGTGGCGTCCACCACCGCGCTGGTGCGCCATAACCTACCGTCGGAAGCCTGGTCGGCCGGCATCAGCGGATTTACGACCGTGTTTGCCTTCGGCCAGATCGTCGGACCGACCATGGTCGGGTGGATTTCGGACGGTGCGGGCGGCTTGCAGCGCGGACTGACATTTTCAGCAGTGGCATTATTCATCGGCGCATTGCTAGCCGCTCGGCAGGGTCCGCTGCCGCACAGCGCCATGTCCGATTCCGGCCAGCATTAAGCACTTGTTTGCACTATGCTGGCAGCTCATTCATTTTCGAGACACCAATGCGTAGTGCAGACCTCGCCCGCCTGTTGATCCTCGCCGCCATCTGGGGCGCTTCCTTTCTTTTCATGCGACTTATCGCGCCGGTGCTGGGCGCGTTGTGGACGGCCGAAGTTCGGGTGGCCATTGCAGGAATCGCCATGCTGCTATTCATGACCGCAATGCGACGCCCGATGCATTTTCAATCCAACTGGAAGCAATACCTGATCCTCGGCACACTGAATTCAGCACTGCCATTCGCGCTGTTTTCCTATGCGGCACTGAGTTTGCCTGCCGGTTATTCCGCCATCCTCAATGCGACCAGTCCGCTATGGGGAGCACTGGTCGGAGCCCTGATGCTGAACGAAGCGCTGTCGGCACGCAAGGTCGCGGGACTGGTCATCGGCGTTATTGGTGTGGCGTTCCTGGTGCGACTCGGGCCGGCGCAGTTCACGCCGCAATTATTGTTGGCGGCGTTGGCCTGCGTCGCTGCCGCATTGTGTTATGGCATTGCCGGGGCCTATTCAAAGAAAAAATCTTCCGGCATCGCCCCGCCTTTGATGGCGACCGGATCACAACTCGGTGCGGCGCTGGTGCTCCTGCCATTTGTGCAGCTGTCGCCGATACGCGGCGACATCACGCCTTTCGTGATGTTGATCGCCGCAATGCTGGCCTTGCTGTGCAGCGCGGTCGCCTATTTCATCTACTTCCGCCTGATTGCCGATATCGGGCCGACCAAGGCATTGACGGTGACGTTCCTGATTCCATTGTTCGCTCTGGTGTGGGGTGCAGTATTTTTGCGGGAAGAGATCAACCTGAATACGTTGATCGGTTGTGCACTGGTTGTGACGGCAACCTGGCTGGTCGCGTTTCAGGCACAGACCGCCGCACTGAAACAAAGCTAATCCCAGACAATCATGGCTGACAGCGCGCCACGCAACGCATTGCACACCACAATCTCTTGCGCGCTACGTAAATCTGCCAGCGTGATTTGCCGTTCCTCGGCATGCCATGTGGGATCAGCGAGCAATATAGAGCGCATTACGCCGGGCAGCAAGCCTGCGCTTAACGGCGGGGTGTACCAGCGGCCGCCGAGCTTGACGAACACATTGCTGCGCCCGCCTTCGGTGACTTCGCCGCGCTCATTGCAAAACAGCATGTCGAACGCGCCCTGCGCTTCGGCGGCGCGCCAGGCAGCATCATAGTGCTCGCGCACGGTGGTCTTGTGGCGCAGGAACAAGTCGCTTGCGATGGTTTTTTCTGATGCCAGCAAAATCCTGACCGGCGTCGATAGCGGCGTCAGCGGTGCTGTCTGGATCGAGCAGGCGCCATCTGGTTTCAACGCCAGCCGCATGCGATAGGCGCCATCGGAAGAGAGCTGCGCGCATGCCTGCCGCACGCGGGATTGGATCTCCGATTCATCGCAGGAGAAATCGAAATACGCCGCCGATACACGCAACCGTCGCAGGTGCTTATCGAAATGACGGCAGCCCTCGATGCGCGTCGCATACATCGTTTCGAACAGTTCGAATGCATTCGGCAGCCCGGTCAGGAAGCTGGCCTTCAAGCGACATTCCGCCAATTCGTCCGCTGCAACGCTGTCGTGCACGATGCCCGCACCCACTCCCATCTCGCCCTTGCGCATGTCGCCACTCGCCGGCGCCTGCAATGCCAGCGTGCGTATCGGCACCGAAAGACAGAAGTCGCCGAGGTGACGGCCGGCGCCGGCCGCATCGAACCAGCCGATCGCGCCGGTGTAGATGCCGCGCGCTTCGCTTTCCAGCTCGCGGATGATCTGCATCGTGCGGCGCTTGGGCGCGCCGGTTATCGAGCCGCACGGATAGAGCGCGGAGAACAGGTCTGCCAGGCTCGCGTCATCGCGCACGTCTGCCTGCACCGTGGAAGTCATTTGCAGCACGCTGCTAAAGCGGTCGACGCTAAACAGCTTCGGCACCCGTACCGTGCCGAAGCGCGCGATGCGTCCGAGGTCGTTGCGCAGCAGGTCGACGATCATCAGGATTTCGGCGCGGTTCTTCGGGTCCGCCGCCAGCGCTGCCGCGCGTTCGGCATCGCATTGCGCGTCGCCGCTCGCTGGCGCGGTGCCTTTCATCGGGCGCGCGGTGATCACGCCTTGCGCATGCCGCATGAACAGTTCGGGAGACAGCGACAGCACCGCCTGCCCATCCGGCAGCAGGATCAATGCGCCATAAGGCACCGGTTGCCGCGCGCGCAAGCGCCGGTACAGCGCGCATGGCGTACCGTACGCATCGAAACGCAGGCGATAGGTATAGTTGATTTGATAGGTATCGCCCGCTTTGATATAGGCATGGATACGCGCAATCGCTGCCGCGAATTCATCTTCGCTGACACTGGCTGTTACCTGTGCAATCCCGGCGCGCGACGTATCCGCGGCGCGTTGCGCCAGCCAGCATTCCACCTGCGTTGCCGACAACCGTTCGCAACGTTCGAATAGCAACACTTGCGCCAAAGGCGGCATCGGCAGGCGCGGCTCGATACCGTGCAATTGCGCACCAAGCTCATACGCGAACAGCCCGACCGCATGCTGCCCCTGCCGCAGCGCGCGCTGCATCCGCTCCAGCAGTGCCGGCAGTTCGGAATCGCTGTGGCAAGTCAAGGCGCCGAGGTAGCCGGTATACAGGCGCGAGCGTGGATCGGCTGCGTTGGCATCGCAATCGTCGAGCAGCGCAAAGCAATCGGTAGCGGGGTTGAAAGAAGAATCCAAGGCAGTAACAAGACCACGGCGCAGCGGTCACGCAGTCGCAAAATACGGGTTGATGGGGCGCCGAAACCGGTATTGTAAGCCAATGCCGGCACCGTGGCCGAAGCACACAGTCAGGCCATTCAACTACCGCGTTTCGACAAGTAAATGCCCCACAGCAGCAAGGCGCCGCCCGCCATCTGGACCGGCCCGATAGCCTCCTGGAAAAGGATCCAGGCCGCGACGGCAGCGGTCAGCGGCTGAATCAGCAAACTAACCGACGACAGCGACGCCGGCAGATGTGCCGATGCGTAGGCAATCACGGTTTGTCCGCCGATCTGGGCAACCAGCGCCAGGGCCAGCAAGGGCAACCAGCCGGTTGCCTGCGCGGGCCAGAAATTCCCCGCCGAGGTCAACGCAAACGGCAATAGAGCCAGCCCGGTGATGGTGGTGCTCCAAGCCATCAGGCGCGCGGTCGAATACTGGCTGCGCGCATCCTTGATGACGAGCTGATAGGCGGCGTAGAACACCGCGCTCGACAAGCCCAACGCATCGCCCAGCAGCTTGTTGCCGCCGCCATGCTCGCCGCCGGCAGCATTTGGCCCGACCAGCATCACCGCACCGATCAGCGCGACCACCATGCCGACCACGAAGATGCGCGCAAAGCGCACACGATAAGCGATCCACATCCATAACGCGATGAAGATCGGCGCGAAATTGGACAACAGCGTGGCATTCGCCACCGTGGTGTAGTGCAGCGACAAATGCCAGATACCCATGTCGCCCGCGAAGTAAATGCCGGCCAGTACCAGGGCCTTGGTGAAGTCGGTGCGCTTGTTGGCCGCCTCGTCCTGCCTGCGCACGGCGCATGCCCATGCCCATAAAAACGGTGCGGCCAGCGCCATGCGCCAGAAAGCCGAGGCAAGCGGATTGACGTCGGACAGGCGCATGAAGATGCCGGCGAAACCGATCGCGACACCGCCCAATAGTAGAGCGGCAAAAGAAAATGCAGGGAAGTTTTTATTCGATGTCATGTCTATGCAAGTGCGCGAGGCTGTTGCAAAGACACAAAGTGTACTGAGGTTTGAAATTCCGCGCTTTGCGTCAAGAACGCGACGCCGCTATCGAAGCGGGACAAGCGATCCGGATCGGCGGCATCCCGAATAAATGAAAAAATATCGATAATCGGACCGCACTAACCGGCGTCGATCAATTCAAGAAACAAAGCAAATTCGGATTCGATGCCCGAAAAACGCCAATACTTTTCCAGCATAAGCCTCTATCGTTAGACTAGCAGCATGCCGATCTGCGCCTGCGCGTTCTCCGAGGGAGTCTGCTTGAAGCCGCTCTTGGCGAATCGATGCCAGCGCCCGACGACCAGATTGACGATCATGTTGGCGCGCGCCGCGACCTCTTCTTCACGCGCCTGCCCTTGCGTCACCGCGACACGCAGCGATTGCTTGATCGCCAGTTCGACGCGCTCGATGAACTGGTTCATGCGCGCTTGCAGGCGCTCGTCTTCGTTGACCAGCGCGTCGCCGATCAATACCCGCGTCATGCCCGGATTGCGCTCCGCGAAATTGAGCAGCATGGCGATGATCGCCTGCACTTGCGACAAGCCGTTTTCCTGCTGTTCGCTGATCTGGTTGATCAAGCCGAACACGGTCGATTCGATGAATTCGATCAGCCCCTCGAACATCTGCGCCTTGCTGGCGAAGTGGCGATAAAGCGCCGCTTCCGATACATCCAGTTTCGCCGCCAATGCCGCCGTGGTGATTCTTTCTCCCCTCGGCTGTTCCAGCATTCCCGCCAGGGTTTGAAGGATTTGCAGCTTGCGTTCGCCCGGTTTTGTGGTTGCCATGATGTCGTAGTGGTGTGAGCAATCAGGATTCGTTAGCGCAGTCGATGCAGCATTGCAGGCAGTTTAATTACCGATTTTACTTTGACATCGACGTAAAAGGGGCGCTTTGTGAAAGCCGGCAGCGGCCTGCCGCCAGAAGCCTGGCGCAAATTTGGATTGGTCGGCAGATACTGGGTAACCCAAGCGGTGCGCATGCCCAGCGCTTTCGCGGCCTTCAAAGTATCGGCGGTATCCTCTACCAGTACACAACGGCCTGCCGGCGTGCGTTCTTTAGCGAGCAGCTTGCGCAACAGGAGTCTGGACGGCTTCGGGCGCAACTGCCGGTGCACCATCATCGATTCGATCGCGATGTGCTTGGCGAAATGCCGATGCAACCCGAGGTGGCGCATCACGTCGCGCGAATAGCGGCGCGGCCCGTTAGTGAGCAGGATTTTGCGTCCGGGCAGACGCTTGAGCAAGCGCCCCAGGCCGCGCTCGGCGCGAATCATGCCGGCCAGATCATCGAAGCGATGCGCTTCGCGCAGGAAGTCTTCCATGCGCACCTGGTGGTGCTTGACCATGCCGAGCAACGTCGCGCCATAGCGCTTCCAGTACGTCAGCCGCGCGGCGTTGACGGTTTCGGCATCGGCCGGCGCATCGCCATCGCCCAGCACTCTTGCCATGAATGCATTCATGTTCGCATTAATCGCAGGGAAAATCGCATGCGATGCGTTGTGCAGCGTGTTGTCTAGGTCGAACAACCAAATCGGCTTGGGCATCTGATAGAGTGTTTTCAAGGCCTATCGATAGAGGCTCTCAGGGAGAATCATGAAGAGCGGGATTGTTTTTTTGCTAAGCGCGTTCATCGGTTTCTTTCTTCCGCCCGCCTACGCCGAGAATAATGCAGCAGCCGGCGCATCCGCACAAGTCGGCGCCGTTCCGCAACGCGGCATGCTGTACCGTATCCGCCATCAAGGCAACACCACCTATTTGTTCGGCACCATCCACGTCGGCTTGCCGGATTTCTTTCCGCTGGAATCCGAAGTGACGCGCGCGCTCACGAGTTCCAGCAAACTGGTGCTGGAACTCGATGTCCGCGACAATGCGCCTTTTCAAGACGCACTGCAAAAACACGGAATGTATGCCGGCGACGATACCCTGGAACGACATCTGTCATCCGACAGCCTGGCGAAGCTGCACGGCGCGCTGCGCGGTTTCGGCATCCCGTTTGAAAACGTCCGTCACATGAAGCCGTGGCTGGTCACCAACCTGCTGGTCGGCCTCGACCTGGAACGCAACGGCTATCGACGCAGCCATGGGATCGAAGTCTTTTTGCTGTCGTTAATCGAGCAGCAAGCCAAGACGGTGCAAGAGCTGGAGTCGGCCGAGTATCAGATGTCGCTGTTCGACAGCATGACGGATGCGATGCAAGAGCAGTATTTGCGCGAGAATCTAGCAGAGCTCAGCGACGGCAATGCGCTGCGGCGGGCACGGGCATTGATCGATGCATGGGCCAATGCGAACGGCAACGCGCTGGAGCAACTGGTGCGCGATTCGCAGAACGAAAAAACGACCTCATCGGAATTCATGCATCGCATCCTGCTGGACAAGCGCAATCCGGAAATGGCCAACAAGATCGAAGCCCTGTTGAAGAACGACGCGACAACGTTTGTCGGCGTCGGCTTGTTGCATCTGGTTGGCGAGACCGGCTTGCCGAAGCTGCTGCGCGAGCGAGGATATCAGGTAGAGAAACTGTACTAGCCGCTCTCGGAAAGCAAAGACACGGCGCCAATAGACTGTCCAGATGAATTTATAGAGTCATTTCCGATCTAATCACTGATCCAGAAGGAGGGATTAGTGATGGTTGTGAAACAGTATGTGGAAATAGCACCTTCGGCAAACATCACCGACGCTGTTGGATGAATGGAATTTCTGCCATGGACACTCAATTCTCCAAGACAACAATGACAGAGAATCCAGCGCTAACCGAGTCAGATGCACGCCAATATCTGCATGAGTTGCAAGTCCATCAAATTGAACTGGAAATGCAAAATGCCGAATTGCAGCGAGCCCGGGCCGACCTTGAATCGAGTCTGGAACGCTACACCAACCTCTACGATTTTGCGCCAATCGGTTACTTCACCCTGGACCGCAACGGCATTGTTCTGGAAGCCAATCTTACCGGAGCCAACTTTTTAGGAGTCGACCGCTCTTCCCTGATAAGTCAGCGCCTTGACGCATTTGTCATCAGGGAATCACGCGCTACCGTCCACATCTTTCTGACGAAGGTTTTCGCCGGCCATATCAAGGAAATACGCGAAGTGCAATTCGTCAATGCAGATCGACAACCGTTTTTTGCCCACATCGAGGCTACCGCCGACGCGGATCGCCAAGTATGTCGCCTGATTATGCTGGATATCAACGAGCGAAAAATGGCGGAAGAAACACTGCGCCATTCGCAGGAACTGTTGCATAACATGGTGTCGCACCAGGAGCGCGTCAAGGAAGACGAGCGCAAACGCATTGCACGCGAAATCCATGATGAATTGGGCCAAAACCTATTGGCATTGCGCATCGACATTGCGATGCTGCACGCGCGCACCGGCGACAAGCATCCCAAATTGTCAGCAAAGGTGCAGACCGCGCTCGATCATCTCGATGCCACGATGAAAAGCATGCGGGCCATCATCAACAATCTGCGACCGCCGGTGCTGGATCTGGGATTGAATGCCGCGATCGAGTGGCAGGTATGGGATTTTGAGCGGCGCAGCGGCATCGCCACCGAACTCGTGATGGACAAACAAGATTTCGCTTTGGACGATAATTGCGCGGTGGCGGTATTCCGTATTCTGCAAGAGTCGTTAAGCAATGTGATCCGGCATGCGCAGGCGAATCGGGTCCGTATCGACCTGCACAAGAGCGGCAACATGCTATTGATGGAAGTCGCGGACAATGGGATCGGCATCTTTCCCGACTGCCGCAGAAAGGCAAACTCGTTCGGACTGCTGGGGATCACCGAGCGCGTCAACACGCTGGGAGGAACGCTTGCGATTAACTCCCTACAAGACCAGGGAACGACCTTGACCATCTCCATCCCGACAGAAGCCTGTCTTGTGCAAGACACCCATGAAGTGAAAAAACTGAGGGCCGGATAATCGATAATCGACTCCGGCCCTGCCTGTTGCGTGTCTTGCCGCTTTAGCTCGCGCGCATCAATGCGATCGGATCATCGTTCCGAACGCCTGCTCCGTCAGCACTTCCAGCAACAAGGAATGCTCGATCCGTCCATCGATGATATGCACGGTATTGACGCCCGACTTGGCCGCATCCAGCGCCGATGAAATCTTCGGCAGCTTGCCGCCGGAAATCGTCCCGTCCGCAAACATTTCATCAATCTCGCGCGCCGACAAGTCCGTCAGCAGATTGCCCTGCTTGTCCAACACGCCGGGAATATTGGTCATCATGATCAGTTTTTCGGCTTTCAGGATTTCCGCGATCTTCCCGGCCACCAAGTCGGCATTGATGTTGTATGCCTGGCCGTCTTCGCCAAAACCGATCGGCGAAATGATCGGAATGAATGCATCATCCTGCAGCGCCTTGACCACGGCGGGATTGATCGCATCGATCTCGCCGACAAAGCCGATGTCGAGGAACTGGCCCGGCTTTTCCTTGTCCGGCATCTGCATCTTGCGCGCGCGGATCAAACCGCCATCCTTGCCGGTCAAGCCGACCGCCTGGCCGCCGTAGTGATTGATCAGCATCACGATATCCTGCTGCACTTCGCCGCCCAGCACCCACTCGACCACTTCCATGGTTTCTTCATCGGTGATGCGCATGCCTTGCACAAAAGTGCCCTGCTTGCCGATTTTCTTCAATGCGCTATCGATCTGCGGGCCGCC
>SXGU01298653.1_pt1 | contig 11863 bp, 5 predicted proteins | sample 3174531 | NCBI WGS metagenome assembly SXGU01 (sample SAMN11356863, study PRJNA531348) | freshwater metagenome | isolation source: freshwater sample F1-140 | place: China: Fuxian Lake, Yuxi | collected 2017-12-25
GACCAGAACTCGGCCTCCGGCACCCAGCCCTTTGTCGATCTGGGCAATGTCTTTGCCGGGGTCAGCCCTATCGAGAACACCTACAAGAGTTCGGCCAGCCAGTTGCGCTTCTCCAAATCCACCTTCTCGGGCCAGGCGGTGGGCACCACCACCTCGCCGGTGGCCCTCGCACGCTTCCAGCTGGTGGCCAGCAGCGGCCTGGTGGCCAGTCCCTCGGTGACCTTCTCGGGTGGCTCGACGGGCAGCGTGCTGGGGGTGGTCAACAAAAGCGATCCCCTGGACGACGGCGAGGGCCTCAGCCTGCTGGACCCGCAGTTGAGCCGGGTATCGCGCGGGCAGATCAGCGCCACCGTCGAGCTGGAGGGCCGCACCGCACCCCTGGGCACCGGCAACCACGCCACGCTGCTCGACGTCCACCTGCGCCTGCCCGGCAGCACGCTGAACCTCAGCGACGCCAGATTCCTCTCCGCCAACGACGATCTCACCAGCACCACCGACACCGTCGAGGTGACCACCAGTGCGGCCGGGGCCCTGACCCTGGTCAGTGTGCCGGCGGGCCGCTATGTGCTGACCGTCAAGGACACCAGCCACGTCAGCGGCCGCACCGACACCATCGTGGTGCGCAATGGGGAGACGGTGACCATCAGTTCGGGCAACAACAACGGCTTCTTTGCCTCGGACCTGCGCGGGGACCCGGCCGGCATGCTCTCCTCCAACGGCCGGCAGCTGATCGCCGGCGACGTCAGCGAGGACAACGAGATCAACGAGGACGACGTCAACCTGATCCTCGCCGCCTGGGGCACCACCACCACGGCGACCAGCTTCAAACAGGCCGACATCAACAACGACAACAGCGTGGGGGCGGCGGATCTGACGGTGACCACCTCGAACTTTGGCAATAGCGAGGGCTTTGGCGCCCCGCCGGTTTACAAGCCGGTGGTCGGGCGGCAGGCCAACAGCGAGGCGGTGGTCGAGGTGCGGCCCCTGCAGCTGCGGCCGCTGGCCCCCGGGCAGGAACTGGCGGTGGCGGTGAGGGCCGAGCAGCTCGACGCGCTGGCCGGGTACGAGATCAACCTCGACTACGACCCTGAATACCTCCGCCTGCTGCCCGAAGAGGTCGAGGGCGGGGAGATCTTTGCCGCCAACCCCCGCGGCTCGGTCTTCGACGCCGGCACCGCAGCGGGCCGGGTGCGGCTGACAGGGGCGCGCATCGGCAAACGCTGGGAAGCCCGCGGCTCGGGCACCCTGGCCACCTTGCGTTTTGCCGTACTCAGGGAAGGCGCCGAAAACGCGCTCCAGCTGGGTGAGGGGGTGTTGCTGGCCCCTGACTACGAGCCCGTTCAGGTGCGCGGCGGCAAGACCCTGGCCGACTGGCTCCTGCCGACCCAACCGGCCCTGGAACAGAACTACCCCAACCCCTTCAATCCCAGCACGGTGATCCCCTTCTCGGTGTCCCAGCGGCAGCAGGTCAGACTCAGCATCTACGATGTGCTCGGGCAGCGGGTGCGCACTCTGGTGGCCGGCTCCCTGAATCCAGGGTACCACACGGCTACCTGGGACGGCCGCGACGAACTCGAGCACCAGGTGGCAGCCGGCCTCTATTTTGTCCAGCTTGAACTGGGCGCCTTTCGGCAGACCCGCAAGATGGTCCTGGTGAAATAGCCATGCGGCGCGTTCTGCCCCTCCTGCTTCTGTGGGCTGTTCCGGCCTTGGGCACCGCCCCGATCTTTGAGAACCGGACCCCGGTGGGTTTTGCCCCGCAGGACAGCACCACCACCGCCGACTTTGTCGCCGGCGATGCCCTCAGTGTGCGGGTCGACCTCAACCAGGCGGCCACCCCCACCTACCCGGTGATCGCCAACTTCCACGCCATCGAGAAGAGCGACCAGCTCAGCACCACCGACACCGACGGCATGCAGGTGGACGTGGCGATGGTGGACGTGGCCCCCTTTGGGCTGGGTTCCGACCAGCTGGCCCCCGGGGTCACCAGCGCCAGCCTCTTCCCGACCATACATATGGCCTGGATCGAGCAGGCTGGCCTTTCCAACGGCAGTGTATTCAGCGGCGGGGTCACGCCGATCTACAAGGTGATGTACGCCCGCAGCACCGACGGGGGGGCAAGCTTCACCTCGGCGGTGAGTGTGTCGGGCAGCCTGACCTACCATCCCCTCACCACCAATGGCAGTGGGACTTCGTTCTCGACCCTGGACCTAGAGGTCAGCAGCGCCGGGCAGCCGCGGGTGGCCTACGCCTTTGTCTCCACCGCCTCCCATGCCCGCCACAAGAATGTGTACTTCAACTATTCGCAGGACGGCGGGATCACCTGGCAGACGCCGCTGATCGTCAACAACACCGCCACCGCCGAGGGCCGCAGTTGCGCTTTCCCGCGGATGGCCGTCGACGATCGCGACAATATCTTCGTCGCCTACGTGCGCGGCACCACCCGCGGCACGGGCAGCGACGACGTGATGCTGGCCAAGGTGAACAAGTACACCTCGTTCTTCGCGATGATGCCCACCGGCGAGGATGGTCTCAGCGGCAGCGGGGGGGTGAGGCTCGACCCGGACGGGGATCGCAACACCGGCCCAGACATCAAGATCGGGGACGGCGACGCCATGCACATACTGTCCTTCAACGACACCGACAACCGCATCGAACACAAACGCCTGCGCAGCGACACCAGCTGGGTGAGTGTGGGCACCTCCGGGTGGAACCAGACCGCCGACGGGGCCAGCGTGGCGACCTTCGACAACGCCTCGGCCACCAACGCGGCCCTGGAAACCAACGCGCAGTACTACTTCCCGAGCCTGGCCATCGACCGGGCCCGGGTGCCCGACAGGATCTACGCGGTGTACAAGTACGGCGCCAATACCCCGGTCGAGGGGATCTACTTCAACAGCTATACCGACCTGGGCGCGGTGGGCAACAACCCAAGCTGGGGCACCGCAGCGGCGGTGTGGAACACGGCGGCCCCGGCCCTCTTCAGCGACGGCACCCAGAAGTACAATATCGAGTTAGATTGGGAGCTGACCGAGCGGGTGAGCGCCCTGGTCGACGACCGGCTGGAAAGCCAGGGGGATTTACACATCGCCTTCTCAGCCGGGTACAGCAGCCTCAACGAGCACGACCTCTACTATGCCACCTACAACGGTTCGAGCTGGACCCTGCCCGAGAAGGTGGCCGACGACGACTCGGACGGGACCGGCACCCAGGACGGCATCGCCACCACCGACGCCTTCCTGCTCAGCCCGGCCCTGGCCCAGCATCCCGAGGCCGACAACCTCGTCCTGGCTTTTGCCGGCGGCACAGGGGAGGGGTTCGGCCTGGGCCACGTCACCAACGTCAACCACCACCCCTATTTCAAGGTGCTGGGCCGGGACATCACCTGGGAGGACGAGTCGGTGCCGGTGGGGGCCTACCAGTACACCCTCAGCTATACCCCGGTGAACCCCCAGAGCGTCAGCAGCGAGATGACCGACAATCCCATCTATGTACACGCCGCCGACCCCGGCAACGGCACTGGTCTAGGGGCTGCCGGCAGCAGCGCCGACGGCTTCCTTTCCGGGGAGTGGGAGACGGTGGGCAGCACCCTGGCCGACGACGACAAGTACTTCGACGGGACGGTGAACGACGATTCCACCACCACCAACGAGTGGGGGGACGACGACGACAAGATCGGGTTGCTGGTCAAGCTCAACGTGTTGGGCAGCGACTCGTCGACAAATCTACAGGTGGTGACCAACAGCACCGCCAGCGCCGAGGGCACCGGAAAGGGGGCGCGCACGGTGCGGGTGGGCATCAGTCCGCTGGGGTCCTTTGTGGCGGCGGGCAGCTATTTCCACCTTGGCGCCGACATCGACATCCTGCCCTCCAGCAACCGCCCGACGGTCTCGATCTCCCAACCCGACGGCGTCAGTGATCTCGCCAACACCTCCTTCGGCATCACCTATAACCTCAACGACGCCGACGACAACCTCAGCAGCAGCGGCCTCAAGGCGGCATTCTATGCCTATCCGGGCAACAGCCTGCGCTCGGTGCAGGACATCCGCATCTTTGCCATCCTGATCGCCGACGAGAACGACGTCAGCACCATCAATTCGGCGGGCACCGACGATCTGACCGAGGGCACCAGTCAGACCTATACCTGGGACGATCCGCCCTCCGGGCTCAAGACCACGGCGCTCTTCGCTTCCATCCTCAAGGTGCCCAGCGGCAGCTATTACATCTACCTAGTGGCCGACGACCAGAAGAACCCGCCGGTTTTCGCCGTCAGTTCGGGGCCGGTCACGGTGCTGCACAAGCCGGTGGTCCAGCACGTAGACCCGGCCGGGGCGGACACCGTGGACACCGGGGTGCGCAGCGGGCTCTCGGCCAACCCCTATGACCTCGATTTCAGCGTGGTCGACTACGACAGCCAGGCCAGGGTGCAGCTCTTCTACGCCGCGGCCACCGGCATCACCTCGCTCTCGGCCAAAGGCACCTATCCCAACCAGAATTTTGTGCTGGGCAAGAGTGTCTCGGGCACCCGCGGCACGGCCATTACCTCCACCACCTCGCTGAGCAGCCATGACCACGAGTACAGCTGGGATATCAGCTCGCCGCTGATCCCGCAGGGGCTCTACTACCTGTACGCGGTGGCCAGCGACTCGGCGAGCGCGGTGGTGGGCAACAGCAGCAGCGCGCTGGTGCTGCGCCACTCGCCCTCCTTCGTCTTCTACGAGCCGGCCAAGGACACCCAGCGGCAGGTCTACAGCCGCTCCCAGCCAGTGTACACCATCCAGTGGCAGAAAGGTCCGGGGGACAAGGATCTGGACCACAACGCCACCATCGCCCTGTACTTCACCACCGACGACCCGGCGGTGACTGACCACTCCACGGAGGCCGGGGCTTCGACCACCTCCCTGACCGCCGACGCCGACACCCGGCTGATCGTCAGCGGCCTGACCGAAAACAGCGACGGGCCCAGCGACCTGTACACCTGGAACCTGCGTAGCCCGGCCAACAGTGTGCCGGTCAGCGGCACCAGGGTGTGGCTCTACGCGGTGATCACCGACGGCTCGGGCAACGTGCAGGTGTCCAAGGGTGGATCGCTATTGGTCACCCACACCCCGCATGTGCTGCTCAAGACCCGGATGCCCGAGATCGGCCAGGGAGATATCATCCGCCTCGAATGGGACGATTACCTGGTCGACGATGGTTCGAGCACCGACGACGCCTACCTGAGGCTCTACGCCAGCACCACCAGCGGGCTGAGCACCCTGCAGGCCCTGGAGGCGGCCAACCCGGTGATCCTCAACAGCAGCACCGGCACCACCGCCGGGACCATCACCACCATCCGCGAAAGCGAGGGCAACAGTTTCAACTGGGATACCAAGACCAGCACCTTCACCCTGCCCGAGGGCACCTACTCGGTGTACGCGGGTATCAGCGCCGACCCCACCTTCTCGGACAACACCGTCGGGCAGGTGAGCGCTGCCTCAAATCTGCTGGTGGTCAAGGCTGGTTCCGGGCTCAATCCGCACCTGTCGCTCAGCCCCAGTCGGTCAGTGGTGGGCATAGGGGACACCCTGACCTTCGAGGTGCTGGTGCAGTCCGGGGGAGTGGCGGCCGAGGTGGTCAGCGCGGTGGTGGACCTGCAGACCAGTGCGCTTACGGTGGTCAATTCCGGCAGTCCCTTTACCGACCTGGGGGTGGTCTTTGTCGGCGGCACGGTGGTGGAGAACACCACCTCCAGCACGCGGCTGAAGTTCACCAAATCCAAACCGGGCGGCGAGTTGCTGGGCACCGCCGCCGACCCGGTGCGCCTGGCCAGTTTCCAGGTGGTGATCGGCAACAGCGCCAGCGGCACCTACAGCATCAAACTCGACTCCACGGCAGCGCTGAATCTGGTGGGCAACTCGGTGACCCTCAAGAAAAGCACCGGCATGTCCCTACAGAGCGCCCAGGTGCAGACGGTGGGGAGGGGCCGCATCGAGGCTACGGTGTTGCTGGAGGGCCGCTCCTCACCCATCGGCAACGGCAACCACTCCACCTTGCTCGACATCCACCTGCGCCTGCCGGGCAGCACCGCCGACGTGGTTGAGAGCCGGTTCCGCTCAGCCAACGACGATCTGACCAGCACCACCGACACCGTGGAGGTGCAGACCACTTCTTCCGGCGCGCTGACCCTGTACAGCGTGCCTTCGGGCCGCTACGTGCTCACCGTCAAGGATACCAGCCACCTCAGCGGGCGGACTGATACCATCCTGGTGCGCAACGGCGAGGTGTTGACCCTCAACAGCAGCAACGGTTTCTACGCCTCCGACGTGCGCGGCGACGCCTCTTTCCTACTCGGTCAGGAGGGCCGCGAACTCAAGGCCGGCGACGTCACCGAGGACAACGAGATCGACGAGGACGATGTCAACGCCATCGACGCGGCCTGGGGCACCAATACCAGCGCGGCCTATTTTAAGTCCGCGGATCTGAACAACGACCTGCGCGTCGGGGTGGAAGACCTGACCCTGGCCAGCTCCAATATCTCCAACACCACCGGTTTCGGGGCGCCGCCCGTCTTCAAAGCGGCGGCCAACCGCAGCAACCAGCAGGCCGGCATCGAGGTCCTCACTCCGGGTTTTGCCGGCGAGTGGCGACAGGGCTCAGAGATAGAGCTGGTGTACCAGGCCCGCGGCCTGGGCGATCTGGCCGGGTATGCTTTTGAATTGGAGTTCGACCCAGGGGAGATGGAGGTGCTGGACGCCCGGGTGCAGGCCGGGGCGGTGTTCAGCGGCAATCTGCACGGGTATAGCCGGCGGGTGGTGCAGGCGGAGGGCAGTCTGAACGTGGCGGCGGCCCGCCGTGGCCGGCGCTGGTTTGCAGCTGGAGAAGGGGAGTTGCTGCGCCTGACCATCAAGCTGCAGCGCGACGGTTATCCCGAATCGCTGCGCCTGCGGGAAGGGGTGCTCCTCAGTTCGTCCTACGAGAGCACGCCCATCCGTTTCTTCAAGGACCCGGCCGAGTTGGCGCTCCCCAGGGCCTTCACCCTGGGCCCGAACTACCCGAATCCCTTCAACCCCAACACCACCATCCCCTATACCGTGCCCCTGGGTGTGCGCGGAACGGCCCAGGTGGCCGTCGAGATCTACGACCTGCTCGGTCAGCGGGTGCGCCAGGTGGTCGAGGAGGGCATGAAGCCGGGGTACTACCGCGCCATCTGGGACGGCCTCGACGAGTCCGGTCAGGCGGTGGGCAGCGGGGTGTACTTCTGCAGGGTGCGGGTGGGCGACCAGGTGCAGGTGCGCAAGATGGCGCTGGTGAAGTAGCCAGCTGTAAACGCGGGGGAACACCCTGGGTGTAAACCGCCGTTGCCGATTCCAACCCCTTGTAGCGCCGGCGTTTGGGCCGCCGGCGATCCCGGGTGTCAATGGCGGTTGACGCCATTCCGCTTTGACGTCCCTCCGCCCCAATCTCTCTCAAATCCAACCCATTCAAACACTTGGAACCCAGCGGTCCGGACTGCGTGTGAATGGCACGTTTTGTGCAATACCCCTGGCGAACGAAAACTCAAACCAACAGGAGGGGCACATGAGGATCTGGACGCTGACATTGATAGGGGCACTGACCGGCCTGGCTGGCTGTGGCAGCGGCAATGCTCCGACCGCACCCGGGGCCGATGGGGGCGCGGTCGCCGGCAAACGCATCGCCGATATCGACGCCGCCGAAACCGCCTCGGGCCGGGCCGCCAAGGTCACGGCCTATCGCGTAGTGCAGAACGAACGGGATTTCAGTCTGCGTTTCCGGGTGCCGCGCCGCACCGCGGTGGACGAACTGCTGGTGGGCTCGAACCGGCCCCGCCACGCCTTTGTCTACAAGGAGGCCACCTACAGGAACCTGGGCTGGGGCCTGGCGTCCAAGGGCCAGGGAAAGGACTGGCAGGAGATCGAACTGCGCATCCCCCGCAAATGGGAGGGTATATGGAAAGACGAAACCGCGCCGCTCCTGCAGGGCATCTACCTGATCCTGACCGACAACAAGCAGTATTGAGGATGTGCAGACCATGGCGATGATCGACGATATCGACCTGAAGATCCTGTCGCTGATACAGAAGAGCGCCAGGACGACCAATGCCGAGATCGCCCGCCAGGTGGAGATGGCCCCCTCGGCGGTTTTCGCCCGCACCCGCAGGCTGGAGGATCGTGGGGTGATCGAGGGGTACGAGGTGCGTCTCAACCCCCAGGCTCTGGGTCTGAACCTGGTGGCCTTCGTCAGCGTGTTGACCGAGGAGCGGCGCGGACAGCCCGATACCGGGCAGTTGCTGGCGCAGATCCCCGAGGTGCAGGAAGTGTACCGGGTGGCCGGGGAGGACGGTTATCTGGTGAAGTTGCGCACCACCTGCGCCGAAGCCCTGGGTCGCTTGCTGCAAGAGCAGATCAACACCATCGCCGCAGTGAGGTCCACCAAAACCGCCATCGTGCTCCAGACCCTCAAGGAGGAGCGCAACCTGCCGCTCGCAGCCCCCGCCGAAGGCGTCCGCCACATCCGCGTCGCCTGAATCTCGTTCCGCGATCCAGTAGGGACTACAGCCATCGGGCTCTAGTCCCTATTTTTGTGGGCGGAGGTGGACGATGGAGCGACTGCAGGCCCAAGTGGGATTCATCCTCGAAGCCGACAAACTGAAACAGATCCTGCGCCAGACCCTGGTCAGCGGCGGGGAGGGCCGGCGCGAGAACGACGCCGAGCACTCATGGCACCTGGGGTTGATGGCGCTGCTGCTGCGCGAGTACGCCGCTGAGCCAGTGGATCTGCTGCGGGTGGTGGAGATGCTGCTGGTCCACGATCTGGTGGAGATCGACGCGGGCGACACCTTTGTCTATGACGAGGCGGCCCACCAGGACAAGGAGGAACGGGAGCAAAAGGCGGCGGCGCGGATCTTTGGCCTGCTGCCCGCCGACCAGGCCGAGCGGGTGCGGGGGCTGTGGACGGAGTTCGAGGCGCGGCAGACCCCGGAGGCGCGCTTCGCGGCGGCCCTGGATCGCTACCAGCCGCTGCTGCTCAACTTTGCCACCCAAGGGGCGGCCTGGCGCCGGCACGGCATAAGGCGCGCCCAGGTCGTGGAGCGCAACCGGCACATGGAGGAAGGGGCGCCGGCGTTGTGGGCGGCGGCCAGCGAGTTGATCGAGGAGGCGGTGCGGCGGGGCTGGATCCTGCCCTAGCGGGCAGGCAGGTCTGAGCTCAACCCGAGGCGAAGCGCTCCAGGCGCCAGCGCCGCACCCAGGAACGGTCGAGGCGGACCCGAAGATGTACCTGATCGTCGGCGAAGTCCTGGTTGAGCACCTCGCCCTGGTGGTGCAGTTGGGAGAGCAGGCGGCCCTCCTGCTGGGGAATGTGGAGATCGACGGTGACCTCCTCCTCCTGGCTGTAGTAGAGGATCTTCTCCCGCAACATGCGCAGGCCCACCCCGCCGAGGGCCGAGACCGCCACGGCCCCGGGCTGCTGGGCGTAGTGGTGGGCGAGGCGCTCCTGCTCGCCCGGATCGATGCGGTCGATCTTGTTGTAGACCAGCAGGGTCGGTTTGTCCTCCAGGCCCAACTCCCGCAACACCCCGTCGACGGTGTCCTTCTGTTGCTCGTAGTGGGGGTGGCTCATGTCCACTACGTGTAGGAGCAGGTCGGCCTGTAGGGCTTCCTCCAGGGTGGCGTGGAAGGAGGCGAAGAGGTGGTGGGGCAGGCGGCGGATAAAGCCGACGGTGTCGGTGAGCAGGATCTTGAGCCGCTGGTCCAGCTGCACGGCGCGGGTGGTGGAGTCGAGGGTGGCGAAGAGCTGATCGGCCACCAACACCTGGGCCCCCGAGATGGCGCGCATCAGGGTGGACGTGCCGGCGTTGGTGTAGCCCACCAGCGCCACCTTAAATTGCTCGCGGCGGCTCTTGCGGCTGGTGGCCAGTTGCCCGCTGATACGCGCCAACTTGAGGTTGAGCTCGTTGACGCGCCGGCGGATCAGGCGGCGGTCGGTCTCCAGCTGGGTTTCGCCTGGGCCGCGCACCCCCGCTGCCCCCATGCCGCGGATGGCCCCACCGCCGGCCTGGCGGGACAGGTGGGACCATTGGCGGGTGAGGCGGGGCAGCAGGTAGTTGAGCTGGGCCAATTCCACCTGGAGCTGGGCGGTGTGGGTGCGGGCGTGCAGGGCGAAGATGTCGAGGATGAGGCCGCTGCGGTCGAGGATGCGCAAGCCGGTTAATTTTTCGAGGTTGCGCATCTGGGCCGGGGAGAGGTCGTTGTCGAAGACCACCAGCTCGGCCCCGCAGTCCTGGGCGGCCGGTTTGAGTTCGCCGGCCTTGCCTTTGCCTATATAATAAGTCGGATCGACGCGTTCGCGGCTCTGGAGCAGCCGCACCCCCTCGCGGAGGTTGGCGGTGTGGGCCAGCCGGCTCAGTTCATCGAGCGAATCCTCTGCTTCCCATACCGGGATATGGGGCAGGGAGACGCCGACCAGGAGCACAGGCTGGGGGGTGGGGGGGGAAAGGGGTTCACTCAATAGGGATGTGCAACTCCATATACAAGGGGTGTAAGATGAATATCACCGCCTCCTTGACACCTGTCAAGCGAAGGTATACCCTAGGCGGACAAGCCGATTAGCGAGGGAGCCAGAACGTGTCCGAATCCCAGTTTCCCATCGCGGTGGTCGAGGCCCCACCCGACGGCCTGCCCGCCGAAATGCCCATCCTGCCGGTGCGCCATACGGTGGTCTATCCCTATATGCCGCACCAACTCACCGCCGGGGGGGCGCGCGCCCTGCGCACCCTCGAGGCGGCAGCCGAAGGCAATGGCCTGCTGGCGATCTTTGCCCAGCAAAACCTCGACGCCGAGGAGGCCGGGGCCGCGGACCTGTACCGGACCGGCACGGCGACCAAGATCCACAAACTCTGGCGCATGCCCGACGGCACCGTGCGCCTGATCATCCAGGGACTGTCCAGATGCGGCCTGGGGGATCTGGTGCAGGAAACCCCTTTCCTGAGGGGGCGCATCCTGCGCCTGGAGGACGAGGGGGACCTCGAATCGACCCAGATCCAGGCCCTCTGCCGCACCGTACACCGGCAATTCAAGGCCATCGTCGAGATGACCCCGAACATGGCCCGCGAGCTGCAGATCATCGCCATGAACATCGATCACCCGGGCCGGCTGGCCGACTTTGTGGTCTCCAACCTGGACCTGGCCCTGGAGGAAAAGCAGAAGCTGCTCGAATTACTCGACGTGGCCCAGCGCCTCGACTACCTCACCGGGTTGCTGGCCCGCGAGCAGGAGATCCTCGAAGTGGGCATGAAGATCCAGGCCCAGGTCCAGGAGAAACTGGGCAAGTCGCAGCGGGAGTACTATCTGCGCGAGCAGCTCAAACACATCCAGAAGGAGCTGTCCGGTGAAGACCCGCAGCTGGCAGAGGGCGAGGAGCTGCGCGCCAGGGTCGAGTCTGCCCAGCTCGCCCCTGAGGCGCGCGAGGCCGCCGAACGCGAGTTGCGCCGGCTGGAGCAGATGAACAGCAGCTCCCCCGAGTATTCCATGGCGCGCACCTACATGGATTGGCTGCTGGCCCTGCCCTGGGCCACCTCCACTCAGGACGACCTGGATCTGGCGGCGGCGGCCAAGGTGCTGGCCGAGGACCACTACGGCCTCGAAAAGGTGAAGGATCGGATTCTGGAGTTCCTGGCGGTGCGCCGCCTGCGCCAGGAGACCAAGGGGCCCATCCTCTGTTTTGTCGGCCCGCCAGGCGTCGGAAAAACCTCACTTGGCCGCTCCATTGCCCGCTCCATGGGCCGCAAGTTCGTGCGGGTATCGCTGGGCGGTGTCAGGGATGAAGCCGAGATACGCGGACATCGCCGCACCTATATCGGCGC
>SXGU01368464.1_pt1 | contig 11861 bp, 11 predicted proteins | sample 3174531 | NCBI WGS metagenome assembly SXGU01 (sample SAMN11356863, study PRJNA531348) | freshwater metagenome | isolation source: freshwater sample F1-140 | place: China: Fuxian Lake, Yuxi | collected 2017-12-25
AAGATGCTTGCCTTCCTCGGGATCCCGCGCGACGGAGTGCTCTTGGTGCACAGCTCCTTCAAGGGGCTGGCCCGGGACGGCCATGATGCAGCAGCAGTGCTCAAGGCCTTGGTGGACTATATGGAGCCTGGCACGTTGCTGCTTCCGACCATGTCCTGGCGATTCGTCAAGCCGGATAAGCCGTTGTTCGATGAGTTGCAGACGCCGTCCAATACGGGCATCCTGACGGAGTTGTTCCGGACGCAGTACGCCACGGCGCGCAGCCTGCATCCCACCCATTCTATTGCCGGGCGTGGTAAGTTGGCTGAGGAGTTGTTGGGCTCTCATCAGTTCAGCCAAACGCCCTGCTCGGAAGTCAGTCCGGTCGGATTATTGGCCAAATATAACGGTTGGGTGTTGATGCTGGGAATCAGCATGGATTGTTGCACCTTGATTCATCATGTCGAAGAAATGATCGCGCCGAATTTATATGTCCGTCCGTTGTCGGAGCGCGAGACGTATCGCTGTCTCGACCGGCATGGCCGTGAGGTGCAGGTGCCGTTGCGCCGTCACCTCTTTCTGCCGCGCGACTACTGGCAGTTCCAGGATTTGCTGGCAGCTCGGGGGCTTTTGCGCGTGGCGCAGCTCGATAGTTCGACCTGCCGGGCCTTCCGCGCCGTCGACATGGTGCGGGTTGTGACGGAAGCGTTGGTTCGGCGCCCCGATGCCGCCCTCGCCAGGTCAGGCCAGCGCTATCGGATGATGTGAGTGGCGTGATGACGCGTGAAGGCGAAGCCTGTGAGAGACTGACCGGATCGGATGCCGTAGCAGCTATTATTGTCTTGGAAGATGGGCGCTATCTGCTGCAACATCGCGATAATATCCCGCAGATATGGTATCCAGACCATTGGGGTTGTTTCGGGGGGGCGGTGGATGAGGGGGAGGATCCGATTACGGCGCTGAAGCGGGAGCTTTTTGAGGAAATCGAGTTCAGACCGCGTGAGATTGTCTATTTTTCTCGATTCGACTTTGACCTGGCCGAGCTTGGCATGGACCGCTACTATCGCATGTATTATGTGATTCCAATGACCAGCGCCGAGCATGGCCGCCTTGTGTTGCACGAGGGGCTGGAGATGAAAGCCTGTTCAGGCGAAGCAGTCCTCCAGGAGTTGCGCATGACGCCTTACGATGCGTTTGCGTTATTTTTGTACGATGCTCGACGGAGGCTTGGGGCCGGCTGGCAGAGGGAGCGCGGGGCAGGGGGCGCATAAGATAGTTCCTCTCCATTTGGGGGAGGAGAATGTATGGGACTTTGATGGGAGCAGTATGGTGAATATGTCGAAGGATCAGCAGTTTTCCGCGATGGCCTGGCTCAACAAGCTGGACACGTTCAAGTCGGTTGGCGATATGCGTACGTGGCTGACGGCCCGCAACCCCCTACTCGATCCGAAAGGCTTGAAGCGGATTGTCGTCGTGGGCGCTGCTGATGAGGGGATCCGCCTGGTCGAGCTTTGTGGTAAGCGAGGGATCGAGGTCGTCGCTGTCTGCGACGACAATCCGAAGAAGCAGGGGATGAGCATTGGTGGCACAGCCGTGAGGCCGGTGGATGCCCTGAAGGACATCCACCGTAATCTGCCGGTGATCATCGCCAGCCACCGCGTGCTCAAGGCGCTGGAACGGATTAGGGGGATGGGATTCCGGCATGTGGCGCCGTTTGCGCTACTGGAAGTGCTGGACCCCAAGGCCTTTCCTCCGCACATGTTCTATGACGGCTGGCTGGAGGATCTCTTTGCGCATCGGGATCGGTATCGCGCTCTTGCCGGATTGCTCGCTGACGATCTGTCGCGGCGTGTACTCGATGCCGTGCTCGGCTTCAGGCTGACGCTTGAGGCGGACACCCTCTCGCCCATTGTCGAGTGGGATTTGTACGGACCTGCGAGCCTGCTCACCTATGGTGAAGACGAGGTCTATGTGGACGGGGGGTCGTTCGACGGTGACACGATTCGTCTGTTCATTGAGCGGGTACACAATAAATTCTCCCGTATCCTAGCCTTTGAGCCGGACCGAAACACGTTTCAACGGCTTGTCGCCAATTTTGCGCATGAAATTCGTGTCGAGCCGATTAATGCGGGATTGCACCGGAAAAAGGCGACGCTGCATTTTGATAATGCCGGGACCAGGGGATCGATCATCGTCGAGGAGGGTGGCATCGAAATTCCAGTCGTCGGATTGGACGAGGTCCTCGGTAAGGACCGGGTAACCTATATCAAGATGAATATCGAAGGCGCGGAGCTTGAGGCCTTGAAGGGTGCTGAACAAGCCATTGTCAGGTGCAAGCCGACATTGGCCATCTCCGCCTATCATCGGCCTTCGGATCTGTGGCAAGTGCCGGAGTTGATCCGCTCGCTGTGCCAGGACTATCGTCTGTATTTGCGCCAGCATGACGGGGGGGTCATCGAGACCGTGCTCTACGCATTGGCGCGATGAACGTGCGATCGAAGCGAGTCTGTTCCAGCTGCGTTGGCGGGACGTTTTTCATATGATGCCGGTGTCTACGGAGGAGTCATGCACGATTGGTCGAAGGCGCCTTGGGTTGATCCTGCGCTGAATTGGACGCCGCTTCCTGTTCCGGAGCTGCCGGGTCGTGTGCTTATGGATCTGGCGACGAAGTGCAATCTGCGGTGCCCCATGTGTCCGGTCTGGGGGTCTGAGGATGAAGCGGCGATTGACGCGGTGACAGGCGCGATGGATCTCGACGCATCCCGCCGGTTGCTCGATGAAATCATGGCGATGAAACCGCTGATTCAGCCGAATATGTACGGTGAACCGTTGCTTGCCCCCAATTTGCGCGAGCAAATCGTAGATATGAAGTCACGGGGGATGGCGGTTGCTATGAACACCAACGGGCTGACGTTGAACGAAAACCTCGCCCAGTTTTTTGTCGACCAGAAGGTCGATGCGGTCATGTTCAGTATCGATGCGGTCTCTCGCGGCACGTTGAAGAAGATCCGTGGCATCGATAAGGTTGAGAAAATTGAAACGGCCGTGTTCCGTCTCTTGAAAATGAGGGGCGAGGCAGATTTCCCGCGCGTCGGGGTGTCGTTTACGATTCAAGACGACAATCGCCACGAGGTCGATGCATTTGTTGCGCGCTGGGTGGGGGTTGTGGATGTGGTCCGCATGGGAATTCTTTTCGAGAACGGCACATTTCCTGACATGGAGACCCCGCCCGAGCGCCTTTCATGTCCTGTGATTTATAATACCCTGCCGATTCATAATGACGGGGTCGTTACGGTTTGCTGTCTCGATGGCTTCAAAACGACGAATATGGGGAATGTGTTCAAGGACGGGGCCAAGGCGGTATGGCAAGGGGAGGAGTTTGCCAAGGCTCGCTACTATCATGAAACCGGCCAGTGGGATAAGGTGCCATTCTGTAAGCCCTGTAACGGCTGGGCGCAATATGAGTTTTCGGAAGAGATCCGCGACGGTCTGTTGATTCGCAAGTCGCCCCAATACTCGTACTACAACAAGATTGCCAAACTGAAGAACTGGCAGGGAAGTCTTCTGGGTGGCCACCCTGCGCCGCCCCAGGAGCTCGCCGAGGCTCTGGCCTGATTCAGGAGCGTGGCCAATCTATTGTGCTTCGCGTCAATATCGCTGAATTGTCGCTGTCGGTATCGCGCCTCGGCATATGTTAAATCGTGTGAGTCCGTTCCTGTCAGCTCACAGGCCCTTGAAGATAAACGGGAGAAGTGATGGACCCTCAGTATAAGATTGCGCTGGCCGATGTCGCTGACGGCCTTTCGAACTGGCCGATGTGGGGACGGTTGGGCTGGCAGGAGACGAAACGCCGTTACCGGCGCACCATCATCGGCCCGTTCTGGACGACACTCAGTCTCAGCGTGTTCATCTTTACGCTGGGGATACTTTGGTCTGAGCTGTGGAAGCAGGACCCTAGGACCTATTTGCCGTTCTTGACGGCCGGGATGCTGGCGTGGGGGATGGTCTCCACGGTCATTACCGAAGGCTGCTCGTCCTTCATTTCGGCCGAGGGGCTGATCAAGTCTCTGCCGTTTTCATACACCGTGCTGACCTGTACCGTGGTCTGGAGAAACCTCATCGTTTTTCTGCATCATCTCGTCATTTATGTCGGGGTCATGCTCTATGCCGGGATCGCGGTGACGCCTAACACCCTGTTGGTCCTCCCAGGATTATTTCTGGTTCTCGTCAACGGTATCTGGGTCAGTACATTGTTGGGGATGATATGCAGCCGGTATCGTGATATCCAGCAGATCGTAGGCAGCGTCCTTCAGATCTCGATGTTCGTGACGCCGATCTTCTGGCGTCCGGAGCAATTGGGGGGACGGTTTGCAAAGTTCGTGGATTTTAATCCGCTGTATCATTACGTGGACATCGTTCGTTCACCGTTATTGGGACGAGCGCCAGCGATGTGGAGTTGGGAGGTCGTTGTGGCCGGGACGCTCATCGGCTGGGCTGTGACGTTGATCCTCTTCAGCCGATTTCGACGGCGTTTACCATACTGGCTCTAATTATAAAGATAATCTATGGCTTCTTTAATCCTTGAAAACGTCACAGTCGATTTTCCGATTTACGGCGCGCAGAAAACGTTCCGGAGCGCGCTCCGCAGCGCAACCGGTGGGCTTATCCGGCGAGAGGGGGCGAATCAGCGGCACGTTACGGTTCGTGCGCTGGAGGATCTTTCACTGACGATCAAACATGGGGACCGCGTGGGGTTCATCGGGCACAACGGCGCTGGCAAATCTACGCTGCTGCGTCTCTGTGCCGGCGTTTACGAGCCGAGCCATGGACAGGTGCATATCGAAGGCAAGGTGTCGCCACTCTTCAACGCGTCGCCGGGTCTGGATCATGACGATACGGGGTATGAAAACATTATTACCTGCGGCCTGTTCCTTGGCATGACGCGGGAGGAAATCGATAGGAAGACACAGGAAATCGAAGAGTTTACGGAGCTGGGTGAGTACTTGTCGTTGCCGACGAGAACCTATTCGACAGGGATGCTGACGCGACTGGGGTTTGCGATTGCAACGGCAATCGATCCGGAGATTTTAGTCCTGGATGAAGGGCTGGGGGCCGGAGATGCCCGCTTCGCTGAAAAGGCAAAGAAGCGCGTGGATGCGTTGATCGATCGCTCCAGTATTCTGATTTTGGCATCCCATTCCGATGCATTGATCCAGTCTCTGTGCAATCGAGCCATTTTACTGCAAGCAGGGCGAATGATTGCGGAGGGCAAGGTTGAAGACGTGATCGAAGAGTACAGGAAGTTAAATCAAGCTTCCTCGTAGGGCAGAGAGTTTTTTCAGGCTGTGGCTGCAAGTTGTCGAGCTGGAAGTCCCAGCTCGACAACTTATCTTTTTTCGCGCACGCGAGGCAATCCCTGCGAAATTATCGGAACGGGGTTTGCTTTCAGTTGCCCCTCGAAGTCTTTACGGAGTGCCGTAAGATAATTGGCAGTCACTCCTTAAAATTCATAACAGTTGTGCGCTAAGCGTGAGTCTGTGAACCGTTATGCTCATTGGGTCTGGTTTATTGGCGCAGGCATTTTCTTCCACGTTTTCAGATGGCGGGGATGTGTGTGTGTATGCTGCTGGGGTTTCCAGATCCGGTTGCATTGATACGTCTGAGTTCGCGCGTGAGCGGCACCGCCTTGCAGCCGCCTTGCAATAAGCAAATGGCGTCGATGCATTCGTGTATTTTGGAACCTGCAGCGCTATCGATCCAGAAGCGCGAAGTACACCCTATGTACAGCACAAGCTGGCGATGGAGCAATTGGTTTCCGGGCATCCGCGCCATCTGATTTTGCGACTGCCGCAAGTTGCGGGAAAAACACCGAATCCTCATACGTTGTTAAACTACCTGCATGCAAGGATAGCGCGTAGCGAGGCGTTCTATCTGTGGAGGAATGCTAGGCGTAACGTTATCGATGTAGAGGATGTAGTCTCCATCGCGCGACAACTGATAGTGGATACCTCCGTGCGAAATCGCACGCTCAATATTGCCAATCTAATCAACTATCCGATAGTTAATATTGTCAGCGCAATGGAACGTGTGGTCGGCAAACGGGCAATATATGATGTTGTGGAGCGCGGATCTGAATACTCGATAGACGTTAGCGCGATCCTGTCTGTGTTGGACAATGTCGGCATAAAGTTCGGCGCTGATTACCTTGATGATGTGATAGGTAAATACTATGGAATGTCAGGCTAAATCTGGCTGTGCGCTATCTATAGTCGTGCCGGTCTATCGTAGCGCGCAGATTTTGCCGCAACTGGTAGGGCAAATTTATGCGGAGATGTGCAAGGAAGGACTGTCAGTCAATTTCGAGTTGCTGCTGGTCAACGACGCCAGTACGGATAATAGTTGGCAGGTTATCCGCTCGCTCGCGGACACACATTCATTTATTAAGGGTATTTCATTGCGCCGTAATTTTGGTCAGCACAATGCAATAATGGCGGGGTTGAATTATGCGGGCGGCGATTTCGTGGTCCTTATGGATGACGATTTGCAGCATCCCCCACGCGCTATCGGCGACATAGTTCGTACACTCTCTGAAGGCTATGACGTGTGTTACACGAAATATATGAATCGGCAGCATGCCTGGTGGAAAAAACTTGGAAGTCGATTTAACGATTGGGTGGCCACCCGTTTGCTGGGCAAGCCGAAAGGACTGTATCTGTCTTCGTTTAAAGGCCTGCGTAGGGAAGTGGTGGCTGAAATCGTCAAATACGATGGCCCGTATGCCTATATTGACGGGCTGATCCTTGATGTGACTCGCTCCATTGCTACCGTCGACATCGAGCATCAGGCGCGCTACAAGGGGGATGGGAATTACGACTTGTTTCGCTCGCTCTCGCTGTGGATGAAAATGGTGACCAGCTTCTCTGTATTGCCGTTACGCCTTGCCTCATATGCAGGATTCGCATTTGCAGCATTGAGCTTGGTAATGATGCTTTTCGTCTTTGTTCAAAAACTTCTTCACCCGGAAGCACCAAAAGGCTGGGCGTCGCTTGTCGCAACGGTGCTATTTATCGGAGGCATACAAACATTATGCATCGGCATGGTGGGCGAATATCTTGGACGCACCTATCTCAAGCTGAATCGCAAGCCGCAATTTGTCGTTGGTGGCACGACGTGGATTCGGCCAAAATGCAATGAATAAGCCTGAGTTCGATCAGTACGCCGAGCAATATGACCGTGTGTTGGCTGAGGCGATACCTGAATGCCTGAGCGAAAACAGCTATTTTTCGGAATATAAAATAGCTTTGATGGCGGCGCGCATGAGTGGCGGCAAGCCCGGGCGCATTCTCGATTTCGGCTGCAGCGCAGGGCGCAGCTTGCCCTATCTTGATCAATATTTTCCTGAAGCCGAATTGTGGGGCTATGACGTTTCTCCCGCCTCTCTCAAAGTTGCAGTAAAGCGTGTGCCGCGCGCAAGGTTGTTTTCTGACTGGGATGTCATCGCGGGCATACGTTTCGATGCGATCATCGCAGCCAATGTGTTCCACCACATCCCCCTAGAGCAACGTCAGGAGGCGCTTGCGAGGTGTTACGAATCCCTCGTGGAAGATGGGCAAATGTTTTTATTTGAACATAATCCTATCAATCCCGTTACGCGCTGGATATTCGATCATTGCCCGTTTGACGTAGATGCGGAAATGCTTAGCCTTAAAACGGTTCTCGATTTAATCGGAAAGGCTGGATTCCGTTCTGAGCAGCATGGCTACACCCTGTTTTTCCCTCGTCCATTAGCTTTTCTTCGCAGGCTTGAGCCTTGGTTAGTGCGTCTTCCATTTGGTGCTCAATATTATATCCAAGCGGTGAAATGAGTTTCTCCTCGTCAAGCAGCAGGCACAGAAGGGCGGTATCTATGCTGGGAATTGTCGAAGCGGCTTTGGTGATGCACTGAAGTGTGGATCGAGGATTCGCTTTAGATTGTTTTCTGGTCGATCGGCCTGACTTCGCTCCCCGCTTGTGGGAATCTGTGGGCTGTCTGCCAGTTGATGAGCAGTGTAATGTCTGGGCGAGAAACATTTTCTTGGTGGTTGGGGATATACGTTGAGCCAATCAGTTACCTATAAAGAAATCGAAGCAGAAGTCAGGCAATTGGTTGGCGATAAATTTGTGCAGTCTCTCAAGTCGCACGATATCCCAAGAACGGCGGCGATGACTCTCCTTCTGTGGCTACAGCTTGTGTCCGCTTGGGGGGTGGCTTTCTTTTGCCCTACATGGGCGATATTGTTGGCGTTTGTTGTCGTGTGTGCCTGTCAGCAGGCGATGGTTTTATGGGTTCACGAAGCCTCCCACTATGGATTGGCGCTGTCGCATCAGACGAATGATCGCTGGGCTGACATATTTTTCGCCACGCCCATTGGAATGAACGTTGCCACTTACCGCGCCGCTCACCTCACTCACCACCGTTCTATGTCGCTGAAGGATGACCGTGATCGCTGGACCTATAATTTTAACATTCAGGGTTGGCGCCTCGCGTGGGTGATCTTACAGCTGTTGAGTGGCTATCATGGTCTTAAAGTGGCTTGGTATAAGTACGGCCGAGAATTGTTGAACGGTCTGAATGGAGCCAGCGAGCGTATTGGTTTCGACCGAATAGCGATGGCTGCGGGATGGAATCTTGGCCTGTTGATTTTATGTTTCTGGGCCGACCGATGGTATCTTTATTTTGTCTTGTGGGTCTATCCGATATTATCGGTAACCGTGCTGCTGAACATTTTTCGCTCAATCGCAGAACATCAACCGACTGGTTATGGCTCATCCGATAGTCTTTCGCTTGCAGATGCACCTGTTGTTCGAAGCACACGGCCGCCGTTTTGGGAAAAATGGCTGTTGTACCAGACGAACTTCAACTACCATTTGGAGCATCATATCTTCCCCTTTGTGCCTTGGTATAACTTGCCCAAGTTACATCGCTACTTGGCAGGCAATGGTTTCTACAATCGTTACCCGGACCTTTTCCAGAAGAGCTGCTTAAGCCGGCTCAGACTTCTTTGGCGTGGGCAACTGGCTGAGAACGTGATTTCTCCGCACAGGTGATTGAGGTTAACCATGCCGATTCCAGTTGAAGAGATAGATTGCGTACTCTGTGGGTCACAGGCGTTCAAGATTGAAGCCATAGGACTAGATTATGTATATGGCACTAGTGAGGATCAATTCACTTTTGTCCGTTGCAGCAGCTGCGGACACCTCTACCTGAATCCGCGACCAATCGCTGAAGCAGTCAGTATTATCTATCCGAGCAGCTATGCAACATTTTCAGGTCGATTTACCGGGGGGGCACTCATCTCTCGTGTCAAATCATGGGTGATTCTTTCCCGATTCCGATATCTCAAGACCGATCTTCTTGCCGGTTCGTGCCTGCTTGATATTGGGTGCGGGGATGGTCAGTTCTTGATGAGCTTACGGGAACGCTATCCCGAAGCTGACCTGCACGGTCTTGATTGGAACTTCACGGAGTCTACGCGGCGGATTCTTGAGTCGAAGCGTATTACACTGCTCAATGGTTTGGTGGAGCAGGTTGATTTGGGTGTCGAACGGTATGACGTGATCACCATGAATCAGATTGTCGAGCATCTCTGGCAGCCTGACATAGTGATGGATAAGTGTTTTCGCGCGTTGCGGCCTGGCGGAGTGATTGCTGTCGAAACGCCGAATGCCGATGGCTACGATCGCTATCTCTTTCGCAATGGGGTGTGGGGGAGTTATTATTTTCCAAGGCATTTGCATCTTTTTACTTTCCGATCATTGAGCCATTTTCTTGCAAAGCACGGGTTCATTGTTGAGCGTCAAGATCATCTTTTGTCACCCATCTGTTGGGTTTATACGATGACTGCCCTGGCTCGCCGGCGTGGTTTGCACTGTGGGATGATTCGTTGGTTTTTCCGGGATACAAATGTCGCTGCCCTGGCGTTGTTTACCGTCATTGATCTCTTGTTTGCTAGGTCTTGGGGGCGTACTACGTCGAATCAGAAGGCCATCGCCCGAAAGCCACTACACATTTCAAGGACCTGATTGCCTGGTATTAGACTGGCCCGTTCAATATAAGCCTGATCGGAAGACCCTGTTACTATGAAATGTCCAATTTGTGAGAGGCCTTCCCATTTTTATGCCCGCCATCCTGAGGCGGATCTTTATCGTTGCCAGGACTGTGGTCACCGCTTTAGCGTTCTGTCTGCACAGGATCACGCCGAGCACTATGAGCGAGACTATTTTGAACGGACGCATCGAAACTGGTTCAGTAATCCGAATTATGCGCTGTTTGCAAGGATCGCCAAGCTTGCCGTAGAAGATCCTGGTGTCGCATCGCTTATTGACGTCGGATGCGGAAGGGGAGCATTTTTGCGCTATTTGAAAGGTTGGAGACAAAAGCAGTTAGCTCTTACCGGGATTGATTTATGGGCAAACCTGCCAGAGGAAGGCATTGAGTACGTTGTTGGTGATGTCATTGCGACTTCGCTTAATCGTTCTTACGATGTCGTCGTGAGCCTTGCTGTGATTGAGCATGTTGCAGATATTCACACTTTCGCTGATCGCCTGCATGGACTTTGTCGGCCTAGCGGGCGTGTTGTGGTTATGACCCTCAACGACAATAGCATCCTTTATGGTGTGGCGAGAGCATTGCGCTGTTTGGGAATTATGCTTCCGTTTAATCGTCTCTATAGTCGGCATCATCTTCATCATTTCACCCGACGATCACTGGCTTTGTTGCTGGAACACCACGGATTTGTTGTCGAGACAACTCTTTTGCACGATGCTCCGCTGGCGGCAATCGACATCCCCGCGCCTTTTTCGATGGCCGCGACCGCGCTTCGTTTGGCGGTCAGCGCATTGTTTGCTACAGGACGCTTGACAGGACGGACGTATCTTCAAACTGTCGTGTGTCGGAGAGCTGGCAGTCATCAAATGTTTAGGGATGCAAGGAAGGATGATGGGATTGGAATGGTTCCGCTAATGCGATGCCGCAATGAGGCCGAAATACTTCAGATGAATACCTCGCTCTGACGCTTGAGGTTAGAGATTTGTGCATTTAGGGGAGTGAATGTGGCAATGAACCGTTGGTTTTCAGTCTTCGAGAAGACTCGACCGGGTGTTTTTGAGGCTCTCTTCGACTCCAACTCTCATCGAACTAGCATTCTCGGCCTGAATACGGCTTCAATAGCGATTTTCGCGTATCTTGCCCTGAGCTTAAATCACGCGCATCTCTTGCACGGTCTAGACGGGCACTACATGCGCATTCTCGTTGAACAGCAATACCAGTGGATGCCGGTCGGAGGGGCACTCACGAACAACCCTTTTCAGGGGATGGGCAATGTGTTCTTTCCTTTTAATATGAACCTTGTGCCTGCCTTTATGATTCCTGCGTTGTTCTCAAGTGGCCATGTTTTCCCGGTCCTCTCGTTTGTTATTTTTGCGGTTGAACTGTTCCTGGCTACGTATCTTCTCGGTCGGATGGCTGGTCTGCACGTCACCACGGTGTTGACCGCTTCCTGGCTTATGGTCATCTTATCGCTCTCTTTTGTCTGGCCTCCGTTGTTGAATTCTACCTATGCGTTAGTGCCAAACTGCATTGATGTCATTGTGGGACAAAGTGTTCTATTCTGGGCCTTTTTAAATGTCGGGGCGGCTAATCAGGTTAAAAATTTTGTCGGTTTCTGTCTTCTGATTGCAGTTCCTGGCTATCTCATTCTGGCAAATCCGCTATTCGTAATTATCATTGCCCCTACAGTGGCGATGGGCTTTCTGTTTTTTCTGGTAAGTTCGCAGGCGCGGAGGGTGTTCATCATTCGACTTGCGGCAATAGTTTCATGCCTGGCCATGCTAGGGATTGGCGG
>SXGU01396813.1_pt1 | contig 11861 bp, 9 predicted proteins | sample 3174531 | NCBI WGS metagenome assembly SXGU01 (sample SAMN11356863, study PRJNA531348) | freshwater metagenome | isolation source: freshwater sample F1-140 | place: China: Fuxian Lake, Yuxi | collected 2017-12-25
CGTGCGAAGGCTCGTGTGTCCTTGGCATGACGGAGCCGGCGGTCACGATCAAGAACATCGAGTGCGCGATCATCGACCGCGCGTTCGAAGAAGGCTGGATGCAACCCGATCCACCGCCGATGCGAACCGGCAAGAAGGTTGCCGTCGTCGGCTCGGGGCCCGCGGGTCTCTCGGCGGCCGCGCAACTCAATAAGGCCGGACACTGGGTCACCGTCTTCGAGCGCGCCGATCGCGTCGGCGGCCTCCTGATGTACGGCATCCCCAACATGAAGCTCGACAAGCGGGAGGTCGTCCTCCGCCGCATCAAGCTGATGGAGCAGGAGGGGATCAAATTCATCTGCAACGCCAACGTCGGCGATAACGTCGAGCCGCAGATTTTCCTGAACGAATACGACGCCACCGTGATTTGCACCGGTGCCACGCAGCCGCGCGATCTCCCGATCGAGGGCCGCAGTCTCAAGGGCGTGCACTACGCGATGGAGTTTCTCACCGCCAACACCAAGGCCGTCCTCAACGGCGGCGCCGACCGCACCGCGATCAACGCGAAAGGCCGCGACGTCGTCGTGAACGGCGGCGGCGACACCGGCACCGACTGTGTCGGCACCTCCATCCGCCACGGTTGCAAGAGTCTGTTGCAGATCGAAATTCTGCCGAAGCCGCCCCTCGAGCGCGCCGCCGACAACCCGTGGCCGGAATGGCCGAAGACCTACAAGCTGGACTACGGCCAGGAAGAGGCGGCGGCGAAATTCGGCGCCGATCCGCGCATCTATCTCACCACGGTGAAAAAATTCATCGGCGACGAGCGGGGCCACGTGCAGGAACTCGTGACGGTCGAAATCAAGTGGGGGAAAAACGACAAGGGTCAGTTCATCCCGCAGGAAATTCCCGGCACTGAGCGGACGCGGCCCGCGCAGCTCGTGTTGCTGGCGATGGGTTTCCTCGGGCCCGAGCAGCCGCTGCTCGAGGAGCTCGAACTCGAGATCGATCCGCGCTCCAACATCAAGGCCGAGCACGAAAAATACACCACGAGCCTCAAGGGCGTCTTCGCCGCCGGCGACTGTCGCCGCGGGCAAAGCCTGGTGGTCTGGGCGATCAACGAGGGCCGTGGCGCCGCGCGCGAGTGTGACCGCTACCTGATGGGTTATACGGATCTGCCGTAGCCCGCGTTTGTCACCCTCGGTGTGTATTCCCTGGCGGGCCGTCGGCGCTCGATGCAGGGCGACGTCAGCGCGGCGAGAAACGCGGGCTAAAACAAAACCGCCGGGCGGTTTTGTAGTTAACCCGGATACCCCAATGGCCTGCGAGCGTCAGGTGCGACGGCGAACACCAGGTAGCCGTTTCGCGGCAGAGCAGGCAGCATCCGGGCTCAACGCTGCCACACCCGCACGTAGTCGATGCGGTATTCCACCGGGAAAATCGACTCGTCGATGCCTTTCTGCCCGCCCCACGCGCCGCCCACCGCCAGGTTCATCAGGAGGTAAAACGGCGCGTCGAACGGCCAGTGATCGATCCCCTTCCCGTCGTTGCCAAACTCGTGCACCTTGCGGCCGTCCAGGAAGAACTCCAGTCGCTCCGCGGTCCACAGCAGCCCGTAGACATGGAATTCCTCTTGCGCCCGCGGCACGGTCACCGCGCGGCCCACCCCCGTCTTTTTCACGTGGTTGAACGCCCCGGTGTGCACCGTGAAGTGCACCCGGTCGGGCTCGAAGCCCACATGCTCCATCAGATCGATTTCTCCGCACCGCGGCCAGCCGACGGTCCGCATGTTCTCACCCAGCAACCAGAGCGCCGGCCACGTGCCGCGGCCCGTCGGAATCTTCGCGCGAATTTCCAGCTTGCCGTACTGGAACGCAAACTTGCCGAGCGAGACGACGCTCGCCGCCGTGTATTCGGCATCCAACCACGACTCGCGGCGCGCGGTGATCACCAGCTGGCCGCCCTCGACGCGCGCGTTCTCGCGCCGATCCGTCGTGTAGAATTGCGCCTCCCGGTTGCGCACCCGGCCGCGCTCGTAGTCCCACTTCGTGGGATCCGGCGCGCCCGCCCGCTCGAACTCGTCGCTCCAGCGCAGGCGCCAGTCCGGCGCCAGGTAGCGCTGCTCTGCGTCAGCCCCATCGGTGAAGGCCGGTGGACGTTCCGGCGTCGCCGGGGGCGTTTGGGCCGGCAAGATCGGGCCAACCGACATCGCCAGGATCATCCACCAAGTCGCCCCAGCCCGGCGGCGCGCCACCCGACCATCGAGCAGATTCATACCGTGAGCTTGGCGTGCCACCCGCCGCACGGCAACGCCGCATCTCAACGGTCGCGTTACGGCTACGCCCTGACCTTGCCCGGGAAAAAGCCCGCGATGATCTGCACGGCGGGGGTCGCCCACTTCGGTTCGTTTCTTTCGTGGATCCAGTTGAAACCGATGGTGGTGCCGGCAATCAGCAAGCCGATGCTGAGCACCACTGGGTTCACTTTCGCCACCTTTCGCAGCACGATCACCGCCGCGACCACGATCAGAATTCCCAAACCGACCTTCGACCAAAACTCGGTCGGGATCTGGCGCATGCGATCCAACGCTGGCGCATGCGACACGGCGAGGAGGGCGGCAGAGGAGAGGTTCATGCCCTTCGAGATAGCGGGCACCAGCGGCACTCCAAGCGGGAAGCGGGGAAACGCCGCGATTAGCAGCATTTTTGCAAAACACCCCAGCCCGCCCGGCACCCGTCAACCTACGAGGGTGGCGTGGTCGTCGCGCCGTGATCGCCGCGCGTGGCGCAGTTGATCCAGGCCGTCGCACCGCTGGCGTAGTGTTCCTTCTTCCAAATCGGCAGCCGGGCCTTCGCCTCGTCGATCATGTAGCGGCACGCCTCAAACGCCGCTCCCCGATGCTCCGCCGTGACACCCACCCAGACCGCGAGCTCGCCCAGCTGCAGCTGACCGACCCGGTGCACCGCCACGCAAGCGACCAGCGCGAATTTCTCCCGCGCCTCGGCGAGAATGCGCGCGCCCTCCGCCTCGGCGAGCGGCAGGTAGGCTTCGTATTCGAGTGCCCGCACCGGCTGGCCCTCGTTGCGGTCGCGCACCCAGCCCTCGAACGTCACGCACGCGCCGGCGCGCGGGTCGGCGAGACTCCGGTGAAGCGCGGCGGGATCGATGGGCTGGGGGGAAATCGTGAACACGGGCATGAACCTAGCCTGCCTTTCTTACACTCGGCCTGCCTTTCCCTTCAAGGCCTGTTCTTCGGAAAAGCGTCATCCGTGACGACGGCCAATCCAATGGGGTCATGACGCGAATCGCGAATGGAGGGCTTGGAATTCCAGACTGTTGGTGCGCCCTCCCGCCGAAATCGAGTTACCGGTGAGCTGACGCTGCCGGGCCCGCCCAGACCGAGTCGTTCGGCTAGTTGCCACGGTTGATCAAGTGGTGACACGTTCCGAAAAACTCCGCTCGCAGTTTGCGCGATGTTCGAGCCGAAGCCACGCCTCCCGCCTCGGCCGTTTCAAGCGCGCCCCATACGCAAAATTGCGGTTGCCGTCATGCCGATGAACACCGCTGTTCGCGATTCGCGTCATGACCCCATTGGATTGGCGCTCCTGTCTCGATGAAACGTGCGAGAAGGCGGGCTGGGAGGTGCATGCGTGGTGCGTGATGCCGAACCACTTCCATCTGGCGCTGGCAACGCCGCGCGGAAATCTGGTGGCCGGCATGCCGTGGCTCCGGAGCACCTTCGCACTGCGCTTCAACCGGTACCGGCGCGAGTGCGGGCATCTTTTCCAGGGGCGCTACAAGAGCCTGCTCGTCGATCCCGCCGACGCGCTCGGCCCACTCGGTTAAACCCCTCCCGCATCCGATCCCCCTGAAAATCCAGTTTCCCTTCAGCTCGGCGTGACCGGCAAACGCGCGGACCTGCCCGTCATGCGCGACTACTGGACGGGAGTGCTCGACTATCAGTCTTTGCGAAAGTTCGTGCATGATTTTCTTGTCACAGAGGACACGGAGGCAGAATTTGTAGTCTTACCCCGTGACCTCTGGGTCCCCTCTGTGTCCTCTGTGTCGACGATCGGCTGCTGTTGCGGCGGCGCCGCGCGGTGGTGAAAATGGCTTAGAAAAGTGCCTGCTCAGATGAGCGCACGAATTTATGCAACGATTGATACACGCAGAAGCAAATCGCCGCCGGCAAGACCAAGCGGGAAACCAGCGCGGTGGAGAATCTCCCCGGCTTCCCCGATTTTCACCGGCCGCTGCCCAACCGCCTCGCGAACAATCTCACCACGGCCTCCGACGAGTTGACGGAGAAGAAGGGCTGAGCAGGCGCGGCTGGCATCGGGGCGGGAGCGCGATCGGCGCCGGATGAATTTCCCGTCGGCGCTACTTCAACTCCGTCATGAAACCCGGCAGCGACCGCTGACTGTTCATGCTGTTCGGGCTGCCGTAGCTCGCCGGATACTGGGTCGCCAGGAAGGCGCGCACTTCCTCCTGTGTCTTGCCCTGCCGGATGAGGGCCGCCGCTTCGGTGCGCAGCTTGACGACATTGTCGCGGTAGGTCTGCAGGCCGGCGCGGTTGGTCACCGTGCCGTGGCCCGGAATTACCTTGTCGAACTCGAACGCGGCCATCACGGCATCGACGGTCTTGATCCACTCGACGATGCTTCCGCCGCTGGCGTAATCGATGAGCGGCGTCAGGCCGGCCATCATGTCGCCCGTGTGGAGGACCCGCTGCGCGGGAAAATAGACGAACACGTCGCCGTTGGTGTGGCCGCGCCCGAAATAGCGGGCGCGCACTTCCTTGCCGCCCAGGAAAACGGAGGTCTCGTCCGTAAACGTGATCCGCGCCGGCTTCAGGGCGGGTGCTCCACCGCCCTGCTTCGTGCCCTCGGCGTTGGTCCGGGCGTTCTTGTGGGAGATGATCTCCGCGATCTCGATGAACCGGGCGTTGCCACCGCTGTGATCGGAGTGGTGATGCGTGTTGATGACGTATTTCACGGGCTTGGCCGTGACCGACTTCACCTGCGCGACGATGCCCTCGTAGTCCTGCTCGAACTTGGCGTCGACGAGGACGACGCCCTCCTCCGTCACCAGCACGCCCACGTTGCCGCCGTTGCCGATGATCACGAACAGATCGTCGGCGACCTTTTCGATGCCTAGCGGGGGCCGCCCCTGCTTTTGCTTCGGCTGGGCCGGCTGGGCGAGCGCGTGGTGCGACGCGGCCCCAAGGATGATGAGAACGACGACTAAGAACGGAATGATTCGGCGCATGGGTGGGAACGGGGTTGAAACGATGTTGGGCCAAACCAGCCGGAAATCGAGCCCGGAAGCGACCCGCGTGAAATCCGCCCCGCCGCCGACCTGAGCGCACGGGTGCGGCAATCAACGCGATCGGCTTCAGGGGCACGGTCGGCGTGAATGTCGTGCTCGTGACCGGCTGGCGGACCACCTGGCCCTGAGCCGGGCCGATGCAGAAGGAAGATGGCCGGGCGCTCCGCGCACGGCCCGCGCCGTGAATTCACCTCGATTTCTCCGCGACTTCATCTTCGCTTCACGCGGGTGACGGAACCTGAGCCATGGCCGACGCAAATCACGAAAAGTCACTCGAAGAGCAAATCGAACAATGGCGGGGCCACCTCCGCCGTCGGCAAGACGTCCTGACAGTCGATGTTGCCGCTTTGGAGCACCGGCTCCGCGACGAAGTCGCGGGCCTCACCCGCGCCGGGCTCGCCACCGACGAGGCATTCTTGGTGGCGGTGAAACGGCTGGGCACCGTCGACCCGCTCTCGCGGGAGTTTGCGCGCGAGCGCTCGGAGCGTGTGTGGAGGCAGCTCGCCGTGGCGCCGTCGGATTCCAGCGAACGCCGCGCGGCGGCGCGCAAGGAGGCGTTGATCGCGCTCGGCTTCGCGGTGATGGCAGGCGTGGCGATCAAGGTGCCGGCGCTCTTCGGAATCAAGACGACCGATGACGCCGCCGAAGGCTTCTACTTCCGCAACGCGAGTCTCTTCGTGCTGCCCTGGCTGATCGGTTTCTTCTTCTGGAAACGGCGGCCCGCGCTGAACACGGTCGGCTGGATGGCCGCAGCGTTCGTCGTGGCGGCCGTCGTCGCCAACCTGCCTGGGTTTGGGCAGGTCCGCAGCTTTGGGGAGCTCACCGCGCTGCACCTGCCGATCGCGCTCTGGCTGGGCGTGGGCATCGCCTATGCCGGTGGACGATGGAGCCAGGTGAGCGGTCGCATGGACTTCATCCGGTTCTCGGGCGAGCTCTTCATCTACTATGTGCTGATCGCGCTCGGTGGCGGAGTCCTCTGCGCGTTCATGGCGCTTACGTTCCAGACCATCGGCATCGACATCAAGACGTTCTTCCAGTCGTGGCTGCTCCCGTGTGGAGCGGCCGGGGCGGTCATCGTCGCCTCCTGGCTGGTGGAGGCCAGGCAGGGCGTGCTCGAGAGCATGGCGCCGATGCTGACGCGCCTCTTCACGCCGCTGTTCGCCGCGATGCTGGTCGCGTTCCTGGGAACCCTGCTGCTGTCGGGTCGGGGTGTCGCCATCGAGCGGGAGATGCTCATCGGCTTCGATCTGCTCCTCGTGGTGGTGCTGGGCCTGCTGCTCTACTCGATCTCGGCGCGCGACCCGCGGGCTCCGCCGGGCGTGTTCGATGTGGTGCAGGTCGTCCTCGTGGTCGGGGCGTTGCTGGCCGACGCGGTCGCGTTGTGGGCCATCGGCGCGCGCATCGGCGAGTTCGGATTCAGTCCGAACCGCGTGGCCGCCCTCGGTGAAAACGTCATCCTGCTGGTCAACCTCGCATGGTCCGCCGTGCTCTACGTCCGGTTCCTGCTCGGGCGCGGATCGTTTTCGAGCCTTGAGCGGTGGCAGACGGGTTATGTGCCGGTTTACGCCGCGTGGGCGGCGATCGTCGTGATCGTTTTTCCGCCGCTGTTCCGGTGGATCGGGTAGGCGCGGCGCGGTCGGAGCCCAGGGCAACTCGCCCTGAAAAATAACCGGCTGTTTTTCCGTCCGCGGAAAAACCCAGGGTTTTTCGAAGAAAAATCTCCCGCGTGTCCCTTTCGACCGCCCGATTTCGCGTTGAGGAGCGAATCCACTCCACAACATGAAAAAAATCCTGCTCGCCGCCTCCCTCCTCCTCGCCACCGCCGCTTTCGCCCACGCCTCCGACGAGGCCACCGAACTGCCCGACAATGCTGACCTCGGAATCCTCGCTCACCTGCTCGCCCCCGCCAACGTCGCCCGCGGCATGACGTCGAAACACGTCCAGGCACAGCTCGGCGCGCCCGACACCACCCTCGCCGCCAACATCTGGGTCTACTGGAATTTCAAGGCCAAGGACAACCCGCGCGTCGAGAACGCCGACACGCTCATCGTCATCTTCGAGAACGAGCGCGTGCAACGCGTCCGCCTCACTGACGGCAAACCCGTGCGCGCCTTCATCGCCCAACGCGACGTCAAGGCCGCCGCCGCCAAGACCTCCGTCGCCGCGAAGTAAGCAAAGCGCCGGCTTGCCGGCCCGATTCTGGCCCGCCACTGTACGGGCCAGTTTCGACCCTCCAGCCTGATTGTGCCGCAATCGCCCGGCGCGCCCGCCCAATACCCAATGACCCGCGACGACGACATTTTCGACGCAGCGCTCGCCCTTCCCGTCGCCGAGCGCGTTGCCTACCTCGAGCGCGTTTGCGGCGACGATGCCGCCCTCCGCGCCCGCGTCGAGGCACTCCTGCGGGGGCACGACGAGGCGAACAGTTTTCTTCAACAACCACTCGCCACGCGCGGGTCCGCCGCCGCCCTTCCGTCCGAAGAAAAACCCGGCGACGCGATCGGCCTGCCCGCTGTTGGCTCGGCGAAAGCGGGCCGCTACAAACTTCTGGAAAAGATCGGCGAAGGCGGCTGCGGCGTCGTCTGGGTGGCCGAGCAGGGCGAGCCCGTGCGTCGCCGCGTCGCCCTCAAGGTCATCAAGCTCGGCATGGACACCCGCGAGGTGGTCGCACGCTTCGAAGCCGAGCGCCAGGCCCTCGCGCTGATGGATCACCCGAACATCGCCAAGGTCCACGACGGCGGCGCGACCGCCAACGGCCGGCCCTTCTTCGTGATGGAGCTCGTCCGCGGGCTTCCCATCACCCGCTACTGCGATGAGGCGAAACTCACGCCCGCCCAGCGCCTCGAGTTGTTCATCGCCGTCTGCCAAGCCGTACAGCACGCGCACCAGAAGGGCGTCATCCACCGCGACCTCAAGCCCTCCAACCTCCTCGTCACCGTCAACGACGGTGTCGCCACACCCAAGGTGATCGATTTCGGCATCGCCAAGGCCACGCAGGGCTCGCTCACGGAAAAGACCGTCTACACCGCGTTCCAACAGTTCATCGGCACGCCGACCTACATGAGCCCGGAGCAGGCCGACCTGAGCTCCGTGGATATCGACACGCGCGCCGACATCTACTCGCTCGGCGTCCTCCTCTACGAACTGCTCACCGGCGCGCCACCCTTCGACCCGAAGACGCTCGCGTCGTCCGGGCTCGACGAAGTCCGCCGCATCATCCGCGAAGTCGAGCCGCCGCGGCCTTCCACCCGGGTGGCCACCCTCGGTGACGGCGAGCGCACCACCCTCTCCCGCCAGCGCAGCCTGGCCGCGCACCAGCTCTCCCTCGCCCTCCGCGGCGATCTCGACTGGATCGTCATGCGCTGCCTCGAGAAGGACCGCGCCCGCCGCTACGAGACCGCCAACGCCCTCGCCGCCGACCTCCGCCGCCACCTCGCCCACGAACCCGTCGTCGCCCGTCCGCCGAGCGCGGCGTATCTGCTGCAAAAACTGGTCCGCCGCCACCGGCTCGCTTTCGGGGCCGGCGCGCTCGTGCTCGCCTCGCTCGTGGCCGGACTGGCCTTTGCCACCGTCGCCTACCTGCGCGAGAAACAGGCACGGCAGGACGCCCGTGTGGCCGAGCAAGCGGCGCGCGCTGCCGAACAACTCGGCGGCGATGCCCGCCAGAACGCCGAGCGCCTGCTGGCCTTCATCGTCAGCGAACTGGGCGAGGAACTCGACGAGCTCGGCCAGCTCCCGACCCTGCGCAATCTCAACGGCCACGTCCTCGCCTACTACGAGCAGCTCAGCCCGGCCCTGCACACGCGGGAGACGCGCGCCGGACTCGCGTTCGCCCGGACGGGCCTGAGCACCGCCGGCTGGTTCAACACCAATCGTTCGAACGATTTTCGACTCGGCGACCCTGCTGCGCGCAAGCTGTTCGAGGATGCGTTGCGCGTGATGGAGGAGCTGGAGAAGACCGGTCCGCTGACCCCGCTCATCCGCGTGGCCTATGCCGGCGTGTTATGGGGCATGGTTGGCCAGTGTTACAATGAAGGTCGTCCGTCACTTGCCGATCCCCTCCTGCCCAAGGCAGAGGCGTTGCTCCAGCCGGTCCTGTCGGATTTGAAGTGGGGTAATTGGGCCGACTCCTTTACGGTGAGGATCATTCTCGGGCGCGGTTTCCTCACCGAACGAAGGGCTTCGATCTCAGAATACCGTCGCGCACTTGCCCGCGCCGAGGAACGAGACCGCCGGGGACTGACGGCCCGCCGAGCAGGGTTGCTCGCGGCCGAAATCCGGTGGCGACTCGGTCTGGCGCTGGCGGCGAACGGCCAGTGGCGTGAAGCGCGTGCGTTCAACGACGAAGCGCAAAGACAACTGCGGGAGCTGCTGACCCGTGAACCTTTTCTAGTGGTCGCATCCACCTGCCTTGCGAATACGAACTACGAATTGGCGACCTTGTTGGGGCGCGAATGGCAGATCGACGAGGGCCGCAAAGCCATCGAAGAGGCGACGCGCCAGTTCGAACAGGTGGCGAAAAGCGATCCGGCAGGCTGGGGAAAGAACGGCTGGATGGTCAACGCGTTGGTCACGCCAGGCAAAGGAAAGTTGCACTTCGACTGGCTCGCGCGCGATTTCCATTCGGCCGAAGCCGTCCTTCAAACAGCCCTGCGCTGGCTCGTCCAGCCGCAAGCTCCGCCGCGCTCCCGGCCTCAGCTCTTGCGCGCGCGCTTCGACCTCTCCCGCCTCTATGCCGCCACCCGCCGCGATGCGGAGGCCGACCAGCAACTCGCCGAAGCCCAGAAAGTCGCAAAACGGTTCTTGGAGGAACGCCCCTGGCTCATGCCCACTGAGAAGCTGGCTCAATCCATCAAGAACGAAGTCGAACGGTGCGGGGTCGAGGCGGAGCGATTGAACTGGGCCGCGGTGCGCACCGGCGCCCAGCGCATTCTGAAAGCCGGCACGGTCGGCACCGACGAAGACGCGGAGACGACGGAACCGACGAATTCCGCGAAGACCGCCCACCGCTACCTGATGCGCGCGGCCTTTGAGACGGGTGACTACGCCACGGCCCGGCGCGAGCTCGAGGCGTGGGGTCCGCAAGTGACGTTGCGGCCGGACACCTCCGCGATCGAATCCCGATTCCAGCGTGTGCTCGAACTCCTCACGCGGATTCACGTCCTCGCCCGCGCCGGCGAACTCGCCACCGCGCGAACCGAACTGGCCCGCATCTGGGACGAGGCCGAGGCGATCTTCGACACCGGCCGCGAGCATCTCTTCGTCCAGATCGAACACGCCCGCGCCCTGTCCATCCGCGCCGAAGTCGAGGACGCTGATCCCGTCACGAAACGCGGCTGGCTGGAGCGCGCCGCCGGCCTCTTGCGCCCCGCGGCCGCCGCCGGCCGGCTCACCCGCTACGAGCACGAAGTGACCCTGCACCGCATCAAGCAGCAACTCGCCGGGCTCGCCGACGCGACGACGCGATGACTCCCGAAGGAATCACGCTCCTCCTCCAACGCGCCGAGGCCGGCGATGCCTCGGCCGCGAACCGGATTCTCCCACTCGTTTACGACGAACTCCGCAAACTCGCCGCCGCGAAGATGGCACGTGAAACACCGGGCCAGACCTTGCAGCCGACGGCGCTCGTGCACGAGGCGTGGCTGCGGCTCGGCGGTGAGGCGCAGCCGAACTGGAAAAGCCGCGCACAGTTTTTCTCCGCGGCGGCCGAGGCGATGCGCCGCATTTTGATCGAAAACGCCCGCCGCCGCCGCGCCCTGCGTCACGGCGGCGAGTTCGAGCAGGTCAGCGCCAGCGCCACCGGCTTCGATGTGCCCGCGCCGGCCAACGACGAGGAACTCCTGCAGCTCAACGACGCGATGGACGCGCTCGCGCTCCACGATGCGCGCAAGGCCGAGCTCGTGAAGTGCTGGTATTTCATCGGCCTGTCGCTGGCGGAAATCGCGGGGATGCTCGGCATCTCCGAGCGCACCGCCAAGCGCGATCTCGCCTACGCGCGCGCCTGGCTTTTCAACGAAATCAAGCGGCTGAGATCCGAATAGTAGGGGCGTGGCGCCGTGGCCACACCCCCCGCCCTTCGGGCACCCCGCTACAAGAGGGGCCGATCCAACGGGGTCAGTCCGCTGGTTGTTAATTCTGCGCCCGTCGCGTTGGGGCGACGTTTCCGCTGGCGCCCTCTGGGCCTGCGGATTTGCGACATTCGAGCACTGGCCACCGACCTCAGGGTCTGCGGCAAGGGGCAGGCGGACCTCGAGAACGCACCCAAGGGAACTGCGGGGAAGGTTGCCATCGCACTAACACTGCGCTCCACATGGCACCCTCCTACCGCTGGCTCGCGAGTAAACAGCACATGGGAAAACCCGCCTCGGTGCGCGCATGCCTCTCGCGGAAAATTAACAACTAGCGGACTGACCCGAATGGCGCTTAAGTTTTTTCCGGGCGACGATAGCTGTTACGATGGCAATTCTCGCGGTCGACGGGGACTTTTGGCAAAGGAATGAGTGGCAGGGGAATGAAAGGTCGGCGGATTTATTCCTCTGCCACCGATTCCTTTGCCA
>SXGU01477578.1_pt1 | contig 11858 bp, 13 predicted proteins | sample 3174531 | NCBI WGS metagenome assembly SXGU01 (sample SAMN11356863, study PRJNA531348) | freshwater metagenome | isolation source: freshwater sample F1-140 | place: China: Fuxian Lake, Yuxi | collected 2017-12-25
CAGGTTTTGGCGGAAGCGACCCTGCTTTCCTTTCAACATGTCCGAGAGTGAACGCAGCTTTCGCCTGTCACCCGCGGTGAAGAGCGCCTTACCGGCACGAGCGGAGTTATTGAGGAGCGTATCGACGGCTTCCTGGAGCATGCGCTTCTCATTTCGGTTGATGACTTCGGGAGCGCCGATGCTCATGAGTTTCTTCAAACGGTTGTTCCTATTGATCACGCGACGATAGAGATCATTCAAGTCGGATGCGGCAAAGCGCCCGCCGTCGAGCTGCACCATCGGACGAAGGTCGGGAGGGAGAACCGGAATGCGCGTCATCACCATCCACTCGGGCTTGATGCCGGCCTGCTTGAGGGACTGTACGAGCTTCAGGCACTTCATGACTTTCTTGAGCCTCTGACCGCTGCTCTGCAGACGCTGCTTCTGCAGATCGTCAACGAGCTTTTCATTGTTGATGGAAGCGATGATCTCGCGCAGCGACTCGGCTCCCGTACCTGCACGGAACAGGTGTCCGAACTTCATGTTCATTTCGCGAAACTTAAGCTCGGAGAGAACGGATCCCACGTGGAGATTCTCCATGTCGGCGAGAGCATCCTTATGGTTGATCTTGAGGAGAGCCAATTTGTCGGCCGTCGCCTTATCGAGCGCATCGAGCTGATCTCGAGTCGGCTTACCCTCCTTCATGACCTTCAACTCGTCATCGTGCTCACGCTTGATTTGGTTCTTCCGTGCGTCGTACTCCTGCATCAGTTCCTTGGTCGCACCCTGCTTGCCTTCCTCATCGACCGTGACGACGATGTATGCGGAAAAGTACACGATCTGCTCGAGTGTCTTGATCGAGATGTCGAGCAGGAGTCCAAGACGTGAAGGCGAACTTCGCAGAAACCAAATATGCGTCACCGGAACCGCAAGGTTGATGTGCCCCATGCGCTCGCGACGAACAATGGAACGGGTGACTTCGACACCACACTTCTCGCAGACGACACCGTTGTAACGAATTCCTTTGTACTTGCCGCAAAAACACTGGAAGTTCTTCGTGGGTCCGAAGATGCGCTCGCAGAAAAGACCATCCGGCTCCGCACGTTGCGTTCGATAGTTCACAGTCTCGGGCTTCGTCACTTCCCCGCGGGACCAAGTGAGAATGTCCTCGGGACTCGCGACACTTAGTGCCACGGCATCGAAGGAGTCTGAAGTGCGGGGGGTGAACGCCATACGGAGAAGTGGAAAGTGAGTAAGTGGAAAGTTACAAGTTAAAGTATCAAGGGGAGCGGGTTGCTACCCGCGTGTGTTGGCTCATCCACACACGAAGGAGCGAAGCGCCGACCGGTGCGTTCGTCTGAAACGCTGGAGGCACTCCGATAATGCGCAGATTGTAGCGAAATAATACGCTCGGTAAAGTTTTTATTGAACACTAAAGTTGATCAATCAGTTTCATGACTAGTCACCCTCCGAGGCTGGTTCTCTCTTCGGAGAGCAGCTTGCTGATACATCGCGCATGTGAAGAGATCAACGATCCTCCGATCTCGCTTATAGCGAGGATCGAACATCGTGTAATCAGTTTCGGGGTACGAAGTCCTTTGCTGTCGCTCCGATGAAGAATTCTCATATGACATGAGAGAAATTCTACGCGTCATTCTGCTATCCTGAAAGTCATGAGTAAACTTTCACTCTTCATCGAACTCTGGCATTTCATTCGTATTCGAAAGAAGTGGATGCTCCTTCCGCTCCTGATCATTCTGGCGCTCTTCAGCCTCCTCATGATCTTTGCACAAACATCTCCCGTCGCACCGTTCATCTACACATTCATCTGACCAATGATCGGAACATGTTTCTGCGCCTGAAAAAACTCTGGCTGAGGCTGAGTCACGCTCTCGGCTTCATCGTAAGCAGCATCCTGCTCACCGTTCTCTGGGTGACGCTCTTTGCAGTCTATGCAGCCATATTGAAAATCATTCGATTCTTCCGGCGTCCGAGAAGCGCAGTGACGTACTGGATCGATGCAGCGGAAAACGATCAGAAAAATATGTGCCGACAATTCTGATGGAGAAAAAACCCGTCTACATTCTCGGCATCTCCTGCCACTACCATGACAGTGCAGCCGTGCTGCTACAGAATGGAGAAATCGTCTTTGCAGCGGAAGAGGAACGCTTTACGAGAAAGAAGCACGATGCATCTTTCCCCGAGAATGCCATTCGCTGCGCGCTTGCGCATGAGGGCATCAGCATCGATGACATCGCAGCCATCGGCTACTACGAGAAACCGATGCTCAAGTTCTTCGACCGTATTCTCGATACGATCCTCAGAGTCTGGCCAAGGGGATTCATCCAGTATCAGCGTGCGATGCAGGAATGGATGGGAAAGAAACTCTGGATCCGCGATGAGATCAGAAAAAAATTGAACTACAAAGGCGATATTTTCTTTGCACAGCACCACGAATCTCACGCAGCCTCGGCATTCTTCGCATCGGGATTTCAGGATGCAGCCATCGTCACGGTCGATGGAGTCGGAGAATGGGCAACGACGACGATCGGCTTTGGACATGGAAACAATCTCGCGATCAAAAAAGAGATTCACTTTCCGCATTCCATCGGACTTCTGTACTCGGCTTTCACGTACTACCTCGGGTTCGCCGTCAACGATGCGGAGTACAAAGTGATGGGACTCGCGCCATACGGAACGCCGATCTATCTCGAAAAGATGCGAGAGTTGATCGACCTGAAAGACGACGGAAGTTTTCATCTCGACATGAAATATTTCACCTACGAATACGGACAGACGATGACCGGATGTGAGATCGAAAAATTCTTCGGACAACCGAGAAGGACTCCGGAGAGTCCGCTCACGGAATTTCATAAAGACATTGCCAGATCCCTGCAAGCACTCACCGAAGAAATGATGCTGAAGATCATCCGGCATGCGAAGATGATCTGCCCTTCCAAGAACCTGTGTCTTGCGGGAGGTGTTGCCCTGAACTGTGTCGCAAACGGAAAAATCCTGCGCTCAGGCCTCTTTAGCAATATCTTCATCCAGCCCGCAGCGGGAGATGCCGGTGGAGCACTCGGGGTTGCGCTCCTCGTTTGGCATCGACAATTCGGCGGAAAGCGCATAGGAAAAATGGAACACGCCTCCCTCGGAACTTTCTACACCGAAGAGCAGATCATCAAGTGTCTGGAAGCAAAGAAGATCCCATTCGAGCGACTACAGGACCGGACACTCATCGATACGGTTGCGACACTGCTCGATCAGAATAAGATCATCGGATGGTTTCAGGGACGGATGGAGTACGGTCCGAGATCGCTTGGAAACCGCAGCATTCTCGGTGACGCACGGAAGTCCGAGAACTGGCAGCGGATCAATCGAAAGATTAAATTCCGTGAATCGTTCCGCCCGTTTGCGCCTACGGTGCTTACGGAGCACGCGAGCGAATACTTCGATCTCTCCTGCGACAGTCCCTTCATGCTGTTTGTCGCCGATGTTCGGCAAGAGAAACGCAGCGCGATCCCTGCGGTCACGCACGTCGACGGCACTGCGAGAATTCAAACAATCCGAAGGAATCAGAATCCACGTTACGAGGATCTGATCAAGGCATTCGAAGCGAAGACGGGCTGTCCCGTCATCATCAATACCTCGTTCAATGTGCAAGGCGAACCAATCGTAGAGTCACCGGATGACGCACTGAAATGCTTTCTACACACCGGTCTGGATATTCTCGTACTTGGAAACTGCCTCATCAGAAAAGACGCGATCTCACAGTGTGCCTAGAGAGAACCCGGATGAGAGACGGAACTGAACAATTTCTCAAACGAGCCGTCGTACTTCTTCAGTGCCGTATGCAATGTCGCCATTTCATCTTCGCTGAGAGAGAGCGTGGATGATGCGTTCAGGAGCGCCTGCTTAGGGTCGATGGCAGCACCATCTTTCTTGTTCTGCTCCGTGAGATTCACATGCAGTACGATGAACGCCGTACAACTCTCGCACTTCAACTGCAGAAGCATGAAATCGTCACCCGTCAGCTTCACGGAAGGAAAGTCGACACTGATGCTCGTGCCGCACTGCGGGCAGCGCATCTGCTCTCGAATGCGAGTGAGGATCTGATGCAAAGAGTGGGGATTCAATTCCATCGAATTCAGTATAGCAGAATTTGAGAATACGGTCAGATCCTTACACACCAGTTTTCACGTTCGATCAATGCAACCTTGTCACACTTTCGGCGAGCGCCGCTGTACGATACGCGCATGCCTGCGAAGAAAAGAACTACCGGAAGCGAGGTCCAGATCTCGCAAAAAAAACAGAGAACCGCAAGGATCACACAAGGATCACCGAAGGCAACGACGCTTGCCAAAAGCAAAAGAACGATCTCGGCTTCAGCGACTCCTTCGAAGCTGGGATGGAGCATCGGGATGCATCTCTTGATCTCCGGTTCTGCGATCGCCGTACTGATCCTGCTTGGAATGGTCGACCGCGTCACCTTCTCCACACTGCTCAGTCGTGCGGCGAATGATACGCCGACGACCATCGGGCTCGAATTCGTCGAGCCTCTCCGACTCTCCGTTCTCGTCGCGCGGAAATCGAGCACCGGATACGCATCGATCAGAAATGATTCGACCCGTTTGATACGCGTCAGCGTCCCTCTGGACTGGCAGCGAACGGAGGTGAGTGGGGCGACGCTCTCGGAAATCGTGAGCGATGAACCGGTCTTCGGATTCGTACGATTCTCGCTGCCTGCCGGGAGTGAAATACGCTTTTTAACACCGAACGTTCCGGGAGCGCTCTTCTTCGATACGACGTCGAAATCGACGGCGGCGATCAGCATCAGGACGATCGATCTGATTGAACAAAGCGTCAGCGATCAGGCAGTCCTTCTCCAGAAGAATGTTCTTGCGAAGTTGTGGGAGAGTGAGGAATGAAGTGACAGGATATACTTGTCACATGCTCATCCTGCCGATCCAAACCAGAATTCTGAAAAAAGGCGATGATCTCGCATCGGAAATTTTGAAAAATTCGAACATTGAATCCGGTGACATTCTCGTAATTTCCTCAAAGGCCGTTGCAACGGTCGAGGGTGCTTCCATCCGACTGAAGAGCCTCATCCCCTCGCCTGAAGCAATGACGCTCTCGAAGGATTGCGATCTGGACCGATCGTTCATCGAGGCGATTCTTCAAGAAACGAAACGTATGAACGGGGCCGTCGCCGGCACCTCCCCTTTCGCTCTCCTGACCTCACTGAAGCCGACCGGCATAAAGACCGGAAGAATTCTGTGCCCGAATGCGGGGATGGATCAATCGAACATCGATCCGGGATGTGCCATCGGCTGGCCGATCGATCCTGTCAGTTCAGCGAAAAAACTCCGACAGACCCTCAGCATTCCGGTCATCATCTCCGATTCCTGCTGCGTTCCCATGCGGCTGGGCGTGACCGCATTCGCTCTGGCCTGTGCCGGCATCGAACCGCTACGAAGTGAAATAGGAACGAATGATCTTTTCGGAAAAACCATGAGAATGACCTACGAAGCCGTCGCGGATCAGCTTGCGACGGCCGCCAATGCAGTGATGGGCAACAGTGCTCAGTGCATTCCCGCTGCCATCATTCGAAATTCAGGGATCCCCTCCTCAGACTTCTGCGGATGGGTGGAGGGAATAGAAGAGAAGGAGGATCTCTTTGGAAATGCTACACTTCTCCGCCCATGGTCACTCCCTCCTACCAAATCCGCTGCACGGAGAAAAAACTGATCGCACCGAACGTCTATGAACTTCGTTTTGAAAAACCTGCAGGATTTTCATTCAAGCCGGGACAGTTTCTGCTCTTCGATATCCCGCTGATCTCCGATCCCTTGGACATCCAAACTCGGGCCTGTTCGATCGCCTCATCACCGGACGAGGAGGACTTGCTCTTCGTCATCAAAATCAAAATCGGTGGGAGGCTCGGAGACTGGGTAGCGAAGACGGTAACGGTCGGATCGACGCTCGGCATCAAGGGACCTTTCGGTCTCTTCACGCTCCGCGAGAACACGCATGACATTCTTTTCGCAGCAACCGGAGCAGGCATTGCACCGTTTCGATCGCAGATCGTTCAGGCGCTGAAGGAGGGAGACAAACGTGCCATGCACCTGTTCTTCGGCGTGCGAACGATAGCGGATCTGTTCTGGACGGAAGAACTGAAGTCACTGGAAACACAGTACCAAAACTTTCGTCTGCACCTGTGCCTGAGCGGCGACAATCCTGATTGGAATGGAAACAGAGGACGTATCCAGCAATTCATTCCTGGATCAATCAAGAATCCTGCGACAACCGACCTGTATATTTGCGGAGCACCGGAGATGGTCAGTGATATTAAAAAGATGGCCCTCGAATCGTGGTCCATGCCAAAAGGGAACGTTCACGCGGAAGGATACATCTAGAGTGTTATCTCTCCGCTCTCGATACTTTGAAGAACCTTCGGATACCACTCGCACTCAAGAGCCTGCACTCGTTCTTTTAATTTTTCTTTTGTATCAGAGGGAAATACTGAACACTTTTTTTGTACAAGTATTCTGCCCGTATCGACACCCTCATCGATCAGATGAATCGTCATTCCTGATTCCTTGTCCCCTGCGGCAAGCACAAGATCGTGCGCATGGCTGCCCGGGTATTTTGGAAGCAGGGACGGATGCACGTTCAAAATCCGATTGTTCCACTCCCTCACAAACCACGGTGAGAAAATGAACATCCAACCCATACAAGCGACGAGGGGTTTGGGGATAGGGTTTGGGGATAGGGATTCGATCGCAGCGTGCAGCAGCTTATCGTAGACCTCACGGTCTTCATTTTTTTTGCGCTCGACGATCTTCACAGAAATTCCAAATTTCTCTGCAATTTTTACGCATCCTCGGTCGGCTCTGTCTGAGACAAGTCCCAGACACTTCGCATGCAGAGAACCCTCCTCGATGCGCTCGAGCACGGCCTTGAAGACGGTGCCTTTTGATGAGCTGAGGACAATAAAATTCATGGGAAGAGAATATCACAATACGATTCAAGTATGACGACATCCAAAGGGTAGGAAAGCGGCCACAGGTGGGGGTCTGCTGGAGGGTATTGGCCGCGACGCGCTTTTTGGTTCTTTTTGTCGCTCGGACAAAAAGAACAAGATTGCTACTGCAATACTTTCAAAAACTCATCAAACAGATAATTCGCATCCTCCGGACCCGGGGTTGCCTCCGGATGAAACTGCACGGAGAAAAATTTTCCCGATTCATGACGAATGCCTTCAACCGTCCCGTCATTTGCATTCGAAAACCAGACATGCCAACCGGCAGGCAACTTCGTGCTGTCGACTGCAAACCCATGATTTTGAGATGTGATGATGCAACGCTTCGTCGGCTGCCCGTCCTTCCACTCGAGACACGGCTGATTCGCACCTCTATGGCCGTACTTCAGCTTGTAGGTGTCCCCGCCGATCGCCAGAGCCAGAAGTTGGTTTCCGAGACAAATGCCGAACGTGGGAATATTCTTCTTGAGCGCCCACTGAATTTGCGCGATGGTTTTGTCACACTTCTTCGGATCTCCCGGGCCATTGCTGAGGAAGAGACCATCGTATCGAAGTGAGGAAGTCGAAAGATCGTAATCCCAAGGAACACGATGCACGATCACTCCCCTGCTGAGCCACGAACGAAGAATGTTTCGCTTGATGCCACAATCGTAAGCGATGATGGCTTTTGGCTGCGAAGCCTGAGAGAACCCCTTCGATTCGTACGTCACAACATCTTCGCATGACACATCCGCAACGAGATTCCTCTCGTTCGGATCGACAATATTCAAAGCCCCCGCCTTCATCGCCTCGGTGTCGCCATCGTCCTGCACGATGCGTCCGAGCATCACCCCCGTCTCGCGAAGCTTCTTCGTCAGTGCCCGCGTATCGATACCGGAAATGCCGGGGATCTTATGATGAACCATCCACTCATGCAGGGAACTGACGGCATTGAAATGGCTGAAATCGCGACTCTCGCTGCTCACGATGATCCCTCGCACATGGATGTCCTCGCTCTCGTAATTTTTGCTGAAACCGTACTCGTTCTTCTCTTCACTCGGCACACCGTAATTGCCGATGAGCGGATACGTAAAGGTAAGAATCTGCCCCCTGTAACTCGGATCTGTCATCGACTCCGGATAGCCGACCATTCCCGTGTTGAAGACGACCTCGCCATCGGTATCGACGGGTGCTCCAAACGACTGGCCACGGAACACCGTGCCGTCTTTGAGGATGAGTGATGCCATAGCAAATTGACGGCATGGTACAGAAAGCAACCGCGGAAAGAAACCGATCCGCCGTCTTTCTTAGAACTTGGAGAGAATCGACTGGATTGCTTCGGCATCCCGAGAGAGGGATCTCTGTTCCTCCGCATGCAACTCATCCTTCTTTAAAGATCTGATTGCAGGAGTGACGGCGACCTTGCACTCAGCAAATTTCTCATCGAATTTCTTCTTTGCGGTGTCGTACCGCTTCATGCGAATGTCGTAATCCTCCTTCGACTCTCCCGCATATTTCGCATCAAGAAGAGGAATATTTTTGAGCATCAGATCGGGCTCGATATCGCACATGATCTTGTCGTAGATCTGAGAAGCCAGCGCGTTCTGATCACTCTGAGCAGTCATAAGCATCAATACGTTTGTTTATCGCAATCATTATACTCGAAAACCGACTCATTTACAATATATATATTATATTGTATAATAATAAGTGCTCTTTCCACACCATCGCTTTCCCCTCTCACGGGTTCTGCTTCTATACCCTCCGGTCCACGAAGCAGGCCCTGCATCAGCAGCCAACTGTTTCCCGGGGACCGGAAACATGTGGAAGCAGAACTCCGTGGGGTGGACCATCACAACAAACGTAAGGAACAATCCATGAACAGATTCTTGAAGCGGAATGTTGGATTCATTCTTCTGGCTGTCGCACTCATCTGTGGCAGTCTTATCAACGGATGCATGAGTCGACCGGCAGCACCGCCGGCAGCTCAAGGTGTGAACATCAACTACCAACTCCCTCCCGGGGGATGGCAGTCGTTACCGCCAACGCAACCCCAACAAACAGTGGTGCAGACACCCGCTGCAGCGCCGCTCTACCAGGGCGGATCGACGGTGCATAACTACGCACCGGCACCGGCGGCAACGCCGTTGCAATTTGTTTCCAACGGATTCAAGAGCACCAAGCAGGATGCCTGGACTCATGAAAACGCGGGATTTCAAATTTCATCTCCAGCGGACGGTCGAGATGCGGTCAACGCGAACTCAACCGCCAATGCCTGGAGAGCTCAGCAAAATGTCTCGGAGCAACGCTCCCAGGAAGCTGCGGCGAAGGAAACTCCGCCAAAAATCGTCACCAAGGTGGTGACAGTTCCTGTCGTCAAAACAGTGACAGTTCCAGTATACGTGGATCGAACGGTCTACGTTCATCCACGATACTGGGTCACTAGTTCCTCCTGTTCAAATTGAACCGGAATCTCTCTGGTCTCGGCTAGAGAAGTGCGTGGTGGTCCCCCCACGCATTTTGTAGTGCTTTACTATTAAATATATATATTGTATAATAATAGTTAGGCTGCTCTCTCACATGAAAGGATCTCACCGATGAATCACTCGATTCTCACCGTCTACGCAGTTGCCCTCGGTCTTGTGCTCGTTATCTATCTCCTTACAATCGCAGTGTTGTGGCGGATCGATATCAGCAAGATGGAGGGTGAACTCGGCGAGAAAAAGATGGGATGGCACATGGTCGTTCTCATCACGGTTCTGATGGCAATTGGATTCATTGTCGGCGGGTGTCCCCCGCTCACAGGAATCTCAACATGGCCCTGGCAATTGCTGGAGCCAAGCTATCTCAAACCGCCAATTCTTGCCGAAAATTTCAGTGTCGATAGCGCGACTCAGGAGCTCACGCTTCTGACGGACGCCCCGAAAGGTCAAATGTGGGTCATCGACCCGCGTACCTCTCAGCCGTATTTCGCGGCAAAAGGAAAAATCTCCGCAAACTGCACAGCTTGGCGAGTCTATTTCCAAGACGTCAGCAGCGGACAGGTGTCGCCCGCCGTTCCGGTCATCCCAGGAAAGTAAATCATTTGAGCAGCCTAAGAGCCCAGACACATCGTCTGGGCTTCTTCAAAATGCAAAAATATCCGATCAATCACTATTGCGCCTGTGCTGAAGGCGCCGAATTTGGACCGGTTCCTCCATTCGGAATCTTCTTCGGAGCAGGTTTTGGAGTGTTCCCCGTATTGGCACCGACATTCGGCGCACCTGCCGGACTCGCAGTGCCATTTGGAAGAATATTCGTGGCCACATTCGAATTCCCTGCTGTATTCGGAACAATGTCAGGCGCGGTGCCGGGAGTTGCCGCAGGCGAAACACCAAGCGCTGGGGTTGTACCTGGAGACACAGGCGTACCCGGAGAAAGAGACGGTGCGCCTCCTGGAGTACTTACTGGACCAGGCGTAAGACTCGGCGAACCGGAAGGTGTCGCAGGCGAAGCGGGAGTGATTGACGGAGAGCCAGCAGGTCCTGTTGCCGGAGAAGGAGTCAGCGAAGGCGAACTCGCTGGAGTGCCGGCAGGTGAAGGTGTGACGCCAGGAGAAGTGCCCGGAGTCACGGGAGTGCCCGGTGAAAGGCTTGGAGAAGGGCTCGGATTCGTGGGAGTACCAGGCGTAAGACTCGGCGAGGCACTAGGTGCAGGAGCCGGTGCAGGCGTAAGAGATGGAGCGGGATTTGGCGTCAGTGGCGGAGTCGGAGTCAAACCCGGATTTGCTGCAACTCCTCCAGGAACCGGAGCCGGTGCTTGCGTAAGACCAATCGTGGTCTTGCTCTTGTACGGCAATTCCTTTGAACGCATCTCCTGCTCCATAAAATCAAAGAGCGTGATGCCCTGCATGCCACCTGCCATCTTCGCTCCGGCTTTCACCATAGCGACATACAATTCACGCGGATTGACCAGATCGGGTCTTCCGTCTTCGTTGTAATCGTACGAATACTCGCCGTAAGGAAGGTCGTTATAGGAACCATATCGAACCATTCCCCTAAAGTGCTCCACAATGGTCATGGCATCCCGGAAATCCGGTGAGCGGGATGCGATCAGATAATAGACGGAGGCGAGAGCATTGCCTGAATCCAACATATGCTCATTCACCTTGCTGATACCAAGTTCCTTCGAGGCATTCGGATTTTGGGAATCGACATCGAAGGAAAGAGCGGATGCATCGTCGAAGAATCGCTTGGCAGCGCTACCTGCCTGACCATGCCGACTAAGTTTCTCACGCACGATTCCCTGGAAATCTTTGTTCGTATGATCGAGCACGGCATGAGATCCGTTCGAAGTGATTTTCAGGTACTTTGAAAGCTCGGCAATCGGCATGTCCCCGAGGATCGTAAAACCTTCGACCGATTCATCCAGGCGAGCATGTAAGCGCTCTGAAAGAAAATCCTCGGCAACCTTCTTCCTGAATTGAATGTCCGCACTCGTGTACTGCTTGTTCATGTCGATATTCAGTTTCTTGAATGCGCCCGCAACAACAGCATTGTTCGACACCTTGTCGGTGAGACCGCGTACCAAGGGCACCCACATTTTATTGATGGGATCCTCCTGCTTTAAGAGGAACTTCTGACCGAAGTAAACGGCGGTCAAACCTGACATCATACCCGGCATGTTTTTGAATGCTTTGTAGGCAAGGAAGACGAGCATCGCCTTTTCAACACCGCTCAAATTCATGAACGTCTCGCCGATTGTTTCGGCATTCCGATTCTTCTCGTTCGTCGTCGTCTTGAGATACCGATCAAGCTTTGCACTTTTCTCATGCGATCGAATATTCTTTTCGGTTGCCCGCTGAAGCATCATTTGC
>SXGU01270783.1_pt1 | contig 11856 bp, 9 predicted proteins | sample 3174531 | NCBI WGS metagenome assembly SXGU01 (sample SAMN11356863, study PRJNA531348) | freshwater metagenome | isolation source: freshwater sample F1-140 | place: China: Fuxian Lake, Yuxi | collected 2017-12-25
CGTTCGAGCGGCATGCCCGTGGACCCCGCGAGTTCCTCGACGCTCGCGGTGAGGTAACCGCGCTCGTCAATGTTGCCGACGATCATCTCAGCGAGGGGCACTTGCTCCGGCGTCAGTTCCGCGTCGCGCACTTGTTCCAGAAGCATTTCCTGCAAAGACTGCCCAGCGACGAGCGAATCGAACATGAACTGCCGGCGCTCCTCGTCTTCCGCGCTCGTGCGGCCGGACGTGTTGCTCTGCGCGTAGTGGTCGCGCCATTCCTGATCCTGTTGCGCGAGCTTGTCGAACTCGGCTTGAAAATCGTCCACCGGCTCCGCGCTTTCCTTCTCCGGCATCGAGTCGGAGGTCAGGTCCGTTGGCGGCTCGGCGGGATCGAGTTGCGCGGCGACTTCATCTTTTTCCTTGTCAGCCTTCTCCTCGATCTCCATCTCCCCGTTGACCGTCTCCTCCAGCACGGGGTTCTGCTCCAGCTCGGCCTCGACCTGCGCGCGCAGCTCGAGGATGGGGGCCTGCAAGAGCGCGAGGGATTGCTGGAGCTGGGGTGACAGCACCATCGACTGCGACATCTTCGGCGACAAATACAGGCCTTGAGCCATCGGTATGCGGCGAAGGTATGCCCGGCTCCAGACCCGCTCAAGAAGTAAGAAACTGCGGAGGGAAAAGTTTGTTGACGCTCAGGCCAGAACGCCCTCGACCACATGCCCATGAACGTCCGTGAGACGGCGCTCGATGCCGTTGTGGTAGAAGCTGAGGCGTTCGTGGTCGAGGCCGAGGAGGTGCAGCACGGTCGCGTGGAGGTCGTAAATGGTGGTCACGTCCTGCACCGCGCGGTAGCCGAACTCGTCCGTCGCGCCGTAGCTGAAGCCGGGCTTCACGCCAGCGCCCGCCAGCCAAATGGTGAAGCCGGCGGGGTTGTGGTCGCGGCCGCTCGCGCCTTTTTGGAACGTCGGCATCCGGCCGAACTCGGTCACGAACAGGACAAGCGTGTCCGCGAGCAGGCCGCGCGACTTCAGGTCGCGGAGCAGCGCGGCGCAAGGTTGGTCGAGGATGTTCGCATGGCCAGGGTATTGATTGACGATGGTCTTGTGGCCGTCCCAGTTGCCAACGCCCTCGCCCATCGCGTAAGCACCGTTGAAGAGTTGCACGAAGCGGACGCCACGCTCCAGGAGCCGACGCGCGAGCAGGCAGTTCTTCGCGAAGCCGGCTTTGGTTTTGTTCGGGTCGTTGACGCCGTAGAGGTCGAGGGTCGCGGCGCTTTCGCCGTGCGTGCCGCTGACCTCGGCGGCGGCGAGCTGCATCCGTGCCGCGAGTTCATAGCTGGCAATTCGGGCGGAGAGTTCGTTGTCGCCGGGGTGTTCGGTGAGATGGCGCTCGTTCAGGAACTTCACGAATTCGCGCGTGGCCATATCGGCGCTTTCGCTGATGGCCGCGGGCCGCGCGAGGTTGGCGATGGGTTTGTCCGCATTGAACGGTGTGCCCTGATATGCGGCGGGCAGAAAGCCGGGGGCCCATTGCCGAGTGCTGATTTGCGGCACGCCGCGCGGGTCGGGAATCGCGACGTAGGCCGGGAGATTCTGACTCTCGCTGCCGAGCGCGTAGCTCACCCACGCGCCCATGCTGGGAAAGCCGTCGAGGATGAAGCCAGTGCTCATCTGGCTCTCGGCTGGACCGTGTGTGTTCGATTTGCCGGTCATCGAGTGGATGAAGCAAAGATCGTCTGACAACGCGCCGAGGTGCGGGAGGAGGTCGCTCGTCATCTTGCCGCACTGACCACGCGCGCGGAACTCCCAGAGCGGCTTGATGAGATTGCCGTTCTCGCCCTGAAAGGTCACGAGCCTGTCCTGCCCCGGCATCGGCGTGTCGTGCCGCTTCAACAGCTCCGGCTTGAAGTCGAACGAGTCCACGTGGCTCAACGCGCCGGTGCAGAAAATCATCAGCACGCGCCGGGCCTTCGGCGTGAAGTGCGGCGCTCGCGGAGCGTAGGGCTGTGATGAGTCAATCGCTGGTCGGATCGCCGACCTGTCGGCCCCGAGCAAACCCCGCTCCGCAAGCAGAGATGCAAGCGCAACCCCGCCCAAGCCCATGCCGCTCCAACGCAGAAATTCGCGGCGCTCCACAAGAAGAGTTTGGGCTGATGGCAGTTTTTTCATCACGAAGCGAAACAGGATGACAGCACAGAAGAGCTTGAAAATAGGGCTTGCGTTGAGTATGGCATCAATGCCATACTTCGGCCATGAAGATGACGATGCACATTGACGAAGGCATCCTCGAAAGAGTGATGAGATGGAGCGGAGCCGCGAGCAAGACCGAAGCCGTGGACCTCGCGCTCAAGGAGATGGACAGGAAGGCGAGACTCGCCGAGATCGGGAAGAAAGGTCTCGGCTTGAGCAGGGCTGAACTCCTCGAAGCCGTGGACCCCGGCTACGACCTCATGGCGCTGCGTCTGGCTGAAACGCCGGATGCAGCGCCGCCGCAGAGTGCTCCGCCGGGCAGTCCTGTCAGCTACCTCAAACCCAGGCGTAAAAGGAAGTAGACCTGCGCGCCTGTGATCATCGTTGATTCCTGCATCTTCATCGAGCACCTGCGTGCGGGTCGTGACCCGGCGCAGGTGTTTGCGCCTTACGCGCAGACCCACGACCTCGCAACCTGTGGGGTGATCCGCTGTGAGGTTCTGCGCGGAATGCGCACCCCCAAGTCCCGCGCAGCGCTCGAAGCCTACTTCAGTTGCCTGCTCTACATCCCCACCATCAATCCAGTCTGGGAGGCTGCCGAAGACCTGCTCTGGCAGACCGACCGGCATGGTTTCAAGATTCCCCTCACCGACGCCGTCATCGCCGTCTGCGCGATGAAGGCTGGCGGGGCAGTGCTCACGCGCGACAAACATTTCTCGGCCATCCCGGGTCTGCGGGTGCTGGACCAATTTCCTGACTGAAGCGCGGTTCATCGGAGGTCAGAAGACAGTCAGAAACTCGTTCGCGTTGAAGAGCGCGCGGCACAAGGCTGGCAAACCGTGCGCTTGAACCAACTTCACACTCGCAGCGCTTTCCTCCGCTGCCGGCTCCCGCGTGAAGATGAGCTGGAAGGCACGCTTTACTTGGGCATCGCTCCCCTGCCCCGCCTCACGCTCGACCCGCTCCGCGAAGAATTGCGCCTGCTGCAGGGCGAAGGGGCTGTTCAACAGGTTCAGTGCCTGCAGCGGCGTCGTGCTGCTCGTGCGCTTCGGCGTGACTTGGCCCGCGTCCGGGCAATCGAACGCGCCGAACGTGTTGTCCAGCTCCGTGCGCGGCTTCGACTGATAGACCATGCGGCGGAACTCCGCCGGGCCGAAATCCGTGCGCGAGTTATAGACCTTCACGTAGTTGCTGTTCGGCGCGAACAGGTCGAAGCCCGGCCCGCCCATCGTGCGGTCGAGCTTGCCGCTCACGGCGAGCATCGCGTCGCGGAGCGGCTCGGCTTCGAGGCGGCGCGCGGGGAAGTGCCAGAGGAGGCGATTGCCGGCGTCGGTTGCGAGGGCACGCTTGGAGTAATCAGTATTCAGTGGCCGGTGTTCAGTGGAGCGCCCGCTCGCTGCCGTCTTCTTCACTGAAGACTGATTACTTAACACTGAATACTGCCCGCCCTGCTGAAACGCCGCGCTCGTGAGAATGAGCCGGTGAACATGCTTCAACCGCCACCCGCTCGCGACCAACTCACTCGCCAGCCAATCGAGCAACTCCGGGTGCGACGGGCGCCCGCCGTTCAAGCCGAAGTCGCTCGGCGTGTCCACGAGGCCGGTGCCGAAATGGTAATGCCACAGCCGGTTCACGATGACCCGCGCGGTCAACGGATGCTGCGGTGAGCCAAGCCACTTCGCCAACGCCAGCCGACGCTCCGAGTCGGTCGCCTCGGCGGGCAGCGACAACTTCGGCGCGAACGACGCCAGCGCGCCCGGCGCGACCTTCTCGCGCGGCTGCATCGGGTCGCCGCGGTGCATGAGATGCGTGTCCGCCGGCTTGCCGAACCTGCCCGCGTAAACCATCGGGAACGTCGTCACCGTCGTGATTTCCGCCTCCAGCTTCTTGCGCGACGCGAGCAGTTCCGTCAGCCGCGCTGCCTCGGCGGGAGCCATGCCCTCCGCCGAGTAGGTGATGCCGCCGGGCGCTTTTCCGCCGAACGCCTGCCGGTCCGCCGAAGTCGCCACCACTTGCCACGCCACGCCGTCGCGCGAGACCTCGACGCGATACCGCGTGGCGAGCCGGTCAATGTAACGCGGCACGTTGTCGCGGTCGCGGCTCCACTGGACCCGGTCAATCGTCTCCTCCTTTGCGAACTCAATTTGCACCCAGCCCTTGCCGCGCTCGTTGGAAATCCAGCTCCGGTCGTTGCCATACAAACCGTCGTTCACGTGCTCCAGCTTGTGAATCGCGTAGCCCGGTAGCGTGCTGGACGCCGTGGCCTTCGCGCCCGTGCTCGCGAGCGCGACGTTCCGCGCCGCCGCGCCCACGCTGAACGCCTCCAGCTCGTCCACACAGGGCTCCAACTGCGTCGTCTCCGCGATGGTGAAACGTAGGAACTTTGCGGCGACCGGGGCGAACCGCTCTAGGTTCAAGCCGCGCGCAACCGGCGGACGCAACTGCGTGGCCGCATTCGTGCCCGCCTGCGCGACCGGCTCGAAGCGCTCCAACTGCTTCGTGACACCGGCGAGCTGCTGACGGAGCGCATCGGCCTTCGCCTGCAACTCCGCGATGTTCGCCGGCTTCACCGCTCGCTCGCCGTGCTGCACGCCCGCGAAGCACGCCACCACCGCGTAGTAGTCCGTCATCGCGATGGGGTCGAACTTGTGGTTGTGGCAACGCGCGCAATGCAGCGTGAGGCCAAGGAACGCGCTCGCGGTCGTGGCCGCGAAGTCATTCAAATCCTCCGCGCGCTGGTTCGCCGTGAGGACTGGGTCCGGCGACTTCACGATGTCCGTCGGCCCGCCGACGATGAAGCCGGTGGCCTCTTCCACGCCGAGCGTGTCGCCTGCGAGCTGCTCGGCGATGAAGCGGTCATAGGGCATGTCGCTGTTAAAGGCGCGGATGACCCAGTCGCGATAAGGCCAGGCGTTCTTGCGCGTGCCGTTGGTCTCGTAGCCGTTGCTCTCCGCAAAGCGCACCACGTCCAGCCAGTGCCGCGCCCAGCGCTCGCCGAAGTGCGGGGAGGCAAGCAAGCGGTCCACGAGCGCGCCGATCGCACGTTCTCTCTCTCTCTCCGTCTCCCCGTCCCGGTGTCCCGCCGGAGAGGGAGAGACGGAGGGACGGAGAGACGGGGAGAACTCGCGCACAAACGCCTCCACCTCCTCGGGCGTCGGCGGCAGGCCGACGGTGGTGAAGTAGAGCCGACGGATGAGCGTGCGCGCATCGGCGGGCGGGGAGAACGACAGGTTCTTCTCGGCGAGCTTCGCGAGCAGGAAACGGTCGATGGGGTTGCCGATTGCCGATTGCCGATTGCCGATTAGGGGCACCGCCGGCCGCTTCACCGGATCCCATGCCCAATGCTTTGCGCTCACACCGGAGCCGTCTTCCGGCCACTGCGCTCCTTGGTCAATCCACGCGCGCAGCAGCCCGATTTGCTCATTCGTCAAAGCCTCGCCCTTCGGCGGCATCTGCATCTCTGGCTTGAGTCGAGCGACGAAGTGAATCAGCGGACTCTCCGCGCTCTTGCCTGGCACGATGTCCGGTGCGTGCGAGTCGCCGCCCTTGAAGGCAGCAGCCTTGCGGTCGAGACGGAAGTCACCCCGCTGCTTCTCCGGGCCGTGGCAGGAGTAACACTTCGTCGCGAAAAGCGGCTGGATGTCTTTCGCGAAGTCCACTGGCCGCGACGCGGCCGGCGGCAGTTTCGATATGTCCACTTCCGCCGCTAGCAGCGGTAACATCCAGGCCAGCAAGGCGGCCAGCACCGGGCCAGCGGGGCGACGATTTCGGTTCACTTTCAGAGGCATGGCCGTAGCGAAAATTCAGTTGGGCACCGAGGTGCGTTCGGAGATCCAGAGCACGTCGGAGTTGTTGGGGGAATTGATCACGTTCAGGCCGGTTGCATTACGGATGGGCTGCACAGTGCGTGGGTCCGTCCAGCGGTGCGCCTCCACATGGCCATCGGCAAAGGCCACGGAAGCGGCGTTGTTGTGATACGAAGCCGGAACATCAATCAGCCGCGCCTGGGCCAGTGTGGCCGGTGTGATGATGGCGATGGAAAAGTCGCCAAAGTTGAGGCTGTCTGGGTGTTCATCCATGAACACGAATGCGTTCGCCGCGCCCATGGCATCGATGTCCGGAGTGCGCCGGAAGAATTTATAATTGACGCCAGTCGTCGCCCCCAACCAGGGACTCGACGCGGCGGCGCCCGAGTAGGAGTTCATCGCCGAGTTCATCGAAACACTGCGGATGCGCGGCAGAGTCCCAGCTTGGCTGCGGTCCGCCGGGCACTTGAACACCTGCGGGCTGCCGGCGAAAGGGCCGAGCAGCGCGGCCGTGACGTTTGTCGGGTTCGTGTTCTGCGTGTTGGCGGGGTCATAGTTCAGTATCCCGCGCACCCAACCCGTGAAGTTGGCGTTGTGCTGATTGGGCGGCAGGCGGTCGTCATGTTCTTCAGCATAGAGCAGCCAAGCCAGCGCGAGCTGCTTTTCGTTGCTCACACACTTGATACCCAGCCCCTTGGCCTTGGCCTTCGACAGCGCGGGCAACAGCATGCCCGCCAGGATGGCGATGATTGCGATGACCACCAGCAGCTCGATGAGCGTGAACGCGCCGGTTCGCGGGCTGCCCCGGAGCAAAGGCCGCGACCAGTGCTGAGGCGAAAGCGGTTTGTGACAAGGGCTCATTCGTGCTAGCGACTTCGACGGAGTTTTGTATACAATCTACACGCTTTGTATACAACTTGTTTTCCATGAAGAAACGCGCCACGCGGACGGAAGCCGGCCCGGTCTTCCGGCTCGACCTCGTGCGGCGGCTGCTGCGCGAGATGTTCGAGGGCCGCTGGGCCGGTGGCGACCGGCTGGTGGAGACGGAACTGGCCGAGCGCTTCGGCGTCAGCCGCACGCCCGTGCGCGAGGCGATTTCCGAGCTGGCGGCAGTTGGCCTGGTCGAAGTGCGCCCCAACTGCGGCGCGATAATGCAGCCCTTCGGCCCGCGAGAGATTGAGGACCTCTACGATGTGCGCGGGCTACTCGAGGGCGAGGCCACCCGGCTGTCCTGCGATCGCTTGGACGCGCGCGAGGTGAAGCATCTCACCGGCACCTTCGAGGAGCTGCTGGCCGAGCGGAAGCGCGACGACGACTGGTCGCGGCGCGCGTGGGCAGTGGACCGCGCGATGCACGAGTTGCTTGCCGCCACCTGCGGCAACCGCCGCCTTGCCGAGGAAATCGCCCGCTATGGTCGCTTCGCACAAGTCATCCGCGAAGTCGTCGGCAACCGCAGCCACGCGCAGGAAGATGCTATCCACGCCCACCTGGAGATACTGAAGTCGCTGGCCGCCAAACGACCCGACGCCGCCGCCGAAGCAATGCGGAAGCACATTCGAGAGGCCGCACAGGCCGCACTCGACGTGCTGGCTCCAAAGTTCAGCGCCGCGGTGCCGTCTGCGTGAACACGGTTCTGCGTGGCACTCCATCCCGCGATTTGCCAGCATCCGCCCCGATGTTCGCAACGCTCCGCAAGTGGGCTGAGTTCGTAAAAATCTCACATACGGTCTTCGCGCTGCCGTTCGCCCTGGCCGCGATGGTCGTGGCGGCGCGCGAGACTCGCGGCTGGCCGGGCTGGCGGACCTTCGGCCTTATCCTGCTGGCGATGTTCAGCGCGCGCGCGTGCGCGATGGCCTTCAACCGCATCGTGGACCGGAAGTTCGATGCCGCCAATCCCCGCACGGCGAACCGCCACTTGCCCGCCGGACAGATCTCCCTCGTGAGCGCGTGGGCGCTTTGCCTGCTGGCCGCCGTTGGGTTGGTGGGCGCGGCAAAACTTTTGAATCCGGCCTGCTTCTACCTCTCGCCCGTCGCGCTGTTCTTCGTGTGCTTCTATTCGCTGACCAAGCGCTTCACGAGCTACACGCACGTCTGGCTGGGCCTCGCGCTCGCGCTCGCGCCCGTGGGCGCGTGGTTGGCGGTGAAGGGCCAGCTCGGCTTCACGGCCACGGAGCCGTCCTTCGGCATGGGGCCGCTCGGACGCGTGGTCGCCGAGCGCGGCCTGACCGGCGTCCTGCCGCTCGTGCTCGCGTTGGCCGTGGTGTTCTGGCTCATCGGCTTTGACATCATCTACGCGATTCAAGACTTCGAGTTCGACCGCTCGCACGGCCTGCATTCGCTCGTCGTGGCCTGGGGGCCGAAGAACGCGCTGTCCGCCTCTTTGATCGCCCACCTCATCATGTGGGTCGTGCTGGTGTTGTTCGGCCTGCTGGCGGGATTCCGGCTGGCCTACTACGTGGGGCTGGTGCTGATTCTGGGCTGCCTGTTCATGGAGCATTTCCTCGCGCGAAGGCGGAGCCTGAACTGGGTGAACAACTCCTTCTTCCGCCTCAACGCGGTGATCAGCGGCGTGTTTCTGGTCGTCACCATGGTGGAAGTGATCTTCCCCGGGTTCCGCCTCAGCCGCTGAACTCAGACCATCGCTCAATTCTCCCGCAAGCCGACGGCGCGGACGGTTTTGACACTGGCGGACTGAAGCCCTAGCGTCTCGTCGTTCACTATCCGCCCGAACCGCGGGGTGATTCGTTTGGTAGCCGCATTGCCCGTCCAGTTTTGAACATCGCAGCCTGACTGTCCGCCCTGCCCCACCGCATGAACCTTCCCACCGAAGCCGGCCCAGTCCGCGTCCTGACCGAAATCTCCCCCGATGCCGGCATGCCGATCCGGGCCAAGATCGCCGCGGGGCTGGCCCTCTTGACCCTTTTCATCTTCCTGCCAGTGGTGAACTGCGATTTCGTCAACTACGACGACGACGTTTTCGTCACCAACAACCCAAAAGTCGCTGCTGGCTTCACATGGGAGGGCATCAAGTGGGCCTTCACCTCTGCGGACATTGACTATTGGCGACCGTTGAGCTGGCTCTCGCACATGCTGGACGTAGAGCTGTTCGGGCGCGTGGCGGGAGCCCACCATCTAATGAACTTGCTCATCCACTGTGCCGCTGTGGTCATGGCCTTTCTGGCGCTGGACCGGCTCACGCACGCAGTCTGGCCCAGTGCCATGGTCGCGGCGCTGTTCGCCTGGCACCCGCTGCATGTCGAGTCAGTGGTCTGGATCGCCGAGCGGAAGGATGTGCTGTGTGGCTTCTTCTTTTTCTTCACCATCTGGGCTCATGCACGCTACGTGGAGCAGCCGGGGCCGCGGCGCTACCTGACGGTTTTCGGCGGGTTCGTGCTGGGAGTGATGTCCAAGCCCATGATCGTGACGCTGCCCTGCGTCCTGCTGCTGCTGGACTTCTGGCCGCTGCAACGCATCAGCCTGCCTCCGCTTGGCCTGGGCTGGATCCGCGGCTGGCACCAGAGCGCGCGCCAGTTCTGGGCGATGTTCGTCGAGAAGCTGCCGCTCTTCGGGATCGTCCTGGTGCTGTGTTTCTCCACGGTCTATTCGCAGCATCAAGTCGGCGCAATGAGCGGACTGGAAGACACGCCGATCGGCTACCGTGTGCGCAACGCCTTGGCCGCATACGGAACGTATCTCTGGCAAGCCATCTGGCCAGCGCGCCTCGCAGTCCTTTATCCCATGCCCCAGCAAACGCCCTTAGCGCAGTGGCTGGGATCGGGTGTCGCCCTTGTGGTATTATCACTGATCTGCTTCACGTATGTCCGGCGGCTACCGTTCCTGCTGACCGGCTGGTTGTGGTATCTCGGCGTGCTGGTGCCGGTCGTTGGATTGGTGCAAGTGGGCGAGCAGGCGCACGCAGACCGATACACCTACCTGCCACTGGTCGGCATCTTCTGCGCGATCGTGTGGGCCGCTTCGCAATGGGCGGGTGAGCAGGCCACGCGATTGCAAATCCTGAAGTTCGCAGGCAGCGCAGTGCTGGTGGCTTGTGCGGTCGTGACTCACGCCCAGGTGAAACATTGGGAAACGAGCATCACCCTCTTCACCCACGCGGCGAAAGTAACGCGGAACAACGCCACAGCCTTCAACAACGTCGGCTCCGAGCTCCGTATCCTGAACCAGATCAAAGAATCCATCCCTTGGCTCGAGGAGGCCAACCGCATCCGGCCCCGCCAGGCTTCCCTATGGAATCTGGCCATGAGCCTGAACGAGATAGGTGACTTTCGCCGGGCGCAGCTGTTGCTTTACGCCAGCTTCCGCGAAGAAACGCGCAGTCGCACCGCCGATGGGCTGCTCACCATGATGCAGACGGCGGCAGAGGCAAATCCAGAAGGAGTCAACATCCGCAAGCTCATCGCCCTCGCCCTCTCCGTCCGCAAGGATTATGAAGGCGCGCAACTGGCCTTGGCCGAAGCCATCAAGCTGGCCCCGCAGGACATCGAGGCCCGCCTCGACCGCGCTGCCTACCTCTCAATGCTCGGGAAAGAGGCTGAGGCCTTGACCTTGCTGGAGGATACCCTGCGCTTGGCTCCAAACCACGCTGTGGCCCTCGGCAACCATGCCGCCCTCCTTGCCAAGCTGGGTCGCAGCCCCGAAGCGCTTGCCCAGTATCAGAGTGCCCTTGTCGCGGCTCCAGACAACGCTGACACCCGCTACAACTACGCCCTGCTGCTCATGCGCTCGGGGCGCGCGGCGCAGGCAAAACAGGAACTCGAACTGGTCCTCCGCCGTGAAGCGCGTCATTGGCGCGCGCTGCATCAACTCGGATGGCTCCTTGCAACGGACGAGACACTGCGGGACGGACCCGCTGCCCTTCAGTATTCTGCAAACGCGCTACAGCACGCGCCAGAACGCACCGCCGAACTGCTCGATCTCCTGGCCGCAGCCCAGGCGGCGATCGGCCAGCACAAGCGGGCAGCCGCCACCCTCACCGAGGCCATTGAACTAGCACGTCGGAAAAACCAGCGCGGTCTGGAGTCGTTATTCCTAGAACGACTGAAGTTTTATCAAGCCGACCGGCCTTATACCGCACCTCCATCGACTGGCAAATGAAACGGCAGTTCCAGCCTCGCAACGGGCGCATCTCAGTTTATTGCAGGGCATGGGAGGAACGAGAATTCGCAGCCTGGCAGACGCCTCACGTTTTCACCCTCATCCTCACCCCGGCCCTCTCCCGCTGGGAGAGGGAGAGGGCTGGGGTGAGGGAGCACGGCCACGAACGCTCAACCGGGTTGCAAGAAACTGAGTTGCGCCCCCTCGCAACCTGAAACAGCTGGCACCGCTCTACAAGCACCGTGATGACTAAAAAAGAAGGGGCACTCTTGCGAGTGCCCCTTCCGTGCGATTGGGTAGATCGAAACTTAGTTCGGGAAGACGATGCTGGTGCCGGCACCCAGACCAGACATGCCCTGCTGCAACTGCCTCTCCAAGGCAGATGAGGTGACCTGCTGCACGCTGCCATCCGACAGCGCCAAGTTGCCAGCGGCATCATGCTGCGCAATAGCCGCGGCGTTCACACCGGCAGCGCTCGTGCCCACGGCCCACGCGAAACGCGAGTTGGTCGGAAGGGCCGTGGCAAACGCAAAGCCCGGGTTCGTGCCTGCCGCCGCCACTGCTCCTGCAAGGCCGTTTACGCCACGATTGATTCCCATCGTGTTGCCGGGAGCCGCTCCAGCAACGCCAGAGTTGAAGAAGTTGCGGTCGCCGGAGAGCACCGCATTGGGCTGGGTCTCATCCGCACCCAAGCCGACCACGAACGAGTTGGCCGAGTCTTTGCCCTGACCAGCCGCGTAGCCGATGGCCGCCGTGCGAAGGGTGTC
>SXGU01265479.1_pt1 | contig 11852 bp, 9 predicted proteins | sample 3174531 | NCBI WGS metagenome assembly SXGU01 (sample SAMN11356863, study PRJNA531348) | freshwater metagenome | isolation source: freshwater sample F1-140 | place: China: Fuxian Lake, Yuxi | collected 2017-12-25
GTCGGCGCCCTCGGCGTCGGCTTACCAGCCGCCGCCGCCGGGGCCGCCGTACGCCCCTTGATCGTTCCGCGAGCCGTCCGCGTCGTTGTAGGCGCTGTCGGCATCGCCGGCATCGACGGAGGAGGAGTAGCTGTCGAGCGTCCAGTCGTCGTTGTACGGGTTCCCGTCGCAACGGGCGCGCGTGAAGTTGCCGCCCGCGCTGATGGACCCGGAACCGGCCGACCAACTGCCCCCGTAGTTGGTGCCCACGGCGCTGTCGTTGTAGACGTTGTTGTACTCGAGCGTGGCCGAGCCGTCGCCGTACATGAGCGCGGTGTCGACGTCGTTCTCGACGATGGAGTTCACCATCCAGAAGGTCGCGGTGGAGGGGACCCAGGCGTCGGCGCCGCGGGCCGTGCCGCTGGTGTCGCTCTCGTTGCCGTAGAGTGACATGTTTTCGAGGAACATCGCGGCGGTGTCGTCACCGAACACGCCGCCACCGTCGGTCGTGGCCTCGTTGCAGGCCACCACCGCGTTGGTGCCGGAGAACGTGCCGCCGCTCACCATGATGCCGCCGCCATCGGTGGCGTTGTTCTCGGCGACGACGCCGTGCTCGAACTCGACGTTCGCCGTGGCGCCCACGTACAGGCCGCCGCCCGCGTCGGCGTCGTTGGTGACCATCCAGACCGAGTCCATCGTCACGTTGCCGTCGGACACGCAAATGCCGCCGCCGTAGCTGTAGAGCCACCACTGCTCGTATGAGCCCACCACCACCTGGTCGAAGTCCGGAAGGCTGTTGTTGTAGAGGATCACGTCGTCGAGCACGGGGTCGTCGCCAGCCACGTACACGCCACCGCCGCAGTATGTGAAGGTGTAGACGGTGCAGGTCGTCGTCCCATTGTGGGAGGCGCTTGAATCGGCGCACGCCGCGGAGGAGGTGGTGACGTCGACCCCGCCGGTGCCGCCGGAGATGGTGAAGCCATGCACGTAGGGGCTGGCGCTCGTGCCCGAGGCGATCGTGAGCGCGGACGAGCAGTCGTAGGGGTTGGTGTAGTCGCAAGGGGTGAGCGCGGCGTCGATCGTCGTGAGCTCGCTGCCCTCGACGCCCCACAGGTCGAGCGACTTGCCGTCGAGGTCGATGGCCTCGGTGTAGGTACCCGAGTAGGCGATGACGCACGACCAGGCGTCATCGACGGCGTCCTGCAGCGAGCTGTAGGGGTTGGCGGCGCTGCCGTTGCCGGTGGAGGAACCGCCGTAGGCGTCGGCGACGACCGGCTCGCCGGCGTCGGTATCGTCGCAGTCGTAGCTGTTCTCGACATAGCCCGAGGGTTGTGAACACTCGCTGTCGGTACTGGATGGGTCGCCAAAGCTGTCGCCGTCGTCGTCGGCGTAGTAGGTGTTGCCGTCGATCGGGTTGTCGTCGACGGTGCCGTTGCAGTCGTTGTCGGCGCCGTCGCACACCTCGGTGCCGCCTGGGTAGCTGGAACGGTCGCCGTCGTCGCAGTCGGTGTCGTCAGTAACGTAGCCGCTCGGTTGGGTGCACGCGAGGTCGGTCACCGAGGCATTCCCGAAGCCGTCGGTGTCGGCGTCGAGGTACCAGGTGAGCGCGTCGGCGGCGGTGTCCTCGTCGGTCGTCCCGTTGCAGTTGTCGTCGCGACCGTTGCAGTACTCGGTGGCCGCTGGGTTGGTGGCGGCGCGACTGTCGTCGCAATCGGTATCGTCTGCCACGTAGCCCACCGGGGCGTAACATTCGACGTCGGTGACACTCGGGTCGCCGTAGCCGTCGCCGTCGGTGTCGGCGTACCAGGTCGTGGCGTCGGCAGCGCTTTCCTCGTCGATGTCGCCGTCGCAGTTGTCGTCTTCGCCGTCGCAGTACTCAGTCGCGCCGGGGAACACCTCGTCGTCGCGGTCGTCACAATCGTCGGCATTCTCGGCGTAGCCCGTGGGTAGGGCGCAGGCCTGTTGCGAGAAGCTGGCGTCGCCGTAGCCGTCGTCGTCGATATCGGCGTAGTAGCTGGTAGTTACGCCCTCGTCGACGCTGCCGTCGCAGTCGTTGTCGAGGGTGTCGCAAACCTCGCTGTTGCCCGGGTAGGATTTGTTGGTGCTGTCGTCGCAGTCGGTGTTGTCGGTGACGAAACCCTCTGGTTCCTCGCAGGCCTCCTCCGGGGCGCCGGCGTCGCCGTAGCCGTCGCTGTCGGCGTCGGCGTAGTAGGTGTCGGTGACATTTTCGTCGATGGTGCCGTCGCAGTTATTGTCGATGCCATCGCACACTTCGGGGTTGCCCGGGTACGCGCGGGGCTGCTCGTCGTCGCAGTCGTTGCCGTTGGTCACGTAGCCGTCGGGCACCTCGCAGGCCGACTCGGTGCGGTCGGGGTTGCCGAAGCCGTCCTGGTCGTAGTCCATGTAGAAGGTGCTCGCGACGTCCTCGTCGATGGTGCCGTCGCAGTTGTTGTCGAGGTTGTCGCAGACCTCGCTGGCGCCCGGGTTGACAGTGCTGTCGCCGTCGTCGCAGTCGCCGTCGGAGGGCCGGAAACCGTCGCCGTCTTCGTCGCACGCGGCTGCGGAGACCTCGCAGGCGCCACTGGACCCCGAGTCGGTGTCTTTCGATGTGCCGTCGCCGCCGCCGGGGCAGCCCAGGAGCACCAGGGCGACGAGGGGGAAGGAGGTGCGCGTCATCAGTTCCTCGGGAGTCAGGGGGCCCCGCATCCTACCTCAATGCGTGCGAAACCGCTCGATCCCCGGGGCGAGACGGGTGACGATGCGGGCGACCCGGAGTGTCGATGCTCGCGTTTTTTCTCGCCTGCCCTGCCGCCACGGAGTCCGCCGACCCTCGGGTGGACGAGCTGCTCGACACTGTTGAACAACAAGCCGCCTTGATCGAGGACTTGACCGCGCGCCTGGAGGCCGTCGAAGGCGCCGGGTACGCCACGACCGCCGACGTGGGCGCCCAACTCGGCGAGCTCGCGGAGTTGGCGCCGCTCTTGGAGATCGGCGGCACCGAGGTGGCGCTGGTCGGCGCGAACCTGCATGTCCGGAGCGGCGCAGGGGCCACTGACGCGGAACCCAACGGGCTGGGCAACCTCGTCGTGGGCTACGGCGAGAACCCCGACGCCATGGACCGAAGCGGTTCACACAACGTCGTGATCGGAGCAGAGCACGGCTATTCCAGCTACGGTGGGCTGGTGGCCGGGCACGCCAACACTGTGTCGGCGCCCTCGTCCAGTGTCACCGGCGGGGATCACAGCGTTGCCAGTGGCGAGTTCTCGGCGGTGTCGGGTGGCCACTACCACGTGGCCTCCGGGACCAGCGCGTGGGCCGGGGGCGGCACCTACGGAACCGCGAGCGGCGACTTCGCCGCCGTCGCGGGCGGCTACCGGAACGCGGCGACAGCCCTCTCGGCGGCGGTGGCCGGGGGATTCGAGAACACCGCCAGCGAGGAGGCCACCGTCGTCAGCGGCGGCTACCGCAACATCGCCTCGGGGCTCTACAGCTCAGTGTCGGGCGGCGAGAGAAACGACGCCACGGGCAAGCAGGCATCGATCTGCGGCGGTTCGGCCAACACGGCCACGGCCATCGCCGCGACGGTGTCCGGCGGCTACCTCAACGATGCCACCGGCGGGGCCTCGTCGATCTCCGGGGGCTACAACAACAGCGCCACCGCGTACTGGTCGAGCGTTCACGGAGGCAAGGACGTGACCATCGACGCCGACTACGCCTACGGCCCATGAAAAAACTGGCCCCGCGCCGGACGAAGCGGCCCGTCTTGCGCTAGTCTCGACGCTTCCCCGGAGTGTCGATGCTCGCACGCGCCCAGGCCCCCACGCAGGAGAGACAGGCGCCCGCTCAAGCGCCGACCGGCCCAGCCGCCGGTGGACGGGGCAATGGCTTCCGTGCCGACCGGGTGAAGGCCATGGTGCAGGGGGGAGCAGGTGAGCAGATCGCGATCACGCCCGACCTCGCCGCGATGATCTCGGGCGCTCTGGTGTCGGGCCCCGACGTGCCGGTCACCGACGAGGAAAAGGGCAAGGGCTACTCGGACACGCAATTCAAGGGTACCGCCTTCGTGAAGGGGGCGAGCGACGGCAACGACATCGACCCCAACGACGCCGTGCAGGGCTCGCTCGCGAACTGCTACTTCATCGCGGCGATGGAGGCGGTGGCGCGGGCCAACCCGGAGGCCATCCGCAAGCTCATCAAGGACAACGGCAACGGCACGTTCGACGTGACCCTCTACATCAGCGGTGGCGGCTGGTCGTGGAAAGCGTCGCCCAAGGTGTACACCGTCGATGACTATTTCCCGGGTAAGTCATCCTCGAGCCCAGCCTACGCCAAGACGGGCGACACCGGTGAGAAGGGTCCGGAGCTTTGGGCGATGCTGCTGGAGAAGGCCTACGCCAAGAGCAAGGGGAGCTACAAGGACATCGCCTGGGGCAACACCGGCGCCGCCATGGAGATGCTCACCGGGCAGGGCGCCCAGACCATCACCCCGGCGTCGTACAGCGACGAGAAGCTGGCGGAGGCGATCGACAAGGCCATCGCCGAGAAGCGTCCCGTGGCGTGCGCCACCAAGGATCTCGAGAAGGAGAGCGAGGAGGTGCGCAAGCTCGCCCCCTCCAGCGTGGTGGGTAAGCACGCCTATGCCCCGATCTCGGTCAACAAGGACAAGAAGACCATCACCCTGCAGAACCCCTGGGGCGCCAGCTATCAGGTGAACGACTTGCCGCTTTCGAGCTTCAAGAAGCTGTACCACTCGGTTTACATCGGCGCGGCGGCCAAATGACGCGTGGCGCGGTGAACGTCGCAGTGGTGGAAATCGAGGAAACGACGGTGGGTGACCTCGACGGGGTGGCCGTGCCGTTCGGGAATGCCTGGGACAGCGACTACGTGGTCGAGGGTGGGACCACCGCCCAGGGCTACAGCGGCGTGCTCTTCCTGCCAGCGGGCCCGTTGCGCGTGGGCCGGGGCAGCGAGTTGACCGTGGCCGGCCAGCCGTGGCGCGTGATCGAGGTCGTGCGCCGAGGTGGGCACGGGGTGGTTCGCCTCCAGCGAGCCTAAGGCCAGCCCCGCCGCAGGCCCTCGCCGAAGGCCCCCGCGCCAGGGCCGGTGGGGCGCCGAGGACGGGCGCTGCCAAAAGCGAAGCGGGGGCCACCCGGGTGGGCGACCCCCACGCTCAGGCCTCGCCGCTACATCGGCAGCGTGCCGGTGTCGTTCCAGGGGTTGCCGTCGCAGCCGATGCTGCCGGCGAAGGTGCCCGACGAGGTGACGCCGGAGCCCACGGTCCACGAGCCACTGTAGGTGCCGCCCGAGCCATTGTTGAACAGGTCGGTGTCGGACACGGAGCCGGTGCCGACCGCGTAGAACAAGGGCGAGCTGGTGGTGCCCTCGGCCATGGTGTACGTGAGGCCCACCGTGGCGCCGCTGCCGACGTAGACCGCGGAGCCGTTGTTGACGGACGTGTACGCCGTGTTCTCGTACATCACCGAGTTGACCCCCGAGGTCGTGCCGCTGGTGTCGGTGAAGAGAGCGCCGCCGTCGGTGGCGGCGTTGTTGCACGCGAGCACCGAGCTCGTGATGCTCGAGTCGGAGCCGGAGACGGCGATACCCGCGCCGTCGGTGGCGGCGTTGTCGTCGAACCAGCTGCCCGAGACGCTGAGCGTGGAGCTCGAGCCCGCGTAGGCACCGCCGCCCTGATCGGCGCTGTTGTCGACGAACCAGCTGTCCTCAATCGAGGTGACCGAGTTCATCGCGCAGACGGCGCCGCCGTAGCTGTAGATCCAGGTCTGCGACCACGAGCCGGTGGACACCTCGTCGAAGTCCGGGAGGTCGTTGTCCAGGAACGCCATCTCGGAGAAGGTGGGGTCGTCGCCGTTGATGTAGGCGCCGCCGCCGCAGAACTCCCAGGTGGTGACTGAGCAGCTCTCATCGCCGCCACCCATTCCGGTGGACGGCGCCGAGTCAGCGCAGGTGGTCGTTGCGGTCGCGCTCGAACCGTAGCCGGTGCCGCCCGAAACGGTGAAGCCGTGGATGGTGGGCGTCGCGCCACTATCGCTGGCGATGATGAACACCGGGGCGCAGGTCTCGGGGTTGCTGTAGTCGCAGGTGCTCAGGCCTGGGTCGATCTCGGTGGATTCCCAGCCGGCCACGCCCCACACGTCGATCGACTTGCCGCCGAGGTCGATGTTGTACTCGTCGTAGGTGCCCTCGAGGGCCACCACGCACAGGTCGGCCGCGTCGATCGCGTCCTGGAGGAGGTCGAAGGGCAAGCCGGCCGTGCCGTCGCCCGAGGAGGAGCCGCCCATCGGGTCGGCGGTGACGGGCTCGCTGTTGTCGCCGTCGTTGCAGTCGTAGGCGTTCTCGACGTAGCCGCTCGGCACCGAGCAGGCCGAGACGGTGTCGCTCGCGTCGCCGTAGGTGTCGGTGTCGTCGTCGGCGTAGTAGGTCGTGCCGTCGGCCACGCCGCCGAGCTCGTCGGTGGTGCCGTCGCAGTCGTCGTCCTCGCCGTTGCAGTACTCGGTTGCGCCCGGGTAGGTCGTGGCGGTGAGATCGTCGCAGTCGTTGCTGTCGGCGACGTAGCCAGAGGGCTGCGTGCAGGCGACGTCGGTGTAGCCGAGGTCGCCGTAGCCGTCGCTGTCGGCGTCGCGGTACCAGGTGGCGGCGTCGGCGGCGGTGTCCTCATCGATGGTGCCGTCGCAATCGTCGTCGATGCTATTGCAGTACTCCATCGCGCCCGGGTTGGTGGCGGCGCGGCCGTCGTCGCAGTCGGTGTTGTCGGCCACGTACCCGGTGGGCTGATAGCAGGCGTCGTCGGTGCTGGCGGGGTTGCCGTACAGGTCGCCGTCGGTGTCCGCGTACCAAGTGGAGGCGTCGGCCGCGTCGTCTTCGTCGAAGGTGCCGTCGCAGTCGTCGTCTTCGCCGTTGCAGTACTCGGTCGCGCCCGGGTTGGTCAAGTTGCGGCCGTCGTCGCAGTCGGTGCTGTCGGCGACGTAGCCGGCAGGCTGATCACAGGCGACTTGCGAGGAGCTCGCGTCGCCGTAGCCGTCGGTGTCGGTGTCGGCGTACCAGGTGGAGGCGTCGGTCGCGTCGGGCTCGTCGGCGGTGCCATCGCAGTCGTTGTCGATGCCGTCGCACACCTCGGTGGCGGCCGGGTTGGCGGAGGCCGTGGCGTCGTTGCAGTCGGTGTTGTCGGCCACGTAGCCGGCGGGCTGGTAGCACTCGATGTCGCTGTTGGCGGCGTCGCCATAGCTGTCGCCGTCGCTGTCGGCGTACCAGGTGCTCGCATCGACCGCACTGTCTTCGTCGGTGGCGGTGTCGCAGTCGTCGTCGATCCCGTTGCAGTACTCGTCCGCGCCGGGGTTGGTCTCGTAGCGGGCGTCGTTGCAGTCGGTGTTGTCGGCCACGTAGCCACGCGGCGCGCTACAAGAAACGGCGCTGGTGGCGGCGTCGCCGTAGCCGTCGCCATCGCCATCCGCGTACCAGGTGCTCGCGTCGGACGCCGTGTCTTCATCGACGCTGCCGTCGCAGTTGTCGTCGATACCGTTGCACACCTCGGTGGCGATCGGGTTGACGCTGGCGTCGTCGTCGTCGCAGTCGGCGGGGTTGTCGGCGAAGCCCGTGGGCAGCGAGCATTCCTGCGTGGTCATCGAGGCGTCGCCGAAGCCGTCGCCGTCGGTGTCCGCGTAGTAGGTGGTGGTGACGCCCTCGTCGACGTTGCCATCACAGTTGTTGTCGATGGTGTCGCAGACTTCTTGGTTGCCGGGGAAGGCGTCGGCGGTGCTGTCGTCGCAGTCGGTGTTGTCGAGGACGTAGTCTTCCGGCTGGGTGCCCTCGCAGTACACCGAGGAGGTGGCTGGATCGCCGTAGCCATCCTTGTCGGCGTCGGCGAAGTAGGTGGTGCCCACGCCGTCGTCGACCTCGCCGTTGCAGTCGTTGTCGATCCCGTCGCACACCTCGGCGTTGCCGGGGAAGGACTTGGCCTCGGCGTCGTCGCAGTCGTCGGGGTTGGAGACGTAGCCCTCGGGCGCCTCGCAGGCGGTGGTGCCCTCGGCGGCGTTGCCGAAGCCGTCGCCGTCGACGTCGCGGTAGAACGTGGCGGTGAGGCCCTCGTCGGTGGCGCCGTCGCAGTTGTTGTCGATACCGTCGCAGATCTCGGCGGCACCGGGGTTGACCGAGGCGTCGTTGTCGTCGCAGTCGTCCTCGGAAACGCAGTAGCCGTCGTTGTCTTCTTCGACGCAGTCGCTCGGGGTGGTGCTGGTGTCGTCCTTCTCGCCGTCGGTGCCGCCGCCGGGGCAGCCCATGAGGAAGAGAACAAGGGAGAGGCCAAGGATGTTGCGTTCCATGGGGATCCTCGAGAAAGGTCGTTGGGGCTGGTCTGGGGGAGACGGCGTCGACAGCGGGTATAGCAGGGCCGGGTGCCGACTTTAGCTCGGCCGCAGGGGGGCGTCAACGAATTGTCTCGTCTGGTCTAGGGCGCCGCGCAGCCAGGCGACATCAGGTGTCAATCCCTCAGGGCACCAAAACGGAGTCCTCGGTCTGAGATCCGGTAGGACTGTCGACCGGAAAGGCCGAGGACCGCGAGCAAGATCACGACGCCGGCGAGCAGCGTGTCGGCGCGATCGGGGCTGGCAACAATCAGTGACCGCCTCTCACCGGGGGAGGCCGCCAGCAGGCGATCCCCCCATGTGCGAAGCTGCGTTGCCGGCAACACGCTGTTGTGTACCCGTGCCGCGTCGTACGTGGCGAGATCGAGGCTCGCGGCGGCGAGCGAGGTGGCGGTCCCGGCGACGGCCACCGCGGCTCGAGGGCGCGCGGGCAGGCTCACCCCGCCCACGGCTGCATCGACGGCGGCGCGACAGCGGGCGAGCGCGGCGGGCTCCACCCGCTCGTAGCCGAGGAAGGCGTCGGTGAGACGCACGGTGCCGATTTCGAGGGAGGTGCGGTACAGGATCTTCCTTCCTTCTCCGAGGATGATCTCTGTCGAGCCCCCGCCGGGATCGCACAGCAGCACCGGCCCGGCCGCGAGGGTCAAACCGGTGAGCCCGCCGAGGTAGGTGAACCGGGCCTCGTCTTCGCCGGTGATTACCTCGACGTTGATCCCGGTTTGACGCCTCACGTTGGCGTAGAACGTTGTCGCGTTGAGGGCGCGTCGACTGGCGCTGGTGGCCACGGCGCGCACCGCCGAGGGCGCGAGGCCGTGCGTGGTCGCGATGGCCGCATAGTCGCGGAGCGCCGCGATGGCAGCCTCCATGCGCTCGGGCCGGAAGACACCGGTATCGCCCATCCCCCGACCCAGCCCCACCACGCGGGCCTCGTCGTGCACCACCCGCTCCCCGTCCATGATCAGGAGCAGGATGGAGTTGGACCCGATGTCGATGGAGGCGTTCATCGCGACCTTACCAGGAGAGGTGCCCTGACCAGTGCGGGTTGGTATAGCCACCGCCGCCCTCGGTGAGCTGCACCTGGTGGTTCCCATCGGCGCTGGCGAGCCACACGTGGGCGGATCCGGTCCGCGTGGAGGAGAAGACGAGGTAGTTGCCGTCGGGAGACCACGATGGATCCTCGTTGTCGCCCTTGCCCTGCGTGACTCTGCTCATCCCTGTCCCGTCGACGTTGACGGTGAAGACGTCGAAGTTCCCGTCGCGACCGACGAACGCGATCTTGTCGCCGCGAGGCGACCATGAAGGATCGGTGTTGTGGCTGCCCTGGAAGCTCACGCGCCGCGCGCCGGTGCCGTCGGCGTTCATCACGTAGATCTGAGGGCCGCCGCTGCGCTCGGAGACGAAGGCGATCCTCGATCCATCCGGCGAGTAGGTGGGGGAGACGTCGATGCCAGGGTTCTGAGTGAGGCGCGCGATCTGCGTGCCCGCGAGGGGGTCGATGGTGACGATCTCGCTGTCGCCGCCGGGCGACAAGGTGAGCGCGATGGTGTCGCCGCCCGGGGCCCACGAACAGCCGGTGTTGATCCCCGTGCGTGCCGACACGCGACGGATCGCGGACTTCATCAGGTCGGCGATGTAGAGGTCGGGGTTGCCTGCGGCGTAGCTGGTAAAGCAGAGTGAGCTGCCCGAACCGTTCCAGCGGGGCTTGAGGTTGATCGACTTGTTCTTGGTGATCTGCCGTCGGCCGCCGCCATCGACGTCCATCACGTAGATCTCCTTGTTGCCCGAGAAGTTCCCGGCGAAGGCGATCCGCGTGTCGAAGAAGGACTTCTCCTGCGTGACCAGCTGGATGATGGTGTCGGCGGTGCGGTGGGCGAGCTGTCGCGCGGCGCTGATCGGCCCTGAGAAGGCCTTCGCGCCGAGCTTCGCGCCACCATTGACGTCGTACACCCACACCTCGGCCCGCTGGCTGCCGCCCTGATCGGCGAGCATCGTCTTGGCGAGCACGGCCGCGCCGGGAGTGCGCCAGTCGGCGAAATCGAACTCGCCGGGCTTGATCCCCGCCTCGGCGGGCTCCACGTAGGCCTTGGGGTCGATGATCTTGAACCATCCCGAGAGCTCGAGGTCGCGTCGTAAGACGCGCAGGTACTCGTCGCTGGCGGCGCCGCTGCCCTCGGGCGCGGGGATGGCAATGGGGATGTCGCGGCTCGGACCTTGCCCGACGACGAGCCCAACGACGGTGCGCGCAGGCTCCTGGGCCTCGCCGGGCGACGCGAAGATCCCGAGGGCGAGGATGGAGGCGCCGAGCAGCAGGGCGGTCCGCTGGGTCATTTGGGGCACACGCAGGTGAGGACGGCGTCGAGGCCGTCGGGGTGGTTGGGAGGCGTGGGCGGGAGTCTACCGGTGTTGGCGAAGGCCTGCTTGCAGGCGCCGTCGAAGGTGCCGGTGCCGCTGCTCTTGCTCACGGTGGCGTCGCCGTCGATGGTGCCGTCGGCGAGTACCGACACCGTCGCCTCCGCGATCAGCGACCGGTTGGCCGCGCACAAGGCCGGCAGCGGGTGGAAACTCTTGTCAACCAGCGCCTGGGCCGCTTGCACCCATCGTGAGAGCGCCGGGTCGCGCACCCCCGCCCGGGAGATGTTGCCAGCACCCTCGGTGGTTTCCCCTGACGACGCGGCGCGGTCGGTCGTGCCGACGTCGGCGCTCAGATCCTTCAACAGCTCCTCGCGACGGAGCTCGTCGAGGAGCGAGGAGCGGGTGTCGGACTGGCTGCCCTTGGTCGGGTCGGTCGGCAACGACAGCTCGCTCGGGTTGGGCGGCGGCTTCACGGCGTCGGGGTTCTGTGTGCCCCGGTTGACGTCGGGCGCGCGCTCCGCCCGCTGGGGCATGCGCGAGGCCTGAGAGGCCGCCACGAGCTCCACCATGATGGGCTCCGGCTGCTTGAACAGGGCATCGTCCTCGCCACAGCGTGCGAGCGCCACGGTGAGAAACACGAATCCGTGCGCGATGAACGCGGCAGGCCACTCCCAGGAGGGGAGGGGATGGCGCGGACGGAATCCCGCCAACTACTGCCCCTTGGGCTCGGTCATGAGCCCCACCTTCGGCACGCCCGAGCCCTTCGCGAGCTCGAGCACGTCGACCACCTTCTGGTAGGGGAGCGTGCCATCTGCTGCCACGAAAACCGGCTGGCCGGGGTGTTGCTTCCCTTCTTCGACCAGGTTTGCGCCCAGCTGCTCCAGGGTGACCACCCGAGCCTCGGCGCTGCCACGCGCAAGCGAGTAGCTCCCGTCGCTGGCGATACCGATCACGAGGTTGTCGCTGGCGGCGTCGAGCGGTGGCGTGTCGCCGCTCGGGAGGTCGATCTCCACGCCGGTGACCATCAAGAGCGGCGGCGGCGCGGCGATGCCGGAGGCCTTCGCGCAGAAGCTGCTCGACATGGGCATCACCTATGTCGAGGGCTACGGGTTGTCGGAAACCATCGCCCCCTCGCACATCAAC
>SXGU01484279.1_pt1 | contig 11848 bp, 8 predicted proteins | sample 3174531 | NCBI WGS metagenome assembly SXGU01 (sample SAMN11356863, study PRJNA531348) | freshwater metagenome | isolation source: freshwater sample F1-140 | place: China: Fuxian Lake, Yuxi | collected 2017-12-25
ACTGAATATCCTCGGGGCTGACGCGCTGAGGGATTATTGCGCCCGAAGACCTGGAAATACCTTAAGAAACCTGGGATATGCGTAAAAAATGACGGATTTTGGCTTGGTTTGGATAAAATTGAGCTGCCATATGAGAAAAAACGGTATTTTTCGAAAAAAATACTACTCCGGACGACTTGAGAACAGCTGGGATTTGGAATATTTTCACAGCCTCTCCGGCTTGGGAACTCAAATTCGCGAAGCTCCAGCTTCGAGAATTCTGGAAGCTGGAGCTTCCAGGGCCGCATTCCCAAGCCGGAGCTTGGGAACGAGTATCAATATAATTAGCTTGGGAGAATATTTTTTGCGAGATACCCAGCGTCTTCTACCTCTCAAGTTAAGAAATTGCATTACGACGAACACCAAGGATTTTTATTAGTTTTTCCCGGCAATTTTTCATTGCTGTCCGCTAATGGCACTGTAATAAAATCAATCAGCCTGACAGTCCCAATCTACGTTATTATTAGCAGTTTTTAACAGTTAATAACCATGTCTGAAAATTATTCGTTTGATCGTGATTATTCACTCGATTCGTTAAAAATCCCGCCCAATTCGATACAGGCTGAACAATCGGTGTTGGGCGGGTTGATGCTGGACAATCAAACCTGGGATTCGGTGTCGGACAAGGTCGTCGAAAGCGATTTTTATCGCAAGGATCACCGGCTGATTTTCAGGACGATTGAACAACTGGCTGAAAAACAGATACCGTTCGACATCATCACCATCTCGGAAGCCTTGGAAGCGATAGGCGAACTGGAGAATGTCGGCGGCCTGTCGTACCTGGGCATGATGGCGAGGGACACGCCCAGTGCCGCCAATATCGTGACTTACGCCAATATCGTCAGGGACCGCTCGGTCCTGCGTCAATTGATCCATGTCGGTACAAATATATCGGATTCCGCATTCAACACCGAAGGGCGCGACACCGCCGATTTGCTTGAACAGGCCGAGCGCGAAGTGTTTAAAATCGCCGAGCAACGGCAACGCGGACAGGGCGGTTTTATTCCGATCAAAACCTTGCTTGCCAAAGCGGTCGATAGAATTGAAACCCTGTTCGAACAGGAAGGCTCGATCACCGGCGCAGCGACCGGCTTTACCGATTTTGACCAGTTGACCTCCGGCTTGCAGCCTGCCGATTTGATCATCGTGGCGGGTAGGCCGTCCATGGGTAAGTGCTTTGGTAAAGGCACACCGATTTTGATGTATTCGGGTGAAGTCAAGGCGGTGGAAGAGATACAGGTTGGCGATGTCTTGATGGGCGACGACTCTACCCCCAGACGGGTGTTGTCGTTGGCGCGGGGGCGGGAGCCGATGTACTGGGTGCGACAAAATAAAGCGCTTGATTACCGTGTCAATGAATCGCATATTTTGTCATTGAAACGCAGCCGTAGCGAAGGCAAGCATAAAAACGGGGATGTGCTCAATATTGCTTTAACGGATTATCTATCCGCTTCAACCAAGTTTCAGTCTAATTACAAAGGTTATAAAGTTGCGATCGATTTTACACCGCAAGATCTGCCGATTTGTCCGTATTTTTTAGGCTTATGGCTGGGTGACGGCACCAGCGCTTCAGTCGATATAGCAACGACCGATAGCGAGGTCATTGCTTATTTGAGAAGTTTACTCAATAACAAGCATATTCCACAGCCGTTTTTGGCGAACTCCCGTGCTAATCGATTAAAACTGTTGGCGGGCCTGATTGATAGCGACGGCCATTATGCGGCCAAGTACAAAATGCTCGAAATCACGCAAAATAACTTGGGCTTAGCGAAGCAGATCAAGTTTTTATGCGACAGCTTGGGGTTTAGAACGTCACTGATTGAAAAACAAGCCGTTATTAAATCCACAGGCTATCAAGGTACTGTTTACCGGGTGCGCTTTTCGGGCGATCTCAGTGATATTCCAGTCAAAATAGAGAGAAAAAAAGCCGCTGTCTGGACCAGCAACAGAACCTGGCAACAAACCGGCATTCGTATTGAATACGACAAAACAGATGACTACTATGGCTTTGTCTGTGACGGTAACCGATTATTTTTGCTGGAAGACATGACTGTCGTGCATAACACCACGATAGCGATGAACATGGCCGAACATATCGCCATCAAGGGCGATAAACCGGTGGCGGTATTTAGTATGGAAATGCCCGGCGACTCGCTGGCGATGCGGATGATGTCTTCATTGGGACGCATAGACCAGCACCGGATTAGAACCGGCAAGCTGGAAGACGATGAATGGCCGCGCCTGACGTCGGCCATCAATCTGCTGGCTGAAACCAAGCTGTTTATCGATGATACGCCCGCGCTGACGCCGACCGAAGTCCGCTCAAGAGCGCGGCGGTTGGTGCGGGAACACGGGCCGTTGGGCTTGATCGTGCTGGATTACCTGCAATTGATGCAATCGCCGTCCAGCGGCGACAATCGGGTCCAGCAGATTTCCGATATTTCCAGGGGCCTGAAAGCATTGGCAAAGGAATTGAGCGTGCCTGTCGTCGCGCTTTCCCAGCTTAACCGAAACCTCGAACAACGGCCCAATAAAAGGCCGATGATGTCGGATTTGCGCGAATGTGTCACCGGCGACACCCTGGTAATCCTGGCAGACGGTCGCCGCCTGCCGATTCGCGATTTAGTCGGTCAAACCCCGGAAGTTGTGTCAATGACTCCCGACGGTCAACTACAAAATGCCGCAACCGATTTGATATGGTCGGTCGGCGAAAAAGAGATTGTCAAAGTCACACTTGCCAGCGGGCGCACTATCCGTTGCAGTAAGCAACACCGTTTGCGCGGTTTGTGGGATTGGGTAGAGGCGGGGCAGTTAAAATCCGGCGATAGACTGGCTTTCGCGCGGTATTTGCCCGAGCCCTTACAAGCTGATGTTTGGCCTGAGCATGAACTGGTGTTGTTGGCGCATTTAATCGGTGACGGCAGCTATGTTAAAAAGCAACCCTTGCGTTATACCACCGCTTCTGAAGCTAATAGCCAGGCAGTGACAGAAGCGGCTCAGGCTTTTTCATGCACAGTTACGCGACATCCGGGGCGCGGACAATGGCATCAATTAGTCATCAGCGGCAACGGTGATCGCTGGCATCCCAAGGGCGTGGGAAAATGGTTAAAAGACTTGGGCATTTTTGGGCAACGTTCACGCGATAAGCATCTGCCGGAAGGCTTGTTTAGACTCGGCAATCAACAACTGGCTTTATTTTTACGCCATTTGTGGGCAACCGATGGCTGTATTTATACAGGCATTTCAAGCGCGGCGCGACCACGCATTTATTTTGCAACCGCCAGTGAACGGCTCATTCACGATGTCGCCGCCTTGTTATTACGCTTTGGAATTGTTGCGCGTATCAGGCAGGTCATCAGTGCAAACAGCGCCGGTTGGTTTACCGCCGATATTTCCGGCGTCACGCAACAGCGAATTTTCTTGGCCGCTATTGGCGTATTTGGCGCTCAAACGGCTCAGGCGGAGCAACTGCTGGCGCGACTGGAGAACCAGCGAGATAACACCAATGTGGATACGTTACCGGGCGAAGTGTTTGCCTACATCCGTGAGCAAATGCAGCAAAACGGTATCAGTCATCGGCAAATGGCCGGCTTGCGCGGTACCGCATACGGAGGGAGTGCACATTTTAATTTCGATCCTTCACGCAAAACCTTGCAGGATTATGCCGATATTCTCAACGATGAGCGTCTGCAAACCTTGGCGAATAATGCGCTGTTTTGGGACAGGGTGGTCGCCGTGGAACCCGCAGGACTTGAAGAAGTATTTGATTTAACCGTGCCCGGCAATGCTTGCTGGTTGGCGGATGGCATTGTCAGCCATAATTCGGGCGCGATTGAACAGGACGCAGATTTGATCGTCTTTGTTTACCGGGACGAAGTCTATAACGAAGACAGCCCGGATAAAGGCATTGCCGAAGTCATTATCGGCAAGCAGCGTAACGGCCCGCTTGGGACCGTCAGGCTGACTTTCCTGGGGCAATACACCCGGTTTGAAAATTTCGCCGGAAATTCTTACAGCGACGGGAGTTATGAATGATACCGGCGGCTTATGCGGTGCTTGATCTCAATGCCGCTGCACATAACCTGGAAAAAGTGCGGTCCTTTGCGCCCGACGCAAAAATTATGGCGGTTATCAAGGCTAACGGCTATGGACACGGCTTGCTGCGTATTGCCAAGGCCTTGCACGATGTCGATGCCTTCGCCGTTGCGCGGGTCGATGAAGGGATTCGATTGCGCAAGGCGGGGGTTACAAACCGGATTGCCGTACTGGAAGGCTTCACCTGCGCCGAGGAGCTGGATGAATTGCTCAGCCATCAACTCGACGCTGTCGTGCATTGTTTTACCCAACTGGAGATCATTGCCGACAGGACAGGGCCCGCGCAAATCGCTGTCTGGTTGAAGCTCGACACCGGCATGAATCGGCTGGGTTTTAAAGCGCACGAGTTTGATGAGGTTTACCGGCGCCTGTCTAATTGCCCGATTATCCGTCAACCAATCAACCTGATGACGCATCTGGCTAATGCCGACGACCTTAGCGATGACGTCACCGTCAGTCAGATCAACTTGTTCAATGCAACTGTGGCGGCTTTACCAGGGCCACGCAGTATCGCCAATTCGGCAGGCATCCTGGGTTGGCAACAGGCCCTGACCGATTGGGTGCGTCCCGGAATCATGTTGTACGGTATTTCGCCGTTTCCAGACAGCACAGGCGAGCAGTTGGGTTTAAAGCCGATCATGTCTTTGCATTCGCGACTGATTGCCGTAAAGCCGATTGAAAAGGGCGACAAGGTCGGCTATGCCGGTACCTGGGTATGCGATACGTCGACCACTCTGGGTATTGTAGCGATTGGTTATGGCGACGGTTATCCGCGTTATGCCAAAATCGGAACGCCGGTGCTGGTCAATGGCAAGCGCGTACCTTTGGTGGGTCGGGTATCGATGGATATGATTACCGTCGATCTGGGCTCGCAAACGGATGCCAAACCCGGCGATGCAGTGACCTTGTGGGGCGAGGGTCTGGCCGTTGAAGAAATTGCCCGCTGGGCGGAAACCATCCCTTATACGCTGGTGTGCGGTGTTACCCAGCGCGTGCAGATTGTTGAGGCGGCTTCGTTGTAATAACGGCTAAGTCTTTTATCTCTAATTGAGCCGGACGGGTTTTGAAAGCCCGTCCAAAGCGTTTCTGCTAAGGAACGATTTTGCAAATAATTTCAAGGAGCTTTGAAACGCCGGACGGATTTGTAATTTCCGTCCCGCAGAGAAGTTATTTAACTCGTAGGACTGCTGCGTGATTTGGCCTTTACCCGCTTTATGTGTACAGTAGTCTTGTCTGATAGGTTCTTTGAACCTTAAAATAGCTTAACACTTCACTCAATCCCTGTTTATTGACGCCGCTTGCAATAGCACTAACCTCATACAATCCCCATGCTGACAAACGAAAATCAACCACCGGCAAATTTTATTCGTCAAATCATTAACACCGATCTTAAAGACAACAAACACAACGGCAAGGTCGCCACCCGTATTCCGCCTGAACCGAACGGCGATCTGCATATCGGTCACGCCAAGTCGATTTGCCTGAATTTCGGGATCGCCATTGATTATAACGGTACCTGCAATCTACGTTTTGACGACACTAATCCTGAAAAGGAAAGCATCGAATACATGGAATCGATTGAAAGGGATGTGCAATGGTTGGGCTTTACCTGGACGGGATTGCACCACGCGTCCGATTATTTTGAACAACTCTATGATTATGCCGTGCAGTTGATCGAACAGGGCCAGGCTTACGTCGACAGCTTATCCGCCGAACAGATTCGGGCCTATCGCGGCACACTGACCGAACCGGGCAGGGAAAGTCCCGACCGTAACCGTCCGATTGCGGAAAACCTGGATTTATTTAAACGCATGCGGGCCGGTGAATTTGCCGACGGCCAGTATGTGTTGCGTGCCAAAATCGACATGGCTTCGACCAACATCAATATGCGCGACCCGGCCATTTACCGGATTCGCCGCGTTCATCATCACCGTACCGGCGATAGCTGGTGCATTTACCCGATGTATGATTACACGCATTGTATTTCCGACGCGCTGGAAGGCATCACGCATTCGCTGTGTACGCTGGAGTTTGAAGACCATCGCCCGCTCTATGATTGGGTGTTGGAACAATTGCAAACGCCTTGTCATCCGCAACAAATCGAATTTGCCAGGTTGCAGCTCGAATACACCATCGTCAGCAAACGCAAGCTCAATCAATTGGTCACCGAGAAACACGTCAACGGCTGGGATGATCCCCGAATGCCGACCATTGCCGGTTTGCGCCGCGCCGGTTTTACGCCGAAAGCGATACGGGATTTTTGTGAGCGCATCGGCCTCACCAAGCAAAATTCATGGATAGAAATGTCGGTGCTGGAATACTGTATCCGTGAAGACCTAAACGAGAACGCGCCGCGCGCGATGGCGGTGTTACAGCCTTTGCGCGTCGTTCTGGACAATTATCCCGAAGATCGGGTTGAGCAACTGGAAATCAGCAATCATCCGCAACGTCCCGAGCTCGGCAAGCGCCATGTCGCGTTTTCCAAGGTTGTGTTGATTGAGCAGGATGATTTCGCCGAAATACCGCCGCCCAAATTCAAGCGCCTGATCGCAGGCGGCGAGGTGCGTCTTCGCGGTTCGTATGTGATTCGCTGCAACGAAGTCATCAAGGACGAGAACGGCGCTATTGTCGAACTGCGTTGTACTTATGACCCGGACACGTTGGGTAAAAACCCCGAAGGCCGGAAAGTCAAAGGCGTCATTCACTGGGTTTCCGAGCCGCATTCGCATCCGGCTGAAGTGCGTTTATATAACCGCCTGTTCACGGTGCCGCAACCTGACAATGAGGAAAACTTCCTGGATGTGCTGAATCCCGATTCGCTGGAAGTGCTGACCGATTGCAGGGTTGAGGCCAGTCTTGCCGAGGCGCTGCCTGATAGCCGCTATCAATTTGAAAGAACCGGCTATTTTTGCTTTGATGCGATAGACAGCGTGGCGGGCAAGCTGGTGTTTAACCGTACGGTGACATTGCGGGATAGCTTTGAGAAGGATTGATTGGGGAGCATTCGCAAGGGAAATCGCTCAAAATATCCCACCAGCCTAAATTTATTGACGCTGGTTCTCAAGCTTGAACTGTCATCGTGATACACCACTCGGCGTAGGCCGGAAACGTCTGTCCGCGCATTAGCGCAGGACAGACGTTTCCGGCACTTCGAAGCTACGTGATGCCGGAAACACACGCCCTTGCTACCGCCGGGCGTGCTTATTCCTGCCTACATTCTTTTACCGCAAAGGACACGACGTTTTATTTTTCTTCGTGCTCTTCGTGGTAAATAGGAATTTCGCCGACATTGCCCGCGCAAAATAATCAACGCAAAATCGGCATTTGATTATAAAATACGCGCCCTCATAAATTTATTCAACCTGGAACTACTATGAACCAAGAAGACAGCATTAATCTTGTAGAACGATACTATGCAGCCTTTAACGGCGGCGATATGGACACTTTTTTGAGCCTGCTGACCGATGACGTTATCCATGACATTAATCAGGGCAGACGGGAAATCGGCAAGGAAGCTTTCACGCAGTTCATGGCGTGCATGAATTACAATTACAAGGAACAACTGGTTGATATGGTCATCATGGCGACTGCCGACGGTAGCCGTGCAGCGGCTGAGTTTGTCGTGCTAGGTGAATATATCAAGACCGATGAAGGCCTGCCTGCCGCAAAAGGACAAAAATACCGCCTGCCTGCCGGCGCATTTTTTGAAATTCGCGATAACAAGGTGGCGCGTATCACCAATTACTATAACTTGCAGGACTGGATTGCCCAGGTTAGTCAGTAACAAATCAGATTAACAAGGGACGCAAGGATTTGCTATTCGTGGAGAGTTCTTTGACAGGACTCTCCTGAAGTGTAGCCGAAAGGTTCGGGTCAGTCTTTTAATGGGAAACCAAGTGAGTCACTATGAGAAAGTTTGAAGTTATCATCAACACAAAGCAGCCTATACCGGCCATGTTGAAAAAGAACTATACTCTCGAATCATTTCAAATCTTATTAAAAGAACTTGAAACCAATTATGAGTTAGTTCTACACAATTTGGAGACGCTCATAAGTTCAAGCGATAGAGCTTTACTGAAGAAAACAAGCTTTGATACAGAAAGCGTTATAAAAGGAGCCTTAAAACGCCAACTGGCTATACTTTGTTCCATGACCAAGGAAGAAAAAGAGCATCCAGACATTATTCGTCTTTCTCGCATGCATAGAATAGCAAACGGAAGTGGTAGAGAAATCAGCGATGTAGTAAAACTATTAAAACAATATGAATTCATGAAGAAACTCATGTCTCGCTGCAAGCCAAAACCGGGTGGCAAACTACTTCCTCCGGCAGGAGCGGCCAGAATGCCGATTCCATTGCCTCCTGTTAACACCGTAGCAATTGGTCGAAAGTTTGCCTCATAAGTTGCTTGATAGAAAAAATTTCATTAAGTCTGAGGATGGCTCGAGGGATAGATTTAACTCGACAATTTCCTTCGATGCGTCAAGTTATAACAATCTCCTTTTGGTAAATCAAACCCGTTGTTCTAAGCCGACACCGTCGTCTTTAAAGCCTGCCCACTGAATTGATAGTTTTTTTTCAAACAGTGATCCAGCCATTTTTGCAGAAAATAATTGAGCCGCCATTTGTAATTCATGATCTCACTGCTCAAGCCGGGATTTTTAAAAACCTGCGATACCCGCGCACGGGCATGGTCGCTTAACACTTCAGCGAGTTGCGCATCCAGATAAATCCTTATTTGCACAGCGGGTTCCAGAAATTCATGCAGGTTCCTGTTGAAGCAATGGCTGAGTTCAACGGTTATCGTATAGGGCGTGCGCTCAATCACCGTAAGGTATAAAGTGGTGTTATGCGGCGCCAGCCCAATGGCCGCTTCTTTAAAGCCGAGCAGGCCGGGGATGAGCTTGAACAATTTTTGGTAGTTGGATTCGCAGATTTGTTCCAGACAAAATGATTTGTTGGACGGATTCAGAAGGCTCATGACGGCTGTCAGTTTTCCTGGTAACAGGCGTAGGCGCTGGCGGTTTCCCACAGCACAACCTGGGCTACATTGAAGCCGCTCTTTTTCAGGTGTTGATAAATCATTTTGCTCAGCACTTCGGCAGTGGGATGTTCATCAAGCGCCAGGAAGCGTTCGTTGTTTTCAGTCAGCATCGGGATAATGGGATCGTCTTTATGCAGCAGAAAGTTATGATCCAGAGTTTCATCAACATAGGCTTCCACACAGTCCCTGATATCGGCAAAGTCGCAGACCATGCCTTGTTCGTTCAATTGTTCCTGCTGAATTGAAATCGACGCCTTGACGCTGTGCCCGTGTAAATTACGGCACTTGCCGGCATGATTCATCAGGCGGTGTCCGTAACAAAAATAAACTTCTTTGGTAATGGTAAACATGGTGAATAAAAATGATTTTAAAAAGGCGATAATTGAGCCCAGTATACTTCATCGAGAGCGTACTATGCGATTAGCTGTATGTTGTTTTGCGCCTCTGTTGCGCAGGCCAAAAATTGGATTGTTTTGTTGTCAGCATGATAGTTGTAGAGAAATTCCTTATCCAGCAGGCCGTGTAGTAGCCAATAGTTCGGGTTCAGCTCGCCCTGCATCCGGGCTTTCGTGGCATTGCATACTGTCGGAAGGTTTTACAAAATAGAAAAGATAGTGCGCCACCCTATGGCCTTACAGCCTCGAATGCCTGTCAACATACTCCAAAGCCGCTTTTGCCAATAGCCCGGAACGGGTGTCGCCAAACCGGGCGGCGGCTTGATCGATGGCGGATAATACCCGTTCCGGCAAGGTGATGTTCACCCGTTTGGCTTTGCCCGACAGCCTGGACAAATCCACTTCCACAAGCGCCCAAATCCAGCCTGCGAAATCGGGATCGGCTTGATGTTTGGTAATGGATGCGGCTGCCGGGATAGGTGTCCCTTCTTCGATGACCGATTCCATCCACAATTCAATGGCTTCCTTGGTATTCATGATAGCCTCATCCAGACTGTCGCCCGCCGAAAAACAGCCCGGCAAATCGGGCACCACCACACCATAAGCATGGGTCATATCACCTGGTTCAATCGCAATTGGATATCTCATTTCAAGCCTGCTTGTTTTAGTAATTTGCTCACCAGCCCATTGCCTAAATCCTTACGAGGGTGCGGTAGGCTGATGTGGCCGGGCTTGTTGGGATGGGTAAAGATATGATGCGAACCTTTAACGCCTCTCAGTTTCCAGCCGTCGTCTTGTAAACGCTTAATCAGTTCTGTGCTGTTCATGATGTGTATTATACGCACTATAAATGGTCAAACAAATCGTCCGCTCGGAGTTTTTCTGCGCAGCAATTTTGCCGTGTCGCTTTGCCAACTTAGGGACGCTATCTGGCAACCTGCAATGCCCACCGACTGGGGAGAATTGTCGGTGCCAGAGTTTATTTTTAAGCTTATGCATGGTCAGGATAGAAATATATTCATAAAGTTTACATTCCTAACGTACTCACTCACAATGGCAACAAAAAGCGAGCAGCTCGAAGCGGGTAGCCTTGATGGATCGCGTAAGCGGAATCCTGACTACTCGCACCCCTTTTGATAAATAACCCGCAAGACCCAGGATCCATGCACCCCACCTTTATCCATCTAAGATTACACACTGAATTTTCGCTGGTAGACGGCATCGTTAAAATCAAGCCTTTGGTCAAGCGTCTGGCCGAATTGAACATGCCGGCCATTGCGGTTACCGATCACGCCAACCTGTTCTCGCTGGTCAAGTTTTATAAGGCGGCTTTGGGGCAGGGTATCAAGCCGATAGCGGGTGCGGATGTGTTGGTTTTCAATCCTGAAGACCCCGCCACGCCTTATCGCTTGACCTTGCTGGTCAACAATCACGAAGGTTACATTACGCTGACCGAGTTGATTTCCCTGGCCTATCAGGAAGGCCAGCATCAGGGCGTGCCGATGCTTAAACTCGAGTGGATAGAAGCCAATCATTCAGGGTTGATTGCCTTGTCCGGGGCGATGAGCGGGGATATAGGCAGGGCGCTGTTAGCTGAGAATACCGAGGCCGCCAAGCGGCTGGCGGAATACTGGGGCGCATTGTTTACCGACGCTTTCTATCTGGAATTACAGCGGGTCGGCAAGCCCGATGAAGAACGCTATATTGCTGCGGCTGTCGAGTTGGCGCTGGCGACGGGTTTGCCGGTGGTCGCCACCAATGATGTGCGGTTTTTGCACAAGGATGATTTTGCCGCACATGAAGTGCGGGTCTGCATTAATCAAGGCCGGGTTCTGGATGATGCGCGCCGTCCGAAAGATTATACCGAGCAGCAATACCTGCGCACCGGCGAGGAAATGCAGACCTTGTTTGCCGATATTCCCGAAGCGCTGGAAAACACCGTGGAAATCGCCAAGCGCTGCAATATCACGCTGACCTTGGGGAAAAACTTTCTACCGGATTTTCCGGTGCCTGAAGGAATGACGCTCGGTGAAGTCATGGCGAGCGCTGCGCAAACCGGATTGGAGGAACGTTTGCAGCACCATCCTGCGGTAGGTAAGGGAACCGCCGAGGAGAATCGGCGCGTCTATGATGAACGCCTGGATTTTGAGTTGAAAATGATCACCCGGATGGGTTTTCCCGGCTATTTCATGATTGTCGCCGACTTTATCCAGTGGGCAAAAAACCACGGGATTCCGGTAGGGCCGGGACGGGGTTCGGGTGCGGGCTCGCTGGTGG
>SXGU01291007.1_pt1 | contig 11842 bp, 10 predicted proteins | sample 3174531 | NCBI WGS metagenome assembly SXGU01 (sample SAMN11356863, study PRJNA531348) | freshwater metagenome | isolation source: freshwater sample F1-140 | place: China: Fuxian Lake, Yuxi | collected 2017-12-25
CGCAGCACCTGCTCCGACAACGGGGCCACCGTCGTCACCGTCGTCACGGCGGCGAACGCCGCCACCCACCGCTGCCATCGCGCCGTTCGGCCACGCCACATCGTCATTCCCGTCCTCACTCTCTTCGTCCCGTCGCTCGGCGATGGTCGTAAGACCACATGCCGCACGTCGTAGGACCATACGGACCGAATCTGAGAAAGTCCCTAGGTCATTCGACCCATCGCGTCACCATGCGTGTCCTTCGACAACAATGTTTCACGTTGCGTGGTTCTTTCCGGCGCGATCGCCATCGATTGCAGATCTTGCGATCACGAACATCGGGCCTCCCGTCGACGCACACGACGTGAACGTCAGGTACGGATCAGGATGTGGTCAGAGCGGCACGGTACGTGGCCAGAGGCCACTGATCTGGAGAACTGTGTGGCCCACGATCGTGACCGGATCAGGATGTGATGAAGTCATCACGGAGGGTATTTGGTCCGTGGTGCGACGGGCCGATGCCGTTGTACAACGACGACAGATGGCGGACGGTGGGAGACAGACTGATGCGATTGCTGACACGGCACGACGGAGCGAAGGGGGCGGCACTGCCCCCGCCGCCACCGGCCGGGACGAACGACGATGGTCAGCAGGTGCAGGCGTTGGCCCAGCAGGCGGACGCACTCTCCGTGCTCATCACCGGCATTCTCGAGTCCGCACATGCCGAGATCGCCGTCTTCGATGCTGATGCCACGGTCATCGCCGCCAACGCACCGTTCCGGATGCAGTTCCTCAGCGGCGCCGACCCCACCGGGTGGAGCCTGGGCGAACTCGCTGCGCAGACCGACGATCCGCCGATGCTCGACATGCTCGACGCCGCCCGCCAGGCGTTGGCCTTCGACACCGAGATCACGATGTACGCCAACGACCGGGTGCTCAACCGCGACCGATGGCTCGACGTCACGGTCACTCCCCTGCGTCTGCGCCCCGGCGTGGTGCTCCGCGCCCGCGACGTCACCGACCTGGTCACGGCAGCCCGGGCATCCCACCTCGGTCGCGACCACGACGTGCTCACCGGCCTCCTGTCACCCCACGGCCTGCACGAAGCGCTCGGCGACGACCTGCACCACACGGCATCCACCGTCTGCGTGGTGATGCTCGACATCGACCAGTTCCACGTGATTCGTCAGACGCTGGGCTACGGCGCCGCCGACGAACTCGTGCTCGAGGTGGCCCGGAACCTCCAGCGGCAGGTGCCCAAGGGTGGGCGCCTCGCCCGTCTCGAAGGCGACCAGTTCTGCATCAGCTTCCAACCCGAGTCGGCGCTCGACGTCGATCGGGTCGCCTCCGACCTCCGCGATGCGGTCCGTCAGCCGGTCAACATCCGCGGCCGCAACGTGCGCATCACCGCCTCGGTCGGCAGCACGCTCGTCACCCCCGACCAGGGCATCGACACGGCGATGCAGCAGGCCGAGCTCGCCAAGCAGGAGGCCGGCCGCCGCGGCGGGAACCGCTGCGTGAACTACACCCCGGAACTCGCCGAGCCGCAGGAAGGCATGGTGCGCCTGTGGAACGCACTGCGCAGCGCGCTGCAGTTCCGCCAGATGGAGGTGTGGTTCCAACCGGTCGTCAGTCTCGCCACCGACCGCCCGGTCGGGGCCGAGGCGCTCTGCCGCTGGCACCACCCGCAGTTCGGCGACGTGTCGCCCGGCGAGTTCATCCCGATCGCCGAACGCAACTCCGAGATCCTCAACATCGGCTCGTTCGTGCACGGCCGTGCCGCCGAGATGATGAACGCCATCCGCGCCAGCCGCACGCACGCGCTGGGCAGCTTCCAGATCTCGGTGAACGCCTCACCCAACGAGCTGGCGTGGCCCGAGTTCGCCACGAACATGCTGGCCCGCATCCGCGCCAACGACGCGTTGCCGGAGTGGTTCGCCCTCGAGGTCACCGAGAAGGCGCTGCTGCAGCGCGACGACGCGGTGAAGGCCAACCTCCACCTGCTCGCCGACGCCGGCATCACGCTGTCGCTCGACGACTTCGGCACCGGCTACTCGTCGCTGGAGCGCCTGCGCAACATCCCGGTCAACCGGGTGAAGATCGACCGCCAGTTCGTCCTGGCCATGCTCGACAACGAGCGCAGCGAGCGGCTCATCGCCGCCATCATCGCCCTGGCCGACGAACTGGGCATCGACACGGTGGCCGAAGGCGTCGAGACCGCCGAGCAGGCCGCCAAGCTGCGCGCACTCGGCTGCCACGCAGCGCAGGGCTTCCTGTACGCACCCGCCGTGCCCGACAGCGAGCTGGTCGCCGTGTTGCGCGACCTCTCGAACTCGAGCACCACCGGCCACCGCCCCTGGTGACCCCGGCGCGTCAGCGCAACCGCAACGACACCTCGTTGGCGAGCAGACGACCATGCCGGGTGAGGCGTGCGGTCCCGTCGCGCACGTCGACCAGTCCCTCGAGTCCGTCGAGCTCGAGCGCGTCGGCCGGTACGCCGTCACGCATCCGCAACCGCAGTTGCAGCCCCTCCACCCGCTGGGTCTCGGCGTCGAGCGTCTCCCCCGCCGCCTCCGTGGTCTCGCCACGTTCGACGGCACCGAGATACCGCTCAGGGGTGCGCAGGTTCCACCACCGACGCCCGGCCCGATGGCTGTGCGCGGCACTACCGAACCCCAGGTAGTCGCCCTGCTGCCAGTACAGCACGTTGTGCCGGCACTCGTGCCCGGGCAACGCCCAGTTGCTGACCTCGTAGTTCTCACGGCCGGATGCCACGAGCAGATCGTCGGCCAGTTCGTACTTGTCGGCCAGGTCGTCGTCGTCGGGATGCCGATCGGGCTCGTCGAACAGCGGCGTGCCGGCCTCCACCGTGAGCGCGTACGCCGACACGTGCGTGGGTTCCAACGCAAGGGCACCCTCCAGGGTGGTGCGCCAGTCGTCGAGCGATTCGCCTGCGCCGCCGTAGATGAGGTCGAGGTTGAACGTCGGGATGCCGGCGGCGCGTACGGCCTCGACCGCCGTGCGCACGTTGGCCGGTTCGTGCGTGCGGCCCAGCGAGCGCAGCACGTGCGGCACCATCGACTGCACCCCGATGCTCACCCGGTTCACGCCGGCGTCGGCGTACACCTGCAGGATCGACACGTCGAGATCGTCGGGGTTGCACTCCACCGTCATCTCGGCGCCGTCCACCGTGGGCAACGCGCGCAACACCGCGGCCAACAGGTGCGGGTCGACGAGCGTGGGAGTGCCGCCGCCGACGAACACGCTCGTCACCGGCGGAAGGTCGGTGCGGCGTACGTCGGCCAACAACGCGGCCATGTAGGCCTGTTGCAGGTGGTGGCGATCGGTCCAGGTCGCGAACGCGCAGTAGTCGCAGCGTTGCGCGCAGAACGGGATGTGGACGTAGACGCCGAAGGGCGCAGTCACCTCAGGGGCGGTACAGCAGGTCGAGCGCGTCGAGGCGCTGGCCGACCTGATCGACCGGCACGTCGAGCATCGCGGCGATGGCGCGCGTGTCGTCGCCACGCACGGTGATGACCTTGCCGTTGAAGTCCTGGCGCTGCACCTGGATCATCTTCAGGAACCGGGTGAGCATCTCGAACGGCTGCCCACTGAGCTGGCTCAGCTTGAGCAGGTCGACGGCCAGCTTCTTGCGGCCCTCGGCCTCACCCTCGGCCACCGGCACGGCGTCCTCGCGGGGCAGCAGCTGGTCGACGGGCACGTTGTAGAACTTCGCGAGGCGCTCGAGACGGGGCACCGAAATGGCACGCTCACCGCGTTCGTAGGCACCGAGCACCGAGGCCTTGAACTCCTCGTTCGAGGTGGCCTCCACCTCCTGCAGCGACAACCGCTTCTGGCGGCGAATGACGCGCAGACGCTCGCCCACCTTCCGGCTGTACGGCGATGATGCAACGTCGTCGTCGAAATCGCGCATGTTCACGTGGCCCTTCTCCTGGGTCGTCGGCGGGGTGGCTCCCGCGTTGTGGTGACTCCACCGCACAGTGTGGCACGATCGGCCAGAATTCACAACGGCCTGTGAAAGTTCAGCACCCTCCGTCGAACTTTTTCAGCGGGCGTACAGAACACCACTCGCAGCGACGATGGCCGCGGTCTCCACGCGCAGCACGGTGTCGAGCAGGCGCAGGCGCGGCAACGGCACCGCCAACTCATCCGCCGCGAACCCGCCTTCGGGTCCGATGAGCACCGTCGACGCGACGACACCCGCCGCTCCGTCGGGCTCGGCCAGCACGGCACCCGGCAACGCGGCGGCCTCGGCGAACGGCACCGGCCCGCGCACCACCGGCAGCCAGACGCGACGGCTCTGCACGGCCGCCTCGCGAACCACACGCTGCAGTCGAGCCAACTGCTTTGCCCCGCGCTCGCCCTCCCAGCGCACCACGCTGCGTGCGCAGTGCATCAACACGATCTCACCCACGCCCACTTCGGTGAGCTTCTGCACCATCCATTCGGCCCGATCACCCTTCGGAATGGCCGCGGCGATGGTGCACGGCGCGGGTGCGGGCTCGCGAACCACCGGCCCGTCGACACGCAGCGCGCCCCCGGCGGCCACGGTGGTGCGCCAGCCGCCGAGCCCGTCGCTCACGGTGACCGTCTCGCCGTCGCGCAGGCGCAACACGCGGAACAGGTGGTGCGTGTCGTCGGGCGACGGGTCGGGCGCGTCGACCGATTCGCCGAACCCGTGCGCCGCGCTGGTTCGCAGCGCAGGGTTCACTGGAACGCCGACTTGATGCGGGCGAACAGACCCGTCTCGTGATGCAGTTCCTCGCCCCGCGACTCGGCGAACTTGCGCAACAGTTCGGCCTCGAAGTCGGACAGCTTCGTGGGCACCTGCACGTCGATGCGCACCCGCAGGTCGCCGCGCCCGCGACCCTGCAGACGCGGCACGCCACGCTGGCGGAGCACGAACTCACGACCCGGCTGGGTGCCGGGCGGAACGACGATCTCCTCGTCACCCTCCAGCGTGGCCAGGGTGAACTTCGTCCCGAGCGACGCCTGTGCGATCGACACCGGGAGCACGGCCACCAGGTCGTCGGCCTCGCGCCGGAAGTGGGCGTGCGGCGCCACGCGCAAATGCACGTACAGGTCGCCGGCCGCCCCGCCACGCTGCCCCACTGCACCGCGGCCGGTAAGGCGCAAGGTGGAGCCGGTGTCGACCCCGGCCGGCACGTCGACCTGATACACCTTCTCGCCGATGGTGCGGCCTTCGCCGCTGCAGGTGGGGCACGGGGTGACCACCACCTGGCCGAGACCACCGCACTTCGGACACGCCGACGACGTGACCATCTGGCCGAGCATGCTCTGGCGCACACGCTGCACCTGGCCGCGACCGTTGCACTCGCTGCACGTGACGGGCTGCGTGCCGCCGCCGGCGCCGCTGCCGTTGCAGTCGTCGCAGCGTGACGCGGTGCGCACCGTGACGGGCACCGTGGCGCCGAACACCGCCTGCTCGAACGCGATGTCGGCCACGACCTCGAGGTCTTGGCCCCGCGGCGGACCGGCCGGTCCGCGCGTGCCGCCGAACGGACTGCCACCGCCGAAGAAGGCGTCGAACAGGTCGCCCAGGCCACCTGCCCCACCGCCGAAGAAGTCACCGGCACCGGCCCCTGCACCGCCCATGCCCTGCTCGCCGAAACGGTCGTAACGAGCGCGCTGGTCGGGATCGCTGAGCACCTCGTAGGCGCGGGCCACCTGCTTGAACTTCTCCTCGGCCGCCGGGTCACCCGGATTGGCGTCAGGGTGCAGCTCGCGGGCGAGACGGCGGTACGACTTCTTGATCTCGTCGGCGGACGCGGTGCGGCTGACGCCGAGCAGTTCGTAGTAGTCAGCCATTCGCAGCACCGCCATCACTGAGCCGTCGACCCAAGCGGTCGCTCACTGCCTCGACCGTAGCCAGTGCCTGGGGGTAGTCCATGCGCGTCGGGCCGAGCACGCCGACGGTGCCGACCTGCTCCCCGTCGACCACCACCGGGCTCACCACCACCGAACATGCAGCCAGCGGTTCGATGCCGTGCTCCGCGCCGATGGCCACCGACAGGCCACGGTTGAGGATGTCGCGCACCAACGACACCATCACGTACTGCTGCTCCAGCGTGCGCAGCACGGAACGCACCGTGTCGACGGTGTCGAACGCGTGCGCCATCGATGCGGCACCGCCGACGAACACCGACTCGTCGTGCCGGCGGCCGAGTGCCGTGGTGGCCGACTCGCACACCTGGTCGAGTTCGCGGTCGCCCGTGGCGGGCACCGAGTCGCCAGCACGATCGCGGGCGCGGCCGACCATGTGGGCCTGCAGGTGAGCGGTGACGGCGGCCAGACGCACGTCGGAGGTGTCGGCCGGGAGCTCGATGACCTCGTTCTCCACCACACCGTTCGACAGCACCACCACCACGGTGGCCATGCGCGGCGAGAGCGACACCACCTGCGCCGACCGCACCGTTGCCGTCTGTGCGGGAGGCCCGACCACCAGTGCGGCGTGATGCGTGACCTGGGCCAGCAGGTTGGTGGTCTGGTGCAGCAACTCCTCGAGCCGGCCGTGCGCGGAGTCGAAGAACTGGCCGACGCGCTGCTGCGCCACCGGCTCCAGCCGGCCCGGCGTGGTCATGTGGTCGACGTAGAAGCGGTAGCCCTTGTCGGTGGGGATGCGTCCGGCAGAGGTGTGCGGCTGGGCCAGATAGCCCTCCTGCTCGAGCACGGCCATCTCGTTACGGACGGTGGCCGAGCTGACCTGCACGCCAGGTGCGTTGGCGACGTGCGTGGACCCCACCGGCTGCGCGGTGGCGATGTACTCCTGCACCACGGCTCTCAGGATGGCGGTCTTGCGTTCGTCGAGCATGCGGCGAGCTCCTCGAGCAACACGGACGGGGTTGGCACTCGAGCCTAGCGACTGCCAGCCGTCACGAGTCGGTACCGGCGCAGCGCTTCGTCGCGTTCGGCCGCGTGATCCACCATCGGTGCCGGGTAGGCGGTCGTCCCCTGCTCGGGCACCCACTGTGCCCGATAGGCGCCGTCGGGGTCGAACCGTTCCGCCTGCGTGGAGGGGTTGAACACGCGGAAGTACGGCGCTGCATCGGTGCCCGTGCCGGCCGCCCACTGCCAGCCGTGCTGGTTCGACGCCAGGTCACCGTCGACGAGGTGCTGCATGAAGTGCCGAGCGCCCCACTGCCATGGCAGATGGAGGTCCTTCACCAGGAAGCTGGCCACCAGCATCCGGACGCGGTTGTGCATCCAACCGGTGGCGAGCAACTGCCGCATCCCGGCGTCGACGATGGGATATCCGGTGGTGCCGGTGGCCCAGCGCCGGAACCGTTCCTTCGCGGCGTCGTCGGTGTCGACCACCATCGCGTGCATCTTCGGGTCGAGGTTCTGCCACGCACTGTCGGGCGAGCGGAACAACACGTCGGCATAGAAGTCGCGCCACGCGAGTTCGCTGGCGAACACCTCGTGACCGCGTTCGGGGCCGAGGTCGGCGAGCAGCTGACGCGGGTGCAGCAGCCCCCACCGCAACGCCGCCGACAGGCGACTGGTGCCGTCGACGGCGGGAAGGTCGCGGCGGTCGGCGTAGTGCTGCGCGACCGGAAGGAACTCGTCCCATCGGTCCTGTGCGGCGGCCACCGATGCCGGCGGCAGCAGGGCGTCACAGGGCGGGGCCGACGGCGGGCCGTCGCAGTGCACGTCGGGCGCACCTCGCCACTGCACGTCGGGCACACCCAGCGGGGCGTCCCAGCCACGGGCGCGCCAGGCCTTCGAGAACGGGGTGAACACCCGGTACGGCGTGCCGTCGCCCTTCACCACCTCGCCGGGTTGCACGGCGTACGACGAGCCCACACCGACGAACCGGACATCGATCGAGCGCAGCGCCTCGGCCACCGCCGCGTCACGCCGGCGCCCGTACGGCGCGTGGTCGCGCGTCACGTACACGACCGACGCGCCCACCTCGGCGGCGAGCGCCGGCACCATCACCTCGGGCGCGCCGTGGCGGTACACGAGCGCACGGTCCATCGAGTCGTCGAGTGACGCGAGCGCGGCCTTCATGAACGCCCGACGGGGCGCGCCCGATCGGTCGAACGCGGGATCCACCACGAACAACGGCACGACGTGCGCACCGTCGGCTGCGGCTGCGTGCAGCGCCGGCAGATCGGCGAGACGGAGATCCCGCCGGAACCACATGATGACCGTTCGACCCATGACCATCGAGTGTCGCCTACCCTTCGGGTCCGTGCCCATTCCTGCATCGCCGCTCCCCTCGCTCATCCTGCTGGTGCGCCACGGCGCGACCGAGTGGTCGGTGTCGGGCCAGTACACGGGTCGTACCGATCTGCCGCTCACCGCGCTCGGCGAGGATCAGGCGAAGGCCGCCGCGCAGGTGATCGATCACTGGCTCGACGGCGTGGTGCCGGTGGTGTACACCAGCCCACTGCAGCGCGCCTCGCGCACCGCCGCACTCGCGTTGCCGCAGCATCCGGCCGAGGAAGTGCCTGCGCTGATGGAGTACGACTACGGACAGTTCGAGGGCCTCACCACCTCGGAGATCCTCGAACGCGATCCGGAGTTCGACCTGTTCGGCAAGGGCTGCCCCGGCGGCGAGAACATCCTGCAGGTGTCGGCACGGTGCGACTCGTTCGTGGCGAAGGTGGAGCGCACGGCCCCGGGCGGCGCGGTGGTGGCGTTCACCCACGGCCACCTCAGCCGCATCCTCACGGCGCGACTGTTGGGCATCCCGGCGTCAGCCGCCGGCGGCCTCTGGAACGACACTGCCTCCGTGGCCGCCATCAACCTGCACCGCGGGCGCCTGGTGCTGGTGGGCTGGAACATCACGGCGTTGTGATCGCCGACGCAGCAGGATGCCGACGCTCACCGACACCAGTGCCACCACGCTGCCGTAGGCCAGGCTCCACTCCGCGCTGACGTTGTCGGCGATCCACCCGGTGATGGGGGCGCCGACCGGCGTGCTGCCGAGGAACGCCACGGCGCTCAGGGCGAGCAACCGGCCGCGCATGTCGGGCGGCGACTCCTGCTGCAGGATGGCGTTCTGCGCGGCGATGAACGCGGCGCCGCCCATGCCCACGGGGATGCTCACCACGACGGCCACCCACGGGCCCGGCGCCCATGCGAGACACAGGCCACTGAGACCCAGCAGGATGCCGTTGCCGAAGAACCACTTCGTCGTGACGCGGCCACGGGCGGCCGTGAGCAACGATCCCACCATGCTGCCGAAGCCGGTCGACGCCAGCAGGATGCCGAACCAGCGACGGTCACCGAAGCGCACGTCGCTGAGCTTCAGCAGCGAGACGCTGTAGTTGAAGGCGAACGTGCCGACGAGCGTGAACACCACGAACACCACGAGCAGCCGACGGTCGCGCACGACGAACCGCACTGCATCTCGGACGGGCGTGCCACCACGCGGCGCCGGCGCGCTCTGATGCAGCTGCGTGCGGTCGATGGCGAGGAGGGGCCACAGGATCGCCAGGAACGACAGGCCGTTGAGCACGAACAGCCAGCCAGCCCCGAGCGGCCCTTTCAGGAACGCGGCCAGGGCCGGACCGACGATCCGCGAACCGGTCATCACCGCGGTGTTCAGCGACACGGCATTGGAGATCTCGTGTGGCTCGACCAGCTCGATCACGAACCCGCGCCGCGCCGGGTTGTCGAACGCTCCGACGATGCCCAGCACCAACGAGAGTGCGTACAGCACGGGCAGGTTGGTGAGCCCGGCCAGCGTCAGCACGCCGAGCGCAAGCGCCTGTGCCGCCTGCAACGCCTGCGTGAGGATCGCCATCTTGCGCTTGTCGTGCCGGTCCGCCACGGCGCCGGCCCAACTGCCGAGCAGCAGCATCGGCAGGAACTGGCACAGCATGTTGATGCCCGTGTCGGTGGCGCTGCCCGTGAGCTCGTACACCACGATGGCCACTGCGGTCATCTGCATCCAGGTGCCGACGTTGCTGACGAGCAGACCGAGGAAGAACAACCGCGCATTGCGATGTCGCAGTGAGCTGAACATCGCGGATCGGGACATCGCCGTCCTTTCTACCCCTTCCGCGCCAGGATGGTGGTGTGGTGCCGTCCCTCGTCGATCTCGGAGCCGAACGGGGCGGGCTCGTGGGCCTCGCCGCAGCACCCGATGGCACCGTGGGCGTGTCGGTCGGCGACCGCCTGCTGCCGCTCGTCGACGACCCGATCGGGTATCTCGCCCGCGCCGATGCCGAGCTGCGACCGCGGTGGGTGTGCTGGACGCCCGAGACCGCGGCCGTGCTGGTGGCCCACGGGCTGCGGCTCACCACCTGCTGGGACGTGGCCGCCGTGCACCGCCTGTTGTTCGGCGGGTGGCGCGCCGAGCCGGCGCGCATCTGGGCGTCGCTGCAGGGCCTCGACCGGCGCGGCCTGCCGGTGCTCGGTCAGCTCGATCTGATGGGCGGCGATGGTGGCGGCGACCCCGACGCACCGGTGCGACCCGACGGCCATCTGCGTCCCGAGTTCGTGTCGGGCGGGTGGTGGGGCTCACCGCAGCGGGCCGCCGCCTGGGCGCGCACCGCGGTGCTGGCCGCCGAGGTGCAGCAGTCACGACTCGCCGCAGCGAAGGAGCGCGGCGAGGTGGCGGGTGACCCGCTGGCGACCGCGCGCGCGGAGTCGACCGCCGAGCTGTTGTGCGCCGAGTTGGCCGCCGACGGGCTGCCCATCGACCGCGCCGCAGCCACGGCACTGGTCACGTCGATCGTCGGTCCTCCGCCGTCCGACGAGGCAGCCGCCGCGTCGGCCAGGGCCGAGCGAGACGCCGACGTGCTGCGGCACCTCCCGCCCGGCAGCGGCATCGACCTGCGCAGCCCCCACGACGTGAAGGCGATGCTGCGCCGCGTCGGCATCGACGTACCCGACACCCGGGCGTGGCGACTGGAGGGCATGCGCGACGCGCATCCGGTGGTGGACGCCCTGCTGCGCTGGCGCAAGGCCGAGCGGATCGCCACCACCTTCGGGCACCTGTGGCTCGCCGAACACGTCGGCGAGGACGGACGGTTGCGCGGCGCCTGGTCGGCCAGCGACGGCGCGGCCGGGCGGATGACGGCGCAGGCGGGTCTGCACAACCTGCCCGCCGAGTTGCGGCCGGTGGTGAAGGCCGAACCCGGGTACGTGTTCGTGCGCGCCGACCTCGGCCAGATCGAACCGCGGGTGCTGGCCGCCGTGTCGGGCGATGCCGCCCTCCGCGCCGCCACCCAGGACGACGACCTGTACCTGCCCGTGGCCACCCGCCTCGGGGTGGAGCGTTCGGTGGCGAAGATCGCCGTACTCGCCGCGATGTACGGGCAGACCAGCGGCACCGCCGGCCAGGCGCTACGCGGCATGGAGGCCGCCTATCCGGTGGCCATCCAGTACCTCGCCGACGCGGCCCGCATGGGGCAGGCCGGCATCTCCCCGCGCACCTACGGTGGCCGGCTGGTGCGCATGGGCGAGGTGCAGGACGGCGACCACCGTGGGACCGCCGCTGCGGCCCGCGGTCGCTACGCACGCAACGCGATGGTGCAGGGCGCCGCGGCCGAACTGTTCAAGGTGTGGGCCGTCACGGTGCGAGCGCGTATGGGCGACCTCGACGGGCGCATCGTGCTGTGCCTGCACGACGAACTGCTGGTGCACGTGCGCACCGAGCACGCCGACGACGTGGTGGCGTTGCTCGACCGCTGTCTGCACGAGGCCGCGTACCGGTGGCATCCCACCAGCGGCGTGCGGTTCGTCACCGACACCAGCGTGGTGGCGTCGTGGGCCGACGCCAAGTAGGGACGATCAGTCGTCGAGCTTGAGGGCCGAGATGAACACGTCGCCGGGCACTTCCACCCGTCCGATGCTCTTCATCTTC
>SXGU01497757.1_pt1 | contig 11842 bp, 10 predicted proteins | sample 3174531 | NCBI WGS metagenome assembly SXGU01 (sample SAMN11356863, study PRJNA531348) | freshwater metagenome | isolation source: freshwater sample F1-140 | place: China: Fuxian Lake, Yuxi | collected 2017-12-25
ACTCGGGATCGCCGCCCGCCAGAAACCCCTCATAATCGGCCTCGCCAATCCGGTCGCCGGGGCCGGCATACTCGGGATCGAGCACGTCGATGATCAGGGGCTTTGCCGCACACTGGCCCAAAGCCGCGCGGACGGTGGGACTGAACTCGCGGTCCGTGATCAGGACCCGGGCTTCGCCGTGATCGAGCATGAACGCGATCGTCGCCGCATCGAGCCGGACGTTCATGGTATTGATGACCGCGCCGGTCATCGGAACCCCAAAGTGGCACTCGTACATCTCGGGAGTGTTGGTCAGCATGACCGCCACGGTATCGCCCCGGCCAATCCCGGCCCGCACGAGCGCCGAGGCAAGCCGCCGGCTCCGTTGGTAGGTCTCCCTCCAGGTGAATTGGCGGGCCCCGTGAATCACCGCCGTCCGGTTCGGGTACACCGAGGCGCTCCACTCCAGAAACGACACCGGCGAGAGCGGAGAGAAATTGGCTTCGCCCCGGTCGAGGCCGACGTCGTAGATCCCGGGCCTCGGCATCCGGCTATCGCTCCCGTCGCGCCAGGGGGCGGCCGGCCAGGACCGGTGTCGCCTTGCCGGCATCGATCGCCACCCGGCCGTTCACCAACACGTAGCGCATCCCAGCCGCCAGGAGTTCCGGTGCATCGTAGGTCGCCCGGTCTTCGACCGCGGTGGAGTCGAATACCGCGATGTCGGCGTAGTTCCCCGCGACCAGCGTACCCCGTTCGGCCAGGCCGAGGATTTGCGCCGTCTGCCCGCTGCTGGCTTCGATGGCCCGGGACAGCGAGATCACCCCCCGGTCCAGGGCATACCGACGGATCTTCCGGGGAAACGCCCCGTACTTTCGGGGATGACCTGCCGACCCGTCGGAACCGGTTACGACGAAACCCTGGGCCATGAAACGGTCGATATCGGTCTCCTGCATGTTGAACGATGCCACACTGGCGTCACCAGCCTTGATGATATCGAGTGCGGCGGAAATCGAGTCCGTCTTCATGGCCGTGGCGATCGCGTTCAGGCGCTGCCCTTTCCAGCGCCCCGCGGTCACCAGCAACGACGCCGCCCCGCCCCGGCGCCGGAGGTTCTCGGTCATCTCCTTGACCAGCTTCGGGTAAGTCGACGGGTCGCTGATCCGCCGGAGCAGCGAATCCCGACCGCCCGCCTCGGCCCACCGCGGCAGCAACGACGCGCCCACACTGGTCCCCGATGCGGTATAAGGATATTGATCGGCGGTAACCCGAAAGCCGGCCGCCCGGGCCGCCAGAATCTTCGCGACCACCTCGTCGCTTTTTCCCCACACGTCGGTACCTAACGCCTTGAGGTGGGCAAAGTGAACCGGAATCGCCGCCTCGCGCCCGATCCGGAGGACTTCGTCCACCGCGCCAAGCAGGCCGATCGTATAGCTCGACTCATCGCGGATGTGGGAGTCGTAATAGCCACCGGCCCGGGCCGCCACTTTGGCGAGTTCGATGACTTCCTCGGTGGTCGCGTAGCTGGCGGGCGCATAGTACAAACCGGTCGAGAGACCGAAGGCCCCTTCCCGCATCCCCTTGGCCACCAAGGTGCCCATGCTGTCGAGCTCTACGGCTGTGGGCGCCCGATCCGCCATCCCGAGAACCTGGCGGCGGACGGTGCCGTGACCGACGAGGAATACGGCGTTGACGCCAAGCCCGGCGCTCAACCGCTGGCGCGCGGCAGCCACGTCGAACGGCCCCGAACCGTCGCTGCCCATGACCACCGTGGTGACGCCCTGCGCCAGGAACGGCACCAGGCGCCGGCGGATCGGGTCCCGGGCATCGGCATCGGCATGGGTATGGGGATCGATGAAGCCCGGCGCCACCACCAGGCCCCGGGCGTCGATCACCCGCCCCGGCACGACTCCGACGGGGGCATCACCAATGAAGATGATCCGGTCGCCCGCGATCCCAATATCCGCAATCCGGGGCGCCCCTCCGGTTCCGTCGTAGACGCTGCCGCCCCGGATCAGGACGTCAATCCGGGACTGGGCCACCGCCGGCTGGGCCAGGAGCAAGCCGAGGAGCGAGACTCGAACGATCATGGCACCAACTCCGCTTTCCGTTTGGGCACAACGCCCAGGACATACTTGGCGAAGAAGTCGTACTCCCGGACGATCTTATCGAGGGCATGCCGGGGCTCCTGCAGCCCGTGAGGTTCCCGGGGAAAGAACACCAACTCGACCGGGATGTCGTTCTTCTTGAGCCCCATGTAGAGCTCCTGCGCCTGCCCGACCGGAACCCGGGTATCCTGCTGGCCGTGGAGAATCAGGGTCGGCGTCTTGGCCTGTTTGATATGGACCATGGCGGAGGCCCGGCGGTAGGCCTGCTCGTCATCCCATGGTTCGCCGCCGAAGTAGTCTTCGAGCACCGATTGGAGGTCGTTGGTCGAGTACATCGAGTACATGTTGGTCAAGCCGGCGCCGACCATGATCGCCTTGAACCGATTGGTCTGGGTCAGGGTCCAGGCACTCATGTACCCGCCGTAACTCCAGCCGCCCTGGGCCATCTTGCTTGAGTCGGCGATGCCCCGCTTCACCAGATAGTCGAGACCGGTCTGGATGTCCTGGTAGTCACCGCCGCCCCAATCGCGGTAGTTGGCCGCCAGGTATTTCTCCCCATAGCCGCTCGAGCCACGAGGATTCGGCAGGAACGCCACCCAGCCTTGGGCGGCGTAGACTTGCGCCGGATTGTACCAGTTGGCGGGGAACGACTCGTCCCACACCCCCGAGGGGCCGCCGTGGATGATCGCCACCGTCGGGTACCGCTTCCCGGGTTGGTACCCGACCGGATACACCAACACGCCTTCCGCCTCCATCCCGTCTTTGCTCTTCCACCGCACCACTTCGCCCCGGCCCATTGCCACGCCGGCCAGCTCCGGATGGAGCTTGGTGAGCGCGGTCTGGACCCAGGGTGACTCCACCCGGGCAACGTGAACCTCATCGGGCGTATCGACCGTGGAACGCCCGAAAGCAATCATCCGGCCGTCAGCCGACATCGACGGCGGCCCCCCGGCGAAGAGACCTAACGATCCTTGGAGGTCTGAAATCCGCTTGACCGGCCCGCCGGCCGCCGGGACTTGGTACAGCTCCGACCGGGTCCTGGTCAGGGCCCAGAAATAGAGTGACTTCCCGTCCGGCGCCCACACCGTCGGGCCCGGCTGATAGAGAAAGTCGCCCGCCAGCGGCCGGGGGACTCCCCCGCCGGCCGCCACCACCACGAGCTTCGATTGGGTCGTCGAGGCGCCCTTCGCCGATCGAGTATCGAACGCGATCCACTGCCCGTCAGGCGACCAACTGGGGTTGGCGTCCGGACCCGAGTTCTCCACCAGCCGCCGGGTCGATCCTGAGGCGAGATCGACGATCATCACGTCGGTGTGGCGGATATCATCGGCCCGCGGCGTCGGCATCGAGACGTAGGCGATCTGCTTCCCGTCCGGCGACCACGCCGCCCCGAGAATCTGGTAGTCGCCCTTGACGACCTCAGTGCTTTTCATGGTGCCAAGGTCGAAAATATGGAGGCGAGCCGGCACGAAGTTCCGATCGACCTCGATGGCGTCGTCCTGCTCCTTCTGCTTCCGCTCCTCCTCGGGGGTCGGCTCGCGCCCGGCGACATAGGCGATCCGCCGGCTGTCGGCCGCCCACTCGAACCCCTGCACCCCCGATTTCGAATCGGTCAATTTTTCCGCCTCGCCGCCGAACGGCGAGATCCGGTAGATCTGCGGCTTGCCGTCCCGGGTCGACACGAACGCGATCCACTTCCCATCGGGCGACCACCGAGCCTGGTCATCGACCGCCTTGCTGTTGGTGAGGCGGACCGGCTCCCCGGCGGCCGACGACACCAGCCAGATATCCGAGTTGGTGCTGCTTTCCTTGAGATCCTGAACCGTGACCGTGTAGGTGATCCACCGCCCGTCCGGTGAGATCCGGACGCTGCCGAGTTGCCGCATCCCCGCGGCTTGCTCGGCCGTGATGCCCGACTGCGCTGCCGCGGGCCCCGCCCACAGGGCCAGCCCCGTCACTACCCGCCCGAGCATTCTCATGGCACCAGCTCCGTCTTGTCCTTCACCTCGACCCCGAGAACGGTCTTGGAGAAGAAATTGTATTCGCGCTTGATCTTGTCCAACTGATGGCGGGGCTCCGAGAGCCCATGCCCTTCCCGCGGGAAAAACACCAAGGTGACCGGCACCTCGTTCTTCTTGAGGCCCATGTAAAGCTCTTGCGCCTGCCCGATGGGCACCCGGTTGTCCTGTTGTCCGTGGAGAATCAGAGTCGGGGTCTTGGCCTGTTTGATGAACGTCATCGCCGAGGCCCGCCGGTAGACCGCCTCGTCATCCCAGGGTTCGGCCCCGAAGTAGTTCTCCAAGGTGGTTTGGAGATCGTTGGTCGAGTACATCGAATACATGTTGGTGAGCCCCGCCCCGACCATGACGCCTTTGAACCGGTTGGTCTGAGTCAAGGTCCAGGCCGTCATGTATCCTCCATAGCTCCAGCCGCTTTGGCCCAGGCGGCTCGAATCGGCGATTCCCCGCTTCACCAGATGGTCGAGCCCGGTCTGAATGTCCTGATAGTCTCCGCCGCCCCAATCCCGGACGTTGGCTTTGAGGTACTTCTCCCCGTACCCGCTCGAGCCCCGCACGTTCGGAAAGAAGCTCACCCAGCCCTTCCCGGCCCACACGTGAGCGTAGTTGCCCCAACTGCCGGGGAAGGACTCCGTCCAGACCCCGGCGGGCCCGCCGTGGCTGAACGCCCTCGTCGGATACCGCTTGGCCGGGTCATAGCCGACCGGGTATACCAAGACACCCTCAATTTCCATTCCGTCCTTGCTCTTCCAGCGAACCGTCTCGCTGGCGCCTAACGCGATCGGGGACAGGTCGGAATGATGGTTGGTCAGTCGGCGCGGTTCGATCGCCGCCGAGAGCGGCGCGACGTACACGTCGTTCGGCTGCTGCACCGTACCGAACGTGAACGCCAGCATTCGCCGATCGGCCGACATCGTCGGCGCACTCATGACACCCCGGACCTGAGAGAGTGCTTTCGGCTCACCACCCGCGACGGGAACCGAGTACAGCTGAGTCGTGGTTCTGGTCGGCGAGGCGAAGAACAGGGTCTGCCCATCGGCGGACCAGGTGGCGGGACCGGGCTGATACAGGAAGCCGGGGGCCACCGACCGCGGGCGCCCGCCCTCCGCGGCGATCACGGTCAGCCGCTGCTGCCCGAACGCCCGGAGGGTGTCGCCACGCGAGAGATAGGCTATCCACCGGCCGTCCGGTGACCACCGGGGTCCGTTGTCCGGCCCCGCATTCTCGACCAGCTGCCGCCGCTCGCCGGTGGCGACCGTGACGATATGGATGTCGGACCGGCTGCCGTCGTCCGCCTTGGGCGTCGGGGTGGTCGTGAAGGCGATCCGGGCTCCGTCCGGCGACCACTGGGGGTCCCCGACCTGGAAATCACCCTTGACCAACTCGGCCGCCTTCTTGGTGGCCACATCGATGGTCCAGAGCCAGCTCATCCGGAAATCACGATCGACCACGATCGCGTCATCCTTCTCCTTCTCCTTCTTTTCCTCCTCGGCCGTAGGCGCCCGGGCGGCCAAGAACGCAATCCGCGCCCCGTCGGGCGACCACTGGAAGCCCTGAACGCCGGTCTTCGAATCGGTCAGCTTCTCCGCTTCGCCGCCATTCGGCCGGATCAGCCAAATCTGGGGCCGGTCTTCCCGGGCCGACACGAACGCGATCCAGCGGCCGTCCGGCGACCATCGCGGTTGGCCGTCCGCCTTGGGACTCGAGGTCAGCCGGACCGGCGCGCATGCCGACGGCCCCGCGCAATCGGCGGCCACCAGCCAAAGGTCGGTATTCGCGGCGTTCTGGGTCAGATCGGCGGCCGTGACGACATAGGCGACCCACTTCCCGTCCGGCGAGAGCTGGGCGTCCCCGACTTGGCGGAGGGCCAGCACGTCTTCGGCCGTCATCGGCCGCTGGGCCATGACGGTCGAAGCGGACGTAAGCAGGGCAATTAGAAGCCCGGTTCGGAGTATTCTCATCGGTGCGACGCCTCCACGAGTCATTTGGTTCGTTTGGGTATCGAAAGGTGCCGACCTCTGACCAATCCGGCAACCGGTGTTAGAATCCGCGATGCCCATCCTCCCTTCCCAGCGGCACTTGTTCGATATCCCGGCCGATGTCGCGTATCTGAATTGCGCCTACATGTCCCCGCTCGCCAACTCGGTCGCGAGGGCCGGGCAGGCGGGCCTGGCCCGGAAGCAACGACCGTGGAACGTTCTCCCCGCCGACTTCTTTGCTCTGACCCAACAGGCACGGGAGACCTTTGCCCGGTTGATCGGGCCTGGCGCCACCGCGGAGGACATCGCCATCGTCCCGGCCGCCAGCTATGGCATGGCCACCGCCGCGGCCAACATCGCCCTCGGCAAGGGCGATCGAATCCTCGTGCTCGAGGGCGAGTTCCCGTCGACGATCCTCACTTGGCGGGAACGGGCCCGGGCCACCGGCGCCACCTTGGTTACCCTGCCGGAACCAGCCGACCACGACTGGACCCGTGTCATCCTCGCCGCCATCGATGATCGAACCCGGGTCGCCGCCCTCCCCGCCGTGCACTGGATTAGCGGCGCGAGTATCGACCTCAAGGCCGTCCGGCGGGGCCTCCGGGCGGTCCAAGGCGCCTTGGTGCTCGATTTGACTCAGTCGTTAGGCGCCCTGCCCTTCGACGCCGGCGACATCGACCCGGATTTCATGGTGGCCGCCTGCTACAAGTGGCTGCTCGGACCCTATACTACCGGCTTCCTCTACGTAGCGCCCCGCCACCATGGCGGCCGGCCGCTCGAGCACCATTGGTTTGGCCGGGCCGGCTCGGAGAACTTCGGCGGCCTCGGGTATCCGGAAGAATTCCAACCCGGGGCCCGGCGTTTCGACATGGGAGAACCGTCGAACTTCGCCCTCCTGCCCGCCGCCATTGCCGCCGTAGAACAGATCCTCAGTTGGGGTGTGGCCAACATCGCGGCCACCGCCGGGGCCTTCGCCGAGGGGATCGTCGCCCGGGGGGGCGACCTCGGCCTGACAGCGGTCCCGGCCAGACTCCGGGCGCCGCACTACGTTGGCCTGACCTCGCGGGCCGGGCTGGCCGCCGGACTGGCCGATCGGCTTGCCGCCGGACGGGTATTCGTCAGCGTTCGGGGCGGCCGGTCCCTCCGAATCACCCCCCACGTCTACAACGAGCCCGCCGACATCGACCGGCTATTCGACGTCCTGGCCCCGGCCCTCAAATGACCTTCATCACGCCAATCCAGGCCCCGGGCACCGTCCGCCCGGCCGGCCACTACTCCCAAGCGGTCGTCCACGGCGGCCTGGTCTACGTCGCCGGCCAACTGCCGGTCGACCTCGAGACCGGGGCGCCCCGAGTCGGGACCGTCGAGGAACAGACCGCACTCTGCCTTGCGAATACCGCCCGGATCCTCGAATCCGCCGGCAGCGGACTCCAATACGCGCTCCAAATGTCGGTCTACATCTCGCGGATCGAGGACTGGGCTGCCATCAACACCGTGTACGCCCGAATCATGGGAAGCTCCCGCCCCACGCGGGCCGTGGTACCGGTCGGGCCGCTGCACCACGGCGCCGGCCTGGAAATCGTCTGCATTGCCGCTATCGCACCGGAGGGCTCCACCCGATGAACCGGCTTCACCAACTGCTCGCGGCGCTCCTGGCCGGCTTCCCCGTCACGGCTCCGGCGCAACTACCCGCCGACCCCGCGGTTCGCTCCGCACTCGACATCCTTCGGCGGGACAACGCCTGGACGCTCGAGCAACAAGTGTCACTGTGCGAGATCCCCGCCCCCCCGTTCAAGGAAGCCGCCCGCGGGGCCGAGTACGCCCGCCGGCTGGAAGCGCTGGGATATCGGGTGGTGATCGACGGGATCGGCAACGTCATCGCCATTTGGCCCGGCACCGGCGGCGGCCGCCGGCTCGTGCTTGCGGCCCATCTCGAAAAGGTGTTTCCGGAGGGCACCGACGTCACCGTTACCCGGGACGGCGGCCGGCTCAAGGGCACCGGGATCGGCGACGACTGCCGCGGCCTCGCGGTGGTGTTGAGCGTGGCCCGGGCCATGGCGCTGGCCAAGGTCGCCACGGCGGGCGACGTCGTCTTCGTCGCGAATGTGGGTGAGGAGGGCCCGGGCAACCTTCGGGGTACCCTTCATCTCTTCAACGAGAAATCGGCCGGGCCGATCGACGCCTTCGTGTCCGTCGACGGCGTCGGCCTCGGCATGGTGACGGGTGCGGTCGGCAGCAACCGCTATCGGGTCACGTTCCAGGGCCCCGGGGGGCACAGCTTCGGGGATTTCGGAATCCCGAATCCGATGCACGCGATGGGACGCGCCATGGCCGCGATCGCCGATCTTGTCGTTCCGAGTTCACCGAGGACCATCTTCAACGTTGGCGTCGTCGAGGGCGGCACCTCGGTGAATTCGATCACGGCAACGGCCACGATGCAGATCGACCTGCGGTCTGAATCCGCCGCCGCCCTCGCCACGCTCGATGACCAAGTCCAGCGGGTCATTCGCGAGGCAGTCGTGAGCGAGAAAAATCGCTGGCCGGGGTCCTCGGCGGCGCTCGGGGTGACCATTGACGTCATCGGCAAGCGGGCCGCGGGCGCCCAGCCGGACACGCTGTGGCTGGCACGAGCCGCCCAGGCCGCGGCCAAAACGTTAGGATTTCCGGTCCCCCAAGGGGCGGCTAGCAGTACCGACGCGAACGTGCCGATCAGCCTTGGCATCCCCGCCCTTGCGATCGATGGCGGGGGCCGGGCCGACGGGGCCCATTCGTTGGGTGAGTGGTACGAAGACGGGGACCGGGGCTACCTCGGCCCCCAGTGGGCGCTGTTGATCGCGGTGGCGGCGACCAGACGCTGAGCTACCGGGGCCAGCCGTCCGGCCGGCCCTCGGTCAGCAGGATGATCGGCGACTTGATATCACCCGCGAAGACTGTCGACTCCAGCGGCATGGTTCGGTCCAAGTCATCGGTGGTCGAACCAATGCAGCAGGTCAGCATGATGTGTAAAACAGGCTGGTCCATCAGCGCTGGAGGAGGGGCCGATCGACGGGGGCCGAAGGCCATCCCGTCTCGAATCGTGGCCGGAACTCGGCCGCTAACGTAGACCGGCAACTCCATCAACGACTGAAGCAGTCGGTAGGTCAACGTTGTGGACTCCCCACCACAGGTGACGACCCCGAACACCGGCGCATCGAACCGTCCCGTCCGGGGAAAGATCGCCACACCCCATTGGAATCGGGCGCTCTGCTCGTTGGCCAACGTGGCCGTCTCCGAGAGGAGATCGTGGACCGCAATGAGGTTCTGGGGAATCGGATCAACGTTCACAACAGCCTCCTGCCAGACAGGGAAACGTTCACTGGCAAGGAGGAGGGGCATAAGGTGGGCCGGATCGGTCAGAGCCCCGGGTCCGGCCGTCAGCGCATCTCGCCGGCGGCCGTTTCAAAGCGACCCGGGGGCCACCCGGCAAGAAACTGCACTCGTTTGGCGGGGCGTCTAGATCGATGACATCGCCGCTCGGCTACCGCCACTCGGCCAAGCGGTGCTGCAGGAACCGCTGCTGTTCCAGCATCACCCCGAAGGGCACCCCACGGCTCAGGCTGAGGGAGACGAACGGGGCGTCAACCCTGACCACGTTGCCCTCGGCCGCGATCGACTCGCCCCCCGGCAGCCCGATCACCCCAGCCAGATCGGCTCCGAGTTCCGGATATGGCGGCTCGGCGAACAGAAGCCGGGCGCCCTGCTCGGACAGATCGACGACCGGATAAACCCGTCCCTCGACCCGGAACCCGGGGCGGAGCGCGATCGGATAGACCAGCCGATAGTAGGCCCGGTTGAAGTCGAAACTCATGGGTCATAGCATCGGCATCCTTGGCCCCTCCTCAAGTCGCTCCTGAACCGGCCGATACCTTGGCGTGCAAGGAGCGACACACCTGTTATGCGAGTAACTCTCGACAACCTCAAGACCGACATGGTGCTGGCCGCCGATATCGTCGATTCGGGCGGGCGGCTCCTCCTGCCGAACGGCACGGTCCTGACCGACAAGCATCTCCGCTACTGTCAGATGTGGGGTATCGCGGACGCGGAGGTCCAGGGAACCGAGGAGGTTGCCCCTGAGACCGACCCGGCATTCGACCCCGCCGTCGTCGCCGAGGCCGAGGCGGCCGTTGCCGGCCGGTTCACCCATGCCGACCTGAGCCACCCCGCCATCGCGGCGTTGTTCCGCCACTGCGTCGACCGCCACCTCCGAAAGGGCGCCTGACCCATGGCTCGCCGACCGGATGACCTGATTCGCGGCGTCTTGGACGTCGGTACGATCCAAACCATGTACCAGCGGCTGGTCCAAGTCATCGACCATCCGCTGAGTTCCGCCTCCGATGTCGGTAAGGTCATCGGCGAAGACCCCGGCCTGACCGCCCGGCTGCTTCGGCTGGTCAACAGCCCGATCTATGGTTTCCCCTCTCGGATCGACACGGTCTCCCAGGCCATCAGCATCGTCGGGATGACCCAACTTCGAGATTTGGCCATCGGCACCTCCTTCATTCGGCTGTTCACCAACGTGCCGTCGCACTTGGTCGACATGGATTCCTTCTGGCGCCACAGCATCGCCTGCGGCCTCGCCGCCCGCCTGCTCGCGGCCGGGCGGCGGGAAGCCAACGTGGAGCGGTTCATGGTGGCGGGACTGCTGCACGACATCGGGCGGCCGATCGTCTTCATGCGGGTTCCACTCGAGGCGGCCTCCGCACTCCTGGAAGCGGGCCGGACCGGACAACCGTTGTTCGAGGTGGAGAGGAAACTGCTGGGGTTCCACCACGGAGCCGTCGGCGCAGCGTTACTCGACCGGTGGCGCCTGCCGGGAATGTTGGTCGATTGCGCCGCCTGGCACCACGCCCCCCACCTGGCCCCGCGGTTCCCCGCCGAGGCCGCCGTGGTCCATTTCGCCGACGTCATTGCCAACGCCCTCCAGCTTGGATCGAGCAGAGAGCACCGCGTACCAACCTTCGACCCTCCCGCCTGGGAAGCCATCGACCTCTCGCCCACGATCCTGCCCAGCCTGTTCAAGCAGCTCGAGTTCCAGTTCGTGCACGCCGTGAACGCGATCCTCGGGCCTGAGCGTTAGGCATGACCGCACCCGCCGACGGTACTTTGCGCCTGGCGACGGACAGCCCCGCCGATGCGGCCCGGGCCACGAACCGTTGGCTCCTCGACGCCCTCGACCATGTCGCCACGGTCGGCATCGTTCAGCCCGGTGACCGGGACGAGCATGGGCCGGACGAGTTGTTCGCCCAAGCGGGCAAGGCCCTCTTCCGGATCGCGCCATTTGACGGAGCGGCGTTCTTCCGGCTCGACCCAGCCGGCGCCGATTTCCCGTTGGCGTGGTGCGAACCGGCCGGCCGGTCCAGCCAATTCAGCGAGGAGATCGAGGCCCAGATCTCGCGAGGCGTCTTCGCATGGGCCCTCCAGAACAACCACCCGGTCCTGGTACCCGGTGCCGCCTTCGGGGGAACCGCCGTGCTCCATGCCCTGGTGACCCGGAGCGGCCCGATCGGGATGTTCTTGGGTACCGTGCCGGACCGCGCGACGTTCATTCCCGACGGCTGCCAGAAACTGATGTCGATCGTCCTGACGAGTTGCGCCACCAACCTCCGATCCGAGGAACTCCGGGCCGAACTCCGTCAGACCAACCGCGGCCTCGCTGAGGCCATCGAGGTCCGGACGGCCGAACTCCGGCAGGCCCGCGACGTCGCGTTCCGAGCCGCCCAGG
>SXGU01243170.1_pt1 | contig 11839 bp, 11 predicted proteins | sample 3174531 | NCBI WGS metagenome assembly SXGU01 (sample SAMN11356863, study PRJNA531348) | freshwater metagenome | isolation source: freshwater sample F1-140 | place: China: Fuxian Lake, Yuxi | collected 2017-12-25
CGGGTGATCTTAATTTTTAGGTGCGATACCAAGAGTCGCTTTTTGCTCGAACCGCAAACAAAAAATCGCCATTTTTCAATGACGACTTTTTGACAAGGCATGTGGGTCACCTCACACGCCTTCTCATGGCTCCGCGTCGTGAACGACGTTAGAACCGCGATTTCGGGGTATGAGGGGCATTTAGTCCTGCCAGTCCTCACAGGGTCGGATTTGGTTTATTGATTACGGCCAGACGGCTCATCCGTAATTATTCAGTCGTTTTGTATGAAATCATCTCCTTTCCGCCATAATAGTCATTAACTTCTTTGGCCGCTCGAACCTTTAATTCCTCTATGTCTTTTTGGGAACTAAGTTTTTTTTCGTTGAGCAACATCTCGATTATAAAACTGTTCAATTTTGTCTGAAATTGAAGCTCAAGAATTGTTTTGCCAATATCGATGTCTCCTATTTTTATCATATGATCATTTTTTGACGGTTGAAATTTGCTCACGGAGGCTAGCATTCTCTTTCATGAGAGACTGATTCGATTCAAGAAGTGCATTGAAAGTCTCAGATCTTTCTTGTAATAACAACTGAACTGTTTGATCTACCGATTCGGTCTTTCCTTCAATACGGTAAACCAAATTCGATATATCGATGAATCCTGTTATTAAGAAGACGAGAATGGCAGTTACACCTGCAACAACAACATATCCAACAGCATTTTGTTGTATCTGTTTTGCATGCATTTCAATCTGTTCACGGATAGTAAGTCCGCCGCCAGTAACTTTTAAATCTTTCGCCATAGTTTCATATACCTTGAATGGTCGGATTTTTGCTAATCTTTGCAAACTTCTAAACTAATGAGCATGTTTTTATCTCTTCGAGCAGGACGTCCTGTCTGATTCTCAAAAACTCTTCGAAATCAGACGCTGAGAACGGGTCGCGCAGAAGCACCTCGAGTGCCTTCTCCGAAACTAGATGGGTCGCGAGGAGTTCGATTACTGATTGGCGTCCGTATTTCGTTATCAATTCTGCTATATACACGTTTGGTAAACGATCTCGCAGTATGCGTCGATTTGTATCGTCAGACAGCGGCGTGCGATTTGCTATAGAGTTAGCCAAGTGTGGCGCATTCTTCTCACCCCATGATTTGGGAACCAAGTGATGGTCGTCAAGAACCGAGTATTCTGGTAACTCCCACGTACTGAGATCTCTGGCCCCCTTGCGCGCAAGCAGACAAAATACTCCCTTATAGACTGCTGAGCTTGGGGAATCGAGTTCGAGTAGGTTGAGATTTCTTATCGTATTTTTCAGTTCGCGAATTACGTCAGGAGCGACTTCGTCATTCGATAGCCACTCTCGCATTTCCCGTAAATCTTGTGCCATCTGTGACTCAACGCTACTAGAGTAGTTTTGAGTAAAAACAGACGACCAATACCAAGCCCTGATTTTCTTTTCTGCTCCTTGCTGATTCTCCACCTTCGTTTTTTCATGAAGAAGAACGGACAGAATCGGTAATAACGTTGGGTATGGAATAAACTTTGGAATGATGGCACCCAGGTCTTTCTGGTTTGAGACAACACGGAGCGCGTTAAGGTTCAGGGCAACAGCCTCGCTCCACAGTTTCTTAAATTCATCCTCGGAGTTGACGAGTGTGATATTTCGGAAGCTCCCATCTTTTTCACGAATCTTTTTTAATGCCCCAGGAACAAGGTAGTACAAAAATTTTGGTGCACAATAATCCTGTCGCAAAAGGGACATTGTCTGTAGTATCAGAATCTTGCTCTTGTCTGGATCCGGTAAATTAAACTGATTCCTGATGTCACGCCAAGTTTGTTTAAGGTTAATGTCACGCGGTCGCAATAGTGCATTGAGGAGATCAAAAGTATCGAGATCGACACCCGTATTGTTTATACGTGTAAAAATGTCGCAGACCTTATCAACGAGAATTTCCCTATCAAGCTCGATGTAGCAAATGTAGTAGCCGTTCAATAGTTCAGAAAATATTCCTTCGATTTTTGTTCTTTTTTCAGCAATATCACTTGTTCCTTTCGAAGACCAATACTGCTCGTATTCCTGAAGCCACTTGAGCCAGCTATGCCCAGCTTCGCCGAATACTTTTAAAGGAAACAGGTGCTGTTCAAATTGGCGATCTTTATCAGAAATTAATCCAGATGCCTCCTTGCCGTAAAAGTACTGAAAGGCTTCTTCGTAGTCTTCCGCAAGTAATTTTTGGAGATCTACGAAAAATAGATAACGAAGTTTGCGACCGGGGAAATTCTTCTCCGGAGCAAAAAAAGCATAATACAAAGCACTTAGTCGTTGCTGGCCATCTAGAACAATGTGCTCAGCCTTCTGCTCGCCTACATACCCATAAATCGATTCGCAATGCAGAAACTTTAGGTTTTCTTTAGTTGCACGCCAGAGCAACAACGTACCAACATAGTAATCTTCAAAAATTGAGCGTATGAGGCCATTAACGTCACCCGGTGGCCATTCAAACTCACGTTGAAAGTCGGGTATCATGTACGCCCCCTTGCGAAGATTTCCTATAATTGACGCCAGATGTTCTTTGCTTGGGGGTTCGATGTTTTTCATACATTTACATTTGGACTGGTTATGGATAGGTACGCGTTACTTAGTCAACAGATTCTGCCAAAAGCGTCTCAAAAGTTTTGAGCCATTCGTAACAAGGCTCATCAATTGGTGCGATTTCACGCCTCATTTGTCCGAGTGATTCAAGGTAAGCAGTAATCCACCCGCGAGCAATCAAGGATTGGTCTTTTATCAACTCTCCATGTTTCTCAACTACATATTTCATCCAATCGTCTATCTTCAAAACAACGATCTTCGTACCATGCATGGCCTCTAACTCACTCATCCTCTCACTAACCCCCCTCTTCAAATCAGGAGGGTCGGTTGTTACAAATCCGGCGATAGCAACCGCTTCCTGTTGGCTCTGTAATTTATCCGAAAGTTCTTCTAGCTCATCTCGCAGATATCCTTTTCCGTATTTGGCATCCCACGATTCCGCGATAGTGCCCTGAATAGTCAACTCGATATCGCCAATATTCCCGTGCTTCTTATTCGCTGATCGCATCTGAGATAAAGGAACGAGTTCAGCCTGAAGTAGATCAAGGTCGCGAAATGCTTGCATCAAACTATGCATGGCTATCTCCATCAACCTGGCAGCATGGTCTGAACCATTCACATGCTGAAGAATGATATCCAAAACTCCCTTAAGGTCGATGTCGCGATTTTTCCGAATAAACTTATCTAGTGTTGCGACAGCTTTATCTCTCAGTTCAATGAAATCTCCGGCCTTGTTTACAAGTAGAGACAAAATAAAAATCAAGGCATGATCCGCTGGAATTTCACCGGATTCAAGCTCTTCAACGAGTTGCAACCATTCGTTTCTTGCTCCTCTTACTTTTGCTTTATATACAACTGAGTAAGGATAATTTTCGGCAAGACTACGGGTCATCATAAACCCGTCTGCATTCAGTTTAAGAAGACCGTGTCGCCGTAGTACGGGGGTAATGAAATTTTTATCCAGTACACGCATGGATATTCCTTCACTCCAAGAAAACTGGCCACTGCTGTCTCCGCCTTTGTGCAAACGTATACTTTGCTCTGGGGCAATAGCCTTTACAGTCAATTGTAAAATGGCCAAACCGACTACTGCTCGCCCAACTTCACTTGTTATGGACTGAACAAGTTGGTCAATGTTAGCCCTTTGAGGGTCACTTAATTTCAGCTCGGATGAATCTAAACCAGCTTTTACCTTTTCAATTTTTTTCTCGAGAAAACCAGACTTCAATTCTTGAGCGATTTTTCGATATCTTTCTTTTGCTTCACTTGAAGATTTACCCTCTTCAAATGTATGGACTTTCCCATCCGCACCCTTAAGTTCGCTCCTGTCTGCAAAAACTTTGAGATATAATTCGTGCATATACTACAAAGCTTTATGTAGCTGAACGCTGTTTGGAGTTAAGGTCGGAAATGAATAAGGGATGAGATAGCAGTCTTTTTTTATCTGTGGATTTGTGTTGTGATTTCGGATTTCGTAACCAGCTTGTTTCAATTGACCGAATATATCCTTGGTTGTCTCCGTATCCAGATCTAGAATGGATGCATGTTCCGAGATATTCATTTCTCTCGCAACTAATGCACCGGAAAGTATCTTGTTCAATGCTCTCTCCAAATTGGATCCAGTGTCTGAATCGAGTTCTGTGGTTATGATTTTAATCTGCGGTTTGTACTGATAATATCCAGACAATTGAACTAGATCCGCATAACCCGATACTTCCAATATCTTTTTTTCAAAAAATTTCCACAACAAAGTCAACCTATACTCATTCAATTGATCGATATCAAAGCACACCTCCTGGGTTGGTAACGTCCAAGAATTTTCCGCCGTAGGCATTACCTTGAAACCGAAACCTTTCTTTTTCAATTGTTTTTTTGAGTTAGAGAACGTCCATTTCTCCTTCGAGAGATTAAAATAAATCTCACTTGTGCAGAGCAAATCTAATCTCTTTACTCCAGTTTCGGAAGAGTGAATCCCAAGATTTTTTGATAGAGAAATAGTTATGTTTCCCTTTTCACCAAAATCTTTATCGACACTATTTACGATACCTTTCGATTCAATTTGATCTTGGGCTTTCTGTTTGTATTCTCCCGTAAGGGATCGTTTTCTCTGTCTAAAACCTAATTTCGATTCCGGAGAGAGATACCTCATTTTGAATGGAGGTTCAACATCAAAAATTTGACTAATCACAGATATGGCAAGCATCCTCGCAAACTGCGACGGTACAGAGTTTCCAATTTGATGGATACTCTTCGATCTTCCACCGACAAGCTCAAATTCATCTGGAATAGTTTGGAGTCTCTTGTATTCTGCGATATCAAAAGGCCTACTCTCCCAGCTAAATGGCCCTGTGTATTTGCCGCCCTGAGCCTTTATTGCTCTAACGGGTTTTTCTGGGTCTGCCTTATATAAAAAGTCAGAAAATTTAGATCGCCAACCAAAAACTGGATTTGGATGACCAAGTTCCTTAGTGTAAAAGCTGTAATTCAAACCAGGTGGAATGTCCTTAAGTAAATGTCCATATCGCCCAGTAAGACTCTCGATGCGGTTTACATCAAGATCTAAACCACTCACGGCTTCCTTGGCGGTATAGTATTTTTCTCCCCCAGAGGAATCTGGGCCGGTGATTGGTTGAGGGAAGGCAAAGTTTTTTTCGCCATCCTTAACACCAACGATTATCAGTCTTTCTCTGTGTTGAGGTGCCCCGTAATCAGCGGCATCTAAAATACGATAATGCAAAGTATAACCAACTTCTTTAAAGGCGGCCTTTATAGACTCCCAAGGGCGACCGCCCTCGGCCCCGACGATTCCGTATACGTTCTCAAAAAGAAAAGCTTTGGGTTTCAACTTCTTTAACAGCCGAACGTACTCTTGGAATAAAACACCGCGAGGATCGGTTGTGCCTAATACCCCCGCCGCACGCCTACCTGCGGCAGAAAATGTCTGACAGGGTGGCCCACCGATAATGAAATCAATTTGGTGATCAAACGAGGGAGAGTATTCCCTGATGTCTATACAGACTGGACGTGCGTTTCCTAGATATCTTCCTTTGCCGGTATTTTTTCTCAAGGAATCAACGAATTTATCTTCCAGTTCAACCATTTCAACAATATCGAAACCAGCATCGTGGAAACCAATATCGAGACCACCGCAACCTGTAAAAAGACTGAGGGTGTAGATTGGTTTCTTTTTAATTCCGCTGACGTATTTAAAAAGTCTTTTCCCAAATACATCTGGCCAACCAGAACTCCTTTGCATTTTAAGCGAGCTGAAAATATCTTCAAGAAATGAATCCTCCTCGGTATTGTTAATCGGCAAAACCGACTGTTCGGGAATTTTATTTATTTTCATACCTTTGGAACGTATTTTGTAATTTTCCCCGAATCGAGAATACCGAGTACATCCTCCTTGCGAAATCGCCTGTCGCGTCTTGCTCCAAATCTTATTGCGACAAGGATTCCTTTCGCATCCCATTGTCGAAGTGTGTTCGGATGTACGTTCAGAACCTCGCAGGTTTGGCGAAGCGTGAGAATATCCGGCAACGCTTTGGTGTCCATAATTGGTGTTGATTCCGCACCTACTTTTAGTTACCATATTCTACACTGGAAGTTCTGGGGAGCCAAATTACAATTACTATGCGACCAAAGGGTTTTGAACCCTCCGCCTGGACGGTTCTTAAGGAAATCAAAAAAGAAGAGATTGCGACCAAAGATGGTTGTTACCTTAGGTTTACTATCTCCCCTTTGGAGACTGCTTTTGACGAAAAAATCTCTTTTGCGGATCAACGACGACTGATCTATTTTTTTGAGAAGGAAGGAATTTTGAACATTCATCGCACCACCTTTCAAAGCCAAATAACCGAGGCGCTAGCACGGATTCAAAACATTGAGCCAGATGTATATATCCTCGATATCCATCAACCACAGTTTGATCAGTATTTTCAAAAACACGAGAAACTTACTTCGCCTCTCAGTCTCTCTAAAACTACCCACAGAAAGTCGCTGATCGGAGCCAACATCAATTTTCAGGACGACGTAGGTTGGCTAACTATCGATCAGACCACAATTCACCTTCCTCCGTTTCTAAAAGAGCATCAATTCTGTAAAGCCGCATTTAAGCACCCAGCACATGTCCCGGTTGACTGGTCGACCATCTTTGAAAGCATGACCGGAGACTTTCCAGAGGATGTTGATGACTCATTTGCGATAACCGGTAGCAAGCGAATGGTATACGACACCATGAACCTATTGAATAAACGCGTGAAAAAAGAAACACGAAGCTCAGATAAACTATTCGCCTGGAGAGAAAATACGATAGCGCGAATGTATTTATCCACAACAGTCAATTGATTCTCAGTTGAGTCAACCGACCGAAAAGTAAGCTGCTAGCGCAAGCTTGCTTTTATTTTTATGTACAAAGCAATCAAATAATTACTATGAAATCAGAATCCGAATGTCTGCTTCCAAAGGATCATTTCTTCAGTTTTGATCTTGGGCTAGCCAGCGCCCTCGTGACGCTCGAGTACGAACTTGCCGCAATCAACAAGTCCAACCGCTCCAAGGCTCAATTTATTTTCCGACGCCGCACGGGGATAGATCAAGACATCGAAACATACTGGTCGGGCGATCTCCACCTGAGCGCACGTCATCTTTTTGACTCACAAAAAATGCTGAAGAACCGGCTCTATTCGGACTGAACCTATGGAGATCAGCCCCGAACAACTCGATAAGTTTCGGGCGATCTACCGCTCAAAGTTCGGCATCGAACTCACTCCGCAAGAAGCGCTCGAAAAGGCTACTCAGCTGCTTCGGCTCATGCAGATCACCTATCAACCGATAACGGAGGCTGATCACGATCGCGTACGGACTCGACGAGAGACGTTACTCAACCTTAAGTGAACTATGAAGCAAATTACCATTAACGAGGCCAGCGACCGCATTATTCCCATCGCACACTCGTACACTCCAACATCCTTCGACAAATGGAGAGAGATTATCATGGCCAATTTCCCCGACCTCATCTTCCCGGCCGAGATGTGCGCGTCGATCGTCGCGCAAGTGTTGATCCACGAAATCGTTAACCCGTTCGCGGTCGTTCTTATCGGTGCGCCATCGGGCGGCAAGACTATCTGCATCAACTTCTTCGATTGTATTGAGGGTTTGACCTACGCATCAGACAAGTTTACGCCCGCATCGTTCGTCTCGAACGCATTAAACGTGAAGCGAGAGAAGCTGGCCGAGATCGACTTGCTCCCACGCATCAAGAATAAGGCGTTTCTTGTTCGCGATTTGGCGACCCTATTCTCGAAACGAGACGACGATCTTAACGAGTGCCTAGGCATTCTGACGCGTGTGCTGGATGGTGAGGGACTTTCCACTGACACAGGCGTCCACGGCCAACGTAACGTCACTGGAGCCTACCTGTTCATGATGATCGCCGCATCCACACCAATCGGCAGCAGAATTTGGAAAATGATGGGGTCGCTCGGCTCACGTCTATTCTTCTTTGCTATCAAGTCTCGTGAAAAAGGAGTCGACGAGTTGGTGACTCAGCTCAAAAATTCGGCATTCAAGGAAAAAGAGCAGTTGTGCCGGAATGCCACGAGAAATCTGCTTTACACCCTCTGGGACGTCCACAAGGACGGGATTGTTTGGAACCGTGCCGCCGATCCTGACGAGGTTATGATCGTCGTTGCCCGTTGCGCAAAGCTGTTAGCCAAGTTACGTGGCGTCATCAGTGTTTGGAAGGAAAAGCGGCACGATGGTGGTGAGGTTGAATTCGACTACACCCCACCTGTCATCGAAAACCCGGATCGCATCAGCATCCTCTTCTACAACCTCTGCCGTGGCCATGCAACGCTTACAGGACGCACTCAGGTCAGCATGGATGACCTTAGACTTGTCGTTGAATTAGCGACCGACAGCGCCCCAACCACTCGCGCCCGTTTGTTCCGAGCGCTTATCGATCACGGCGGCAAAATGACCACCGTACAAGTGGAAATTAAGCTGAGTTGTTCGAAGCCAACCGCATTACGGGAAATGAGAACGCTTGAGGCACTTGGTGTCTGCATCGTGACGGATCTCCGTACGGGGCAGGTCGGTCAGGCGGAGATGCAACTCCAACTAGCGTCAGATTATCAGTGGTTCCTCTCCGAAGAATGCCGTCGTATCCGTGGCTTTGAACACGTCCCTGTTCCGGACACGCTGTCAGATTTGTGTGATCGATAATCAATTAACTTAACGTGACCCTGTATATGACTTTTGACGAGGCGGAACGCGAAGTGAAGAAAATTCAATATCCAGTGACTATTACGTTTGAGAAAGGAACTATCTCGCACCTATTAGGTGCTCTTAGACTAGGAATGTGGTTAGAGGAATGGTGTGCGGGGTTGGTGCAAACAGCCATCGGCACGTATGACTCACATTCCCTAAAATGGTGCTGGGTGGTCACAGATCTAATCAACCAAATCAAGGAACAAACTGGCGAAACCGAGGAATGGAAGGAGTATGGCGAATGCGACGTGAGCATCGGAAACATCGGTAAGTGGGTTGCGACTAAATGTGCGGAATATGAAAAAGAAGCAGACGAATATTTTGCCAGTCAACAAGCCAGAAATGACCCCACAACAGAAGGCTCGTGATTTTCTGCGTCGAGGTTCCTTGGCTGCTTGCGATCCAAATGTTCTATTAAGGGATATGGGGACTCTACTGGACAAATGGAGAGCAAACAAAGGAGACAAAAATCTAACTAAGGAGCTTCATGAGAAGTTGATTGCCACCCTTCCTATCGTCAATCTCGATACTCACTATAAACTTGCAGATACGGTCAGCGAAGGAATGCGCCCTTACATCATCGATTTTGCAAAACAGATGATCGAAGAATATGACTGCAAGACTGTAAGCGAAAAAGCGCTTGTGGAGGTCATTGTAGGCGCCCATGCTCGCGTTCTTGAGTATTCACAAGTCTTGAACCGTATTGTCAGACTGGGTGTGGGTACGCACGAATTAATCGCGTTCTATTCCATGGTGGGAAAGGAGCTGGATCGTGCAAATCGACATTTTTTGAGCGCACTTGCAACCTTACGGCAAATCAAATCTCCGAGCATCGAGGTGCAGGTCAAAGCCAGGACTGCGTTTATTGGGGGAAATCAACAATTCAATACGACCCAAAGCACAATGGAACAAGTGAAAGTAGATTATGAAATCAATACCCCCAAATGATTTCGGAACATCATTTACTGTGGAGACGTGTCCGAAAATCAAAATTTACGATCTTCTCAAACAGTGCCGCGAGGAATTCAAGAAAAAAATGATCTCTTCCCAGCTGAAAATGATGGGTATAAATATTGAGTTAATCGGTTCAGGAACGAAGTTCAATGGAACTCGATTTTGGTTTAAATGTCCGGTGTGTGAGCGCAGGATTGGCGTGCTTTTCAAACACCCCGTTTCCCAGTCAATCGGATGCCGTCTTTGTCTCAATATTCGCTACAAAAAACAGCGGTATAAGGGTATGATTGAGTCAATAAAGTGAATCTGACGCTGTGGTTATGACTCCTGTTAAATACTTCCTCTACGCTCGCAAATCCTCTGAAAGCGAGGATCGGCAGGTTCAGAGTATCGGAGACCAGATCGACCGCCTAAAGGCGCTTGCGACCCAGATGAAACTGGAGATCGTTGAGGTATACGAGGAGGCACGTTCAGCCAAGCAACCGAATAATCGTCCGTTATTCTTGGAGATGTTGGAACGGATCGAGCGCGGCGAAGCGCAAGGGATCCTATGCTGGCAGATCAACCGTCTGTCGCGTAACCCCGTCGATAGCGGAACACTTCAATGGTTGCTTCAGAAAGGCGTTATCCAATCGATCCAGACCATCGACCGCGAATACAAGCCAAGCGACAACGCTGTTGTTCTCAGTGTTGAGAGCGGCGTGGCTAACCAATTCATCATCGACCTACGGAAAAACACCATGCGCGGCATGCAGAGCCGCGTGGACAAGGGTTGGATGCCGAACATGGCTCCGCTTGGCTACCTCAACAGCAAGGACAATGAGGGACGTGGCATTATCATCCCTGATCCTGAACGATTCAACGTCATACGGAAAATGTGGGACATGATGCTTACGGGAACCTACTCCCCACGAAAGATCGTGGAAACCGCTAATAGCGAATGGGGATTTCGTACCCGAAAAATGAAACGCATTGGCGATAATCCTCTTTCCGAAAGCGGTATCTATCGTATTTTTAACAACCAGTTCTACGCTGGCCTGATTTCTCATCGAAAAGAATGGCTCAAGGGCAGCCAGCAACCCATGGTAACGCTCGATGAGTTCGATCACGTTCAAAAACTTCTTGGAAGGCACGGACGGCCACGCCCGCAAGAACGCGAGTTTTCGTTTACAGGGTTTATCCGTTGTGGGGAGTGCGGTTGTCTTTATACGGCGGAAACCAAAACCAAGCACATCAAATCAACCGGCAAGCTCAAGCACTACACCTACTACCACTGCACGAGGAAACGTCGGGATATTTCATGCTCCCAAAAAGCATGCCTGACCGAGGAGGCTCTGACGGAACAGATCGAACGGGAGCTGGCCAACCTGACCATTATCCCTGAGTTTCGTGCCTGGGCGCTTGAGTCGTTGGGTAAAGACCATGAAAAAGAAGTCAGTAAGCGCTCAAACATTTACGAGACACAGCGGAAGGCTCTTGCCGACGCACAGGCGCAAATCGATAACCTGACAGGCATGCGCATGCGCGATCTCATCGATGATGGGGAGTACATCAAACAACGGGATCAACTGAAGTCCGAAATGGTTCATCTTAAAGGGGAAGTTGAAAAAACGGAGTCTCGCGCAGAGCGTTGGTTAGAGCTGACCGAGCAGGTTTTCGACTTCGCTACCTACGCGCATTCCGCATTCCTCAACGGCGACATTCACCGCAAGCGAGAGATCATGATGGCACTAGGTTCGAACCCGACGATTTTGGATGGAAAATTGAGCGTTCAACCGCATCCGTGGTTTGTTCCTATCATTCAGAGCTATCCAACGCTCGCGGCAGAATATGCGAGGTTAGAACCGACGGAAATGTCGATGAACAAAAGTAAAACCGACCAAATTGCTCTGGTCGGTTCCACATGGCTCCGGGGGCGGGGTTCGAACCCGCGACCAATGGATTACACATGTCTTCAAGTTTCCCTGAAGGGTGGACTATATCATCGTCCTTTTCAGGACGCGGGGTGCTTCGACCTAATTAGGCCTACTCCTTGCGGATA
>SXGU01009744.1_pt1 | contig 11838 bp, 12 predicted proteins | sample 3174531 | NCBI WGS metagenome assembly SXGU01 (sample SAMN11356863, study PRJNA531348) | freshwater metagenome | isolation source: freshwater sample F1-140 | place: China: Fuxian Lake, Yuxi | collected 2017-12-25
CCGAACACGACGTCGTCGTCCTCATTCGGGTGTGGCTTGATGTTCTGTCCTTCAGGCGGGATCGCGTTGTGCCCGGCAAGCAGCGCCGGGATCACAATCATGAAGATGATCAGGAGCACGAGCATGATGTCGATCATCGGCACCATGTTCGGCTCAGACTTGACGCCCTCGGAGGAGAGCTGCATTCCCATAGGTCGTGCTCCTCGTGAAAGGGGATGCCGTCAGGTCAGATCTTGGCCGCGTTCTGTGCAGCGGTATTGAACTCGCGGGTGAAGCGGCTGCGCCCGAACTCGCCCGAGACGCCCTTGATGAGGTAGTCAACCATTTCCTTGGACGAGTAGGTCATTTCGGCCGTGATGTTGTCGACCTTCGTCTGGAAGTAGTTGTAGGCCCACACGGCCGGGATGGCGACGAGCAGACCGAAGGCCGTGGTGATGAGCGCTTCGGCGATACCGGCCGAGATTGCGCCCAGGCCGCCGCCGCCCGACTGTGCCATGCCCGTGAAGGCGTTGACAACGCCCATCGTGGTGCCGACGAGGCCGACGAACGGCGCCGTGGAACCGACGGTGGCCAGGATGCCCAGGCCGCGCTTGATGAGCACGATGGTCATCAGCATTTCGCGCTCGATGGCGCGCTCAGCCGAATTGATGTCGGCAACCGTGACCGAGCCATCGGCGATCAGCGGCCGGATCTCGGACAGCGAGTTACCCAGCACGCGCGCGACATGCGACTTCTTGTAGCTCTCGGCGAGCTTGATCGCTTCGGTGAGGTTGTCTTCCTCAAGGAACTGCGAGAACTCGGGAGCAAACTTGCGCGTCTCGACCTGCGCCGTGCGGAGGAACCACCACTTCTGCATCATCACGGTCAGCGACCAGATGGACATGATTGCGAGGGTGTAGATGATGCCCTTCGCGAAGGGACCCATGTGGCCATACAGCTCGATCAGTGACATTTCCATAAGACTTATTATCTCCTAGGCAGTTTGAGAGGCGGGGAAGCTACTTCGCGATCGCGAATACAAACGGCTGCTGCACGAGCTGGCGGACGCGTTTCTGGCCGACTTCGGCTGGGATGAAACGCATGCCCGGCAGCGCCGAGCGAACCGCTGCCTCAAAGAGCTGATGTGAGGCCTTGAGCACCTTGAACGAGCTCAATTCGACCCGTCCCGTGGTGTCCACGACGAACTGCGCCTGCACTTCGCCTTCGACGCCGGCAGACTTCAGAATGTCCGGGTAGCGCGGGCGCTGCGTGTTGGACGCTTCGGTGACGGGCTTTTCGACCATGAACTCGAAGTACGGCTGGTCGCCTTCCGGCTTCGCGACCGGTCCTGTGTTCGCCTTGGCCGACTGCACACCCTTGCCCGAGAAGTCGCTCTCGTTGGTCAGCTTGGCCGTGAGGTCGATTTCCGGGAGAACGTTCGGGATGTTCACGGGAGCGGTGAGCACCTGGAAGCTCTGCGGCGGAGGCGGGGCCTCCTGCGGCGGCGGCTTCGGCGGCGGCGGTTCGTCTTTCTTGACTTCGACGAAACTCACCTTTTCCTCGACCGTCTCCTTCTCCTGCGTGGCGTTGAGCGTCGCCTGCACCGCGAGATAGATGATCGCGGTGTGGAAGATGATGCTCACGGTCGAACTACCAACAGATCGCTGCTTCTGTGGCTTCGACTCAAGAAGGTTGTTAAACAATGTGGCACCCCGTGCGTGGTGTGAACGGTATGCGGCGTCTACGACTCGCAAAGAAAGTACGGGCGAGTGCGTTAGGTGGTAATGGGCTGAACATTAAGATTTGCTTAAGCCGGAGTTAGGTGTTGGTTCGTCAGGGTCTGTGCCCGGCCCAGTCGGCAGCACGATCGTAAAAGTCGACCCGCGCCCCAGACGGGAACTCACATCGATCCGCCCGTTGTGCGCATGTGCAATCCACTGGCAAATCGCCAGGCCGAGGCCGGCCCCGCCACCCGTGGTTCTCGATCGCGCCCGGTCCACGCGCCAGAACCGGTCAAAAATGAACGGCAAGTCGGCGGCCGCGATGCCGATGCCGTTGTCCTTCACCGTGATGATTGCCTCATCGTGGCGGGACTCCAGGGATATCTCCACTGAACCGCCACGCGGCGTGTACTTCACGGCGTTGGTGGCCAGGTTGAGGAAGAGCTGCCGGAGACGTTCGCCGTCCCCGTGAACGGTGACCGGTTGGATGACTGGCACCTCGACGGTCACCCCCGGCTCTTCGCCGAGAATCGTCGCCGTTTCGGCAACTTCGCGAATCAGCGGCTCGAGCGGGACCGGTTCGCGGATGAGTGCAAAGCGTCCCTCGTCGGCCCGCGCGAGGGTCAACAGGGACTCCACCAGGCCGGTCATGCGCGAGACCTGCTGCAGTGCTTCCTCGAGCGCGACCGCGTGCTCGTGGGAATTGGTCTGGGTGTGCATCGCGCGCTCGACATCGGCACGAATCACGGCCAGCGGGGTGCGCAACTCGTGACTCGCGTCCGCAGTGAACCGGCGGAGTGAGCCGAACGACGTTTCGAGGCGGCCGATCATTTCATTGACGGACTGCGCCAGGCGGGCAATCTCGTCGGCGACGTCGCCTTCCACCACGACCCGGCGGTGCAGCGCGCGACCGTCGGTGATGGCGGCCACATCGTGCCCAATCTGGTTCACCGGCGCGAGCATCCTGCCGGTGAGCAACCAGCCAAGGGTCATCGATACCAACAGCAGCACCGGCGCCGAAAGGATGGTCAGGCTGGCCATCTCAGTGGTGACTTCACGAATTCGCGCGGTGCTGACACCGACCGCGATCCGTCGGACGCCGCCGGGAAGCGGTTGGTCGGGGACAAGCCCGGAGATGAGAATCTCGTCGCCGCTCAGGAGCACACGGTGCGCATCCGTGCGCGGCTGTGTGTCAAACACGGCGCGGGTCAACTCATCCAGGTCGCGCAGGAACGGCTTTTTCTGCTCGGTGTTCAGGAAGTCGCTGATGGCCTGCGAATAGATCTGCCGGACCTGCGGGGACCAGTAAAGCAGCCGGGTCGAATCGCCGACCAGCACGTAGTACCCGGTGAGCTCATCCAGGACGCGCGTGACGCCGAGATTGAGCATGCTGCCCACCGTGGACGCCGTATCGAGCGTGAAGACGCCTTGCACGCCCTGACGCTCAATGATGCGCGCCGCCAATGCCGCGTTTCGGCGCGTGCGCTCGATCAGGTCGCGTTCGGTCGCCGCGCGGCGTTCGAACGTGGCCACAATCCCAAATAGGGCAACACCCGCGATGGTCGTTGCGCCGAAGGCCAGCGTCGTGCGCGCGCGGAGCGATGCCACGGGGCCCGCTCAGCCCTTGATCACGTAGCCGACACCCCGGACCGTCGTGATCAGTTTCTTCTTGCCTGAACCGTCCACCTTCTTGCGGAGGTGATTGATGACCACGTCGACAATGTTGGTTCCCGAATCGAAGTGGTATCCCCAGGCATACTCCGTGATCAGCGTACGGCTCATCACCTTGCCGGCATGGCGCATGAGGTACTCCAGCACGAGAAACTCCTTTGGGGTGAGCTCGATGGTACGTCCACCGCGCTGCACCTCGTGCGAGTCCACGTTCAACTCGAGATCCGCCACCTTGAGCACCGGTGCCGCGATGGCGCGCGGTCGCCGCGACAGGGCCTCGACGCGCGCGAGGAGTTCCTCGAACGCGAACGGTTTCGTGACGTAGTCATCGGCACCGGCGCGCAGCGTCTCGACTTTTGCGTCCACCGCATCCTGCGCCGTCAACACGAGCACCGGGCGTTCGAATCCCTTCGCCCGCAAGCTCCGCAACACGTCTATCCCTGACCGTTTTGGCAGGCGGAGGTCGAGCACCACGAGGTCGTAGGGTTGCGTGGCCGCCAGACGTTCCCCTTCATCGCCATCGGTGACAAGGTCAACCGTATAGCGTTGCTCCTCGAGGCCCCGCTTCACAAAGCGACCGACCGTCGGGTCGTCCTCAATGACGAGCACCTTCACCGGCGTGCGGGCGCGGAAGGCTTGCCAGACCAGTCCAGGCGGCGGCCGGCTTCAGAAGCCGTCACTATTCAACGCTCGGAAGGATCACGCGGAAGGTACTTCCCTGACCGACGATGCTGTCCACTTCCATCCGGCCACCGTGGTCCTGCACGATGCCATAGCAGATGGACAGCCCGAGGCCGGTGCCTTTGCCGGGATCCTTCGTGGTGTAGAACGGTTCGAAAATCTTGTTGAGCTCGCTTCGCGCGATTCCCTGCCCCTGATCCACGACTTCGGCGATGACGCCGTCCGCCGGCGAGCGGCCGCTCTTGGTGCGGATGGTCACGACCCCGTGCCGGTCGGTCATGGCGTCAACGGCATTGAGCAGCAGCGCCATGAACACCTGCACCAGCTGCTCACCGCTGGCCTTGGGCACGCGCGGGAGGTCCGGAGCCAGGTCACGGACAATCTTCAGCCGCTTGAACCGCACATGGTGTTTCAGCAGCAGCAGTGTGCGGTCGACGACTTCATTGAGGTCCACGCGTTCGCGCAGCGGCTGCTTGGGGCGGCTGAAGTCGAGGAGGCCGTCCACGATCTGCTTGCATCGCGCCACTTCGTTGTCGATGATGTGCAGGTACTCGTTCACGTCTGGCGAGATGGCCGCGCCCGCCTTCTGCGCATCGCCAATCTTGAACTCGAGACTCTCGGCAATGGCGGCGATCGTGGCCAGCGGATTGTTGATCTCGTGCATCACGCCCGCGGCGAGCTGGCCGATCGCGGCGAGTTTCTCTGCGTGCGCGAAACGCGTCTGGGCTTCCTTCCAATCGGTGACGTCTTCACCGATGGTGATCACGTGCGTCACGCCGGAGTCGCCGAGCCGCATCGGGATCTTGGAAATGCGGTAGGTGCGCAGCTCGCCGGTGGCGAGCGACTCCATCTGGTACTCCTGAATGCGCCCGGTCGTGAACACGTCCTCGAACTCCCGCCGCAGCATTTCCACCGGCTGCCGATAGAGAATCTCGAAAATGGTGCGACCGAGAGCTTCTTCGCGCGAGACGCCCTGCGTTCCCGTCTCGCGCTTGCGATTCCAGGCCTGAATCCTGTACTCGCGATCGATCACGTAGAGGCCAACCGGGAGCGAGTCGATGATCTTGTCCGTGAATCGGCGCTCACGGTCAATCTCGGCCGTGCGCACCTCGACCTCGACTTCGAGCCGGCGGCTCTTCTCGGCGTGCGCCAGTTCAGGACTGAGGAGGTTGGCAACCGCAGTCACCAGCAGCCGCTCCTCCGGTGGCAGCGGCCGGGCCGTCCGCAGCGAGAGGGCTCCGCTCCGCCGATCCGCGGCGGCAATTCGGGCAACCGTGAGCCCGTTGGCTTCCCATTGTTCGGCCGTGAGCATCGCCTGAACGTCCGAGGCCGTGGCCGTCTCCGGACCGGCCCCCCACGCGCGCACCAAGCCCGACGCCGATGAAAGCCAGATGGCCGCTTCGTCTGCGCCCGTCGCGGCGCGGAGCGACTCGAGCGTCATGGCGAGCGATGACTCCAGAGTGCGATCGCCGGCCAGTTCCGCAATGATGGCCCCGAGCGCCTCGAGAACTCTCGACGGCGCCGGCATCTCGGCAGGGTCTGTGCTTGGGGCGCTGAAGGTCATCTATAGGGTGCGGGCGCCGTCGGTCTGCTGCATGCGAAGAGTGCCCGCGTTGGGTGAAGCTACGAGCCGCCTGCGGGAGCGACAAGACACCGCATCATTAACTGTCGATGACGCCGGGAATCAGGCACGCACGACGGATTCAATCGCGGCCAGCAGTTCGGCGTTTTCACGCCGGTGGCCATTGACGGCTTCGACATGGCTCCACCGAATGGTCCCGGTCTGGTCAACCAGGAAATACGATCGATTGGCGTAGAACTTTTCGTCGTTGAGCACACCGTAGGCGCGCGAAACGTCTCGACGAAAATCACTCGCCAGATCAACCGCAATCGCGTGCCTGGCGCGGTATTCCTTGAGCGTCGGCACGGCATCAACACTGATACCGAGAACGGTCACCCCACGGCCCTCGAACTGCGAGTAGTCGTCCGTGAATGCGCACATCTCGGCCGTGCAGGTGCTGGTGAACGCGAGCGGGAAGAACGCGAGCAGCACGACCCGCTCGGCCACGAGGGCGCTGAGGGACGTGGTGCCGCTCGTGGAAGGCAGCGAAAAGTCGGGGGCCCGCGCGCCGATGGCAGGAATCATTCGGGATCTGCGGAAGATGCGGAGGCAGCGACACCGCCCGGTGCGGCGCCTTCGGCCGGTGAAGTCCAGCGGCGAACAGCGCGGATGATCAACCCTGCTCCCGCGAGCAGGGCAAGCGCCGGAAGAACGTAAATGAGCAGGTTGAAGCCACGGGCCTTGGGCTCGAGCAGGATCCACTCGCCGTACTTCGAGATGAAGTATGCCCGGACCTCCTCCTCCGACTTTCCGGAACGGAGCTGGTCCTTGACGATGTCGCGCATCTGCCGAGCCAGCTCAGAGGGCGAGTCCTCAATGGACAGCCCCTGGCAGACTACACAGCGCAGATGACTGCTCAGCGCCGCTGTGCGGGCTTCCAACACGGAATCGGCAGCGGTCTGCTGCGCGAAAGTCGCGGGTGCCGTTCCCGCGGCGAGCAGCACGGCCATCACCAGCGGACGAATCATTGCGTGGCCAGCAGCGAATCGATCTTGTGCGCGAGCAGGCGCGCTGACACGGGACCGACGTGCTTATATGCCACCAGTCCTGATCCGTCGATGATGAATGTCTCCGGCACTCCATAGAGGCCAAAGTCCACGGCTGTGCGTGCGCCGGGATCCAGCACCGACGGGTAGCTCTGCCCCCCCATGCCCTGAATCCAGTTCACGCCGGCACTCGCGACATCGTTGTACAGGACGCCGACGAACTGCACTGGCCTTCCGGCGTAGTCCCGCGCGACCGAAGACAGGGCGCTGTGTTCATCCCGACACGCCAGGCACCAAGAGGCCCAGAAGTTCACAACGACGACCTTTCCTCTCATCGCGGAAAGCGCGAGGGTGTCCCCGATCGGCCTGGCGAGTGCTCCTTCGCCCGGCGCAAACACGCCCAACGTGAAGACGGGCGCCGGTCGGCCGGGGAGTGGCGAGACGATTTCGTTGGGGTCGCGCGTCAGCCCCCATGCCAGCAGACCAATGACCGGCAGCGAGGCGACAACCCCGACCCCTGCCCGCTTCCAGTTCACGGGACGGGCGCCCCCGGTACCGGCGCGGCGGAACCTGCGGATGCGGTGACCACTTCGGCCACGGTTGCCGCCGCGCGGCGCCGCGCGGGCCAGCCAGCCACCAGCGAACCGAGGCAGATGATGCCCCCGCCCAGCCATATCCACGGCACCAGCGGCTCGAGGATCACCTGGATGGTGGCGTTTTCGCCGTTCCTCTCGAATGCCATCAAGTTGAGGTACGTGTCGCCGAGGAAGGTGCTGCGCACGTCAGGAGTGGGAATGGGCTGTTGCGACGTGGGATAGAAGTTCATCCGCGGCGAGAGTGTGGCCAGCACGGCGCCGTTTTCCACGAGCTCGACGGTCGCGCCAATCACATCGCGCTGCGGCTCCTGCCTACCCCAGACGTCCTTGAGGCGAACGGTCACCTTGCCGACCGTGACGGATTCGCCGGGCTTGAGGGTCGCTTCGCGTTCGGTACGAAACACCGAACTCGCCGTCACACCCATCGCAACGGTGAAGATGCCGAGGTGGGCGATGTAGCCGCCGTAGCGCCGGCGGTTTCCGCCAATCAGGCGTGTCAGGGCGACGACAAACGACTCGCCATGCGCGGCCTGCCGCGCGCGTATGCCAATCAGGTACTCGCCGATGTTGAGCGCAGCCGCAAATCCGCCAAACGCAAACGCGAGGAGCCCGTAGACATTGCGGGCACCGTACGCAAATCCGACCGCGGCAATGGCGAGACCGACGACGCCCGCCGGGATCAGCTTCTTCTTCAGGTCGTCGAGGTTGGCGCGCTTCCACGGCATTGCCGGACCCACGCCCATCAAGAAGAGCAGGGCGACGATCACCGGAAGCGTCATTCTATTGTAGAACGGCTCGCCCACGCTCACTTTCACGCCGCGAATTGCCTCGGCGACCAGCGGAAACAGGGTCCCGATGAGCACCGTGAACATGAAAACGGTGAGCATCAGGTTGTTGAGGAGGAATACCGTTTCGCGCGAGAGCGGCGCGTCGAATTTGCCGACGGTGCGCAACTGTTCCGAGTTCCCGGCGACCAGCACGGTGGATGTGATCAGGATGATCGCAATGAACGCCAGGAAGTAGTAGCCGATGGTTCCCTGCGTGAACGCGTGCACCGATGAGATGATGCCGCTGCGTGTGAGGAAGGTGCCGAGCATGGTCAGCGCGAAGGTGCCGACCACGAGGTTCACGTTCCAGAGCTTCAGCATGCCGCGCCGTTCCTGCACCATCACCGAATGCAGGAATGCCGTTGCCGTGAGCCAGGGAATGAAGGAGGCGTTCTCGACCGGATCCCAGGCCCAGTAGCCGCCCCATCCCAGCACTTCGTAAGACCACCACATGCCGGCAATGATGGCTGCCGTGAGCATGCCCCAGGCCAGCAGCGTCCAGCGCCGCGTGAGGCGAATCCAGTCATCGGTGCCCGCTTCGCCGGAGAGGAGCGCGCCGATGGCAAAGGCAAACGGCACCGACATCCCGACGTACCCGAGGTACAGCAGCGGCGGATGCACCGCCATCAGGATGTGGTTCTGCAGGAGCGGATTGGGCCCCGGGCCATCCGGCGGAACGGGCGAGACCAGGTGAAACGGGTTGGCCGGCCCGACGAGCAGGATGTGGAAGAAGAGCGTGATCAGCAGCAACACCGATGCCGCATACGGCACCAGGTTGCCCGGGCGATTGCGGTTGAAGTAGACGACCATCGCGCTGTAGAGGGCGAGCACCCACGCCCAGAAGAGAATCGAACCTTCGAGCGCGCCCCAGAGCGAGATGACCGTATAGAAGAGCGGCGTGGCGCGACTGCCCACCTGGGCCACGTACGAAATCGAGAAGTCATGCGTCGCCAGCGCATACATCATCGCCACCGTCGCGACCGTCACGAGCGCAAAGTTGGCGTACACCGCACCCTGCGCGAGGTTCAGCCACTGTCGCTTGCCGCGGGCAATGGCGAGCGGCGCAACCAGGCCGCCGATGACACTTACCGCGAGCGCGAACCAGAGCGCGTCGAGGGCGATCAGTCGGGTCACGCGCCGTTGCCCTTCATCAGCGACTTGTAGACGTCCTTGGGGTGTTCGCCGGCCTTGGGAGCCCGGTACTCGTTCGAGTGCTTGATGATCAGGGTCGTGGCCGAAAACAGCGTGTCAGCGCCCAGTCGGCCCTCAACCACCACGCCCTGTCCATCGCGGAACATCTGCGGTGGCGTGCCAGACGACCGCACCCTGATAATGGTCGAGGTCGTGTCGGTGATCTCAAAGCGCAGGTCGTTTGCGGCGGCGTCCCACTTCACGGTTCCGGGCTTCACCAGCCCACCAATACGAACGGGCTTGTCGACCGCGTCGCCGCCGCGGGCAATGAGCTCGTGTGGCTCAAGGAAGTACACCACGTTCTGGTCGAGCCCACCCCAGATCAGCCAGCCGAACACGACCGCAATGACCGCCAGCGCGCCGATCACGGGGGCCTTGCTGCGGCGTTTGAGAATCTCAGTCATCTATTCGCCTCCTGCCTGCTCGTACAGGTCACGTGAGCGCTTGAGCGCCCCGCGCAATCGCCAGAGATATCCCAGCACCACAATCCACGTTGCGGCGTATGCCGCAATGACAAAGCCGATGCCTTCCGTTGCCATACTACCCATTGCCCACACTCCCGAGCGCCGCCGCCTCGAGCCGATGCTCGGCCGCCCGTTCTGTCAGCGCCGCTTCATAGCGGCGACGAATGAAATAGATCACCAGAAAAAGGACCGCGAGGAGGTTCATCCGGATGCCGATCACATAGAGGGGATCGACGCTGCTCGGAGTCGACTGTACCTGGTGAAGAGTACGCCACCAGCGGACCGACATGTAGACAATCGGGACGTTGAGTGCGCCGAGGATGCCAACGGCAGCGCTCCAGGTGGCGCGACGATCGGGGTCATCAATGAACGACCGCAGTGCGAGGTAGCCTGCTGACAGCAGGAACAGCACCAGCGTCGACGTGAGGCGGGGATCCCAGGCCCACAAGACGCCCCAGGTCGGCTTTGCCCAGAGCATGCCGAGCACGAGGGTGAGCCCGGTGAACATGTCCCCAACTTCTGCCGCCGAGGCGGCGAGCAGATCGGCCCGTTCGTCGTGCTTCCACAGATAGCGCACACTTCCGATGAGCACGACGAGATAACACACGAACATGTTCAGCGCGATCGGAAAATGCACATACATGATCTTCTGGAGATCGCCCATGTCGCGCTCGGCGGGCGAAATGACGACGGCGACGACCTGTGACACGACCAAAAAGGCGATCGTGAACCACCCGATGAGCGGCCATCGGCCGGGCATCGGGGCGACCATCTGCGGGTTGGCGTTCGGTGCGGTCACTGGGTGTTCAGCCCTCAATCACGTACTCAAATGCTAAAAAGGTGGCCATCAGAAAGATGACGTCGAACGCAGCCAAAAGGCTGATCCAGGCGCCGGCTTCGTGCAGCAAATCGCCGCCCATGAGCGCCTTGGTGGCCTGCATGGCCGCGAGCAACACCGGCACGAGCATCGGAAAGAGCAGCAAGGGCAAGAGCACTTCTCGCGCGCGGCTGCGGCTGGCCATGGCGGCGTAGAAGGTGCCCAGCGTCACGAGACCGATCGACCCGAGCAGCACCACGCCGAGGATTCGCGCCCAGGCAGACGGTACGTCGACCTGGAAGAGCACCAGGCTGACGAGTATGACGATGGTCATCAGGAGCAGCACGAAGGCGAAATTCGCCATCAGCTTGCCGACGAAGATGGAGCGGCGTGACCCCGGGTACATCAGGAGCGGTTCGAGTGCGCCGCCATCGAGTTCCACCTGGTACGACCGGTTGAATGCAAGCACGCCGGCAAATAGAGCCGACAGCCACAGGGCACCTGGCGCAGCGGAGCGCACGGCAGCGGAGTCTGGGCCGAGCGCGAAGCCGAAGAGCAGCAGAATGGTCACGGCCAAGGCGGCGACAGAATTGAACCCCGCCTTGGACCGACGCTCGGTGGTGAGGTCTTTCCAGGCGATTGCCCTCGCGCGGGCCCACTCGTCGGCGAACGCCATCAGGTGGGAGCGCCAGCGCGCGGTGTGATGCGGCCCCCATCCAGAGCGAGCCAGCGCGTGACCACCGGCGCAGCCGATGCCGTATCGTGGACCACCACGAGCGCAGCGCCGCCGCGCAGAAGGGTCGCCTGGATCGTTTCATTCACCAATGCGATCCCGGCGGCGTCGAAGTTGTTGTAGGGCTCGTCCAGCAGCAGCAGGTCGGGCGACTGCAGGAAGAGCCGTGCGAGCGCGAGTCGCCGGAGCATGCCGCTTGAGAATCCGCGGGCGCGTTGGTCGGCCGCTGCCGCCAGGCCCGCGCGCGCGATTGCTGCGTCCGCCTCGGCGGCCGTGCGGCCGAGCATTGTGGCCGCGAAGCGGGCGTTCTCTCGCGCGGTGAGATCGTCGTAGACGCCCGGGACCGGCGAAAAAAACCCGACGTTTGCGCGCACCTGATCGGCATCGCGAATCAGGTCGGCACCAAATATTGACGCCGTTCCCGCACTCGGCCGGAGCAGTGTGCACAGCAGGCGGAGGAGGGTGCTCTTGCCGGAGCCGTTGGCGCAGACCAATCCCACGGCTTCGCCGCGACGCACTTCGAGCGACGCTCCGCGCAGCACCCAGCGAGC
>SXGU01577265.1_pt1 | contig 11837 bp, 11 predicted proteins | sample 3174531 | NCBI WGS metagenome assembly SXGU01 (sample SAMN11356863, study PRJNA531348) | freshwater metagenome | isolation source: freshwater sample F1-140 | place: China: Fuxian Lake, Yuxi | collected 2017-12-25
AAAGCACGCCGGCCGCCCCCGAGCGAGCGAGGACGTGGGTGCGATAGTTGCCCAACCCGCCCCTTTCCCAGCTGCCTTGAATTCTCTCACGCTTTCGACTTATACACTCGTTTCACCCACGAATTGTGCCCTGGAGCCAAATTCTTAATCTCCTGATCGATTGAGATGCCGCCCGCCCAACCCGCCGGAATCGACTTGCCGCCGCCCTGGATGTTGCCCGGCAGCAACTCCGTGCCGGTGAGGAGGCAGCTCATGCCGCGCATGTGGCCGTCGCCATCCCCGCGCACCCGGTTCGAGATGCCCTGCAGCGTCAGCAGGCGGTCCTGGAACGGCGCCAGCGGGCGCAGAATTTCCTTCAAGGCAAAATCGCGGCCCGTTTCGTCCGGCCAGAACGCCGTCGGAATCGTGCCATTGGGCGAGAACACCACGACCAGGCGTTGCCGCGGCCGGGCCGGCGCCGCCAGGCCAAGGCTCGGCAGGCCCGCGATGAAGGGCAGCACGGCGGCCGAGAGGCCGGCCTGTTTGAGGAACGTGCGACGGTAGAGCGGAGTCATGGGCGGATGGGGGGGTGGAGGTTCTTCAGGCTGTAGCAGGAGCGGCTTTACGCCGCGATCATTTCGCAGGTGCGGGGCATCGCGGGGCAAACCCGCTCCTGCTACAGTTTGGAGTGCGTGGGTCGGTGAGGAGTGGGGCGGGAGGCAACGTGGGGCTTCGTCTCCGCGCCATGCAGCGCGCTGAGAGTGACGATGGCGACCATCAGCTTCTGCAAATTGTAGCCGGAGGCGATGAAAGATTTTCGCAAGGCCGGCAGGGTGTCCGGCCCGTACGCCAGCGCCGGCTGCTTCACAACGTGGTGGAAGAGCTGCTCGATGAAGGCTTCGTTGGATTGTTCGCTGGCGATCGCAAATTCCGCCACGTCGCGCGCCCCGCCCAACCGCACCGTCCGTTCCTCGTCGACGATGTAATCGCTCACCGCGTCGATCGGCCGGCCGCGGTCCTCGCGCCGGAAACGCCCCACGGCGTCGTACCATTCGAGGCTGAAGCCGAGCGGGTTGATCACCGCATGACAGCCCTGGCAGTTCTCCGAGCGCGTGAGCTTTTCCACCTTCTCGCGCATCGACATCCCGGGCGCGAACTCCGCGTCGTTGAACGCCACCGCCACGGGCGGCGCCTTGAGCCCGCGCCCCACAATGCTGCGGGTGAGGAAGACTCCGCGGTGGATCGGCGAGGTGGATTTCGGATACGACAGCGCCGCGAGGAGGTACGGATGGGTGAGCACGCCGGCCCGCTCGCCAGGTGGCGTCGGCACCCGCGCAAACCCGCCCGCCACCGGGGACGGCAGACCGTAGAATCCGGCCAGCCGCTCGTTGGCGACGAGGTAGTCCGCCCGCAACAGCTCGCGAAAGTCGGAGGCTCCGCTCCACACGACTTCATCGAGAAACAGGTTCAACGAGGTGCGCAAATCGTCGATGATCTCGAAGGTGAAACCCGGATGCAACGTCGGCTCCTTGCGCAGATCCTCGAGGTAGCGCAACTGCAGCCAGTGATGAAAGAACTCGCGCAGTTTGGCCCGCGCCCGGGGATCGCCCAGCATCCGCGTCGCCTCGGCGGCCACCTCGGCACGCGTGCGCAGCCCGCCCGCCGCCGCCGCCTGCGCGAGCGGCGCATCCGGCAACGAGTCCCACAGGCCCCACGCCAGCCGCGCGGCCACGCGCGCCGCGTCGGGCCGGGCGTCCGGCAGCTCGGTGTAGAGGAATTGCGGTGACTTGAGGGCGAACAGCACCACGCGCCGCAGCGCGGTCTCCGGATCGGGCGCGGCCCGGAACACTTCGGCGACGTAGCGCGTCGTTTCGTCCGCCGTGAGCGGCCGGCGAAACGCGGCGGCCACGAACTTCCCTGCAAAAGCTTCGAGCTTCAGCCGCCGCTCCGGGTCGTCGGCCCGCGTTCCCGCCCAACGATCGAGCCGCGGCACCACATGCCCTGCAACCTCGAAGGCCCCGCGCGTGGTCGCCTCATCCCACGCTTTGGAAAACGAGAGGCCGCGCTCGAAACCCTGGCTGCTGTCGTCGGCCGGAAACCGCGTGGTGCTGACGAACGTGGGCCGGACCACCGCCGGCGAGAGGTTGCGCGCCGGGATCGGGCGCTCGGAGCCGTGGGGCGGTTTCCAACGCAACGCGATCGCCGGCGGCGGGCCGCCGACCTTCTCCGGCAGCGCCCAGTAATCAACGCCAAGCGGATAACTGCGTCCGCCGATCAGCCGCACGGTCACACGATGATCGGGGGTCTCCGGGGTGGACACGTTGACGTCGATGACTGCGGCGACCGGCGCGGCCGCGTTGATCTCGGCGTTGATCCAGGCGCGCACGGTGTTCGGCGTGCGCACCGTGAATTCGTGGTCGCCCGTCTCGTCGGCGTACACCGAGCCGCGCCACTGCACGGAAAACTCGGCGGTGCCGACCCGGCGAGGGGTTTCGCTGGTCGGGGAAAAATCGAAATCGACCCCGGCGTCGATCACCCGCTCCACGATCTTGGTCGCATCGAAGCGCCCGCGTTGCGCCGTGCTGTAATAGGTCGCGTTGAGCCCGCCCGTCGTCGGCTCCGTCGCCGTCGCCAGATCCGGCCCGGCGAACTGGCGCAGCAGGTCCGCCATGACGATCGCGTACTGCTGGTTCGTGAGATGGGCGAGTTCGATCCGGGCCGGATGCAGCCGGGCCTGGGCGGCCGGCGAATAAAACGCGTCGTGCATGTACGCAGCGACGGCCTGCGCCTCGGGGGCGGACAAGGTCTCCGGATCGTCGTCCGGCATGTTCTGGGCGACGTACCTTGTGAGCCGGGCGAGCGACCAGTCGCCCTGCAACGCGCCCGCGTATTTTCCCTCCACGCCCTGCCCGAGCGGGCCGTGGCAGTCGGCGCATTTCTGCCGGAAGACCTGTTCGCCCCGGGCCGCGATCGTCGCGACGGCGGGCACGCGGCTGCAGCGCGCGGCAATAAACGCCGCGGCAACGACCAGCAGCAACATCCAACGGTGGGGTTTGGGCGGAAGCATGCGATTTTTCAGCGACCTTCGCCAATGAGAAGCGTTGCCGGCCGGCGGGCAAGGCAAAGGCGAGGCGTGCACCCAATTGCATCGCCCGCACCCGGAGGCACGCTCGCCGCCAGAGACCGCAGCGTCGCCCCGCCCCACCCCGCGCTATTTCTTCTTCGGCGGCGTGACGTTCTTGATCGGCTTGCCGCCGGGACCGGGCGTGGCGACCGCCACCTCTTCCGGATCCTTCATGCGGTTGATGACCATCTGCTGACCGATGGTGAAGAGCCCGTTGATCGTCGAGTAGAGGGCCAGGGCGCAGGAGAAGCCGTAGCAGAACAACATGAAGATGTAGGGCATGAACTTCATCATCTTCATCTGCATGTTGTCGACGGACGGCGTCGGGGTGAGGCGCATCTGGAAAACCATCGTCGCCCCCATGAGAATGGGCATGATGTTGATCGGCAGCCACGGGATGCCGAAGAGATGGCCGACGGTGTCGGGCGCCGCGAGATCCTGCGCCCAGAGGAACGGCTGGAGGCGCAGCTCCGCGGTGCACTGCAGCATCGCGAAGAAACCGATGAAGAGGGGGAATGTAATAAGGATCGGGATACAACCGCCGACCGGATTGATTTTCCGCGCCTTGAAGACCTCCATCGTGGCCTGCTGCTGCTTCTGGGGGTTGTCCTTGTACTTCTCGCGGATGGCCTGCAGCTCGGGCTGCAGCTTGGCCATGCGCTTGGCCGACCGGGACGCGGCGAGGGTGAACGGCAGGCTGACGATCTTGAGGATGAGCGTCATCAGGACGACCGCGACACCCCAGTTGCCGACCCAGCCGTGCGTGGCGTTGAGGATGATGTTGAGCAGCGGCGCGACGTAGCCGCTCAGAAAGATCCGGTTGAAGAAGTACTGGTTGTAGGGCAGCACGCGGTCCTCGTTGAACTGGAATTTGGCGAGCCGGCGGTATTCCTGCGGGCCGACGTAGAGCAGGCCGGACAGACTGGCCGAGGCCTGGGGCGCGAGCACCGGCAGATCGAATTTGGCGGCACCCGTCAGGCCGATGGTGGGAAATTGGGAGTCGGGAAACGGCGGCAGCTCGATCCGCCGGGTGGTGATGCTGACGGCGGGTTTGTCCGCCGTGTAGACACTGGTGAAAAATTGATTCTTGACCCCGGCCCAGACCACGTTGCCCGGTTTCTCCAGAGTGGACACCGGGGGGCGTCCGGAGCCGACCAAGGACCCAACGCCGCCGCCCTCGAGCTCGCCGCGCTCGGTGAAAATCGTTTCGTCTCCGTTGGAGCTGACGACGTTGAGATACTGACCGACGTCCGCCGCATCGATGAGCTCGGCGGTGCCGACGCTGAGGGACGCCTTGCCGAGCGGCAGCGTCGTGGTGCCGAGATTGCGGAAAGTCGTTTCGTGATGCAGCCGGTACGGATCGGCGCCCTTCTCGCCTTCCTTGGTCAGACGATAGCGACGGGTGATCTCGACCTTGCCATCCAGTACGTGCCGGAAAACGACCTCCGTGGCGGACGAGCTGACAAGTGCGTAACGGGTGGCGCGGCCCAGGCCGGGATAATCGGTAAACGCGAGCAACGGATCCTCGTGCAGGCGATTGAAGACGTAGGGATCGGGTTTGCCCAGCACGGCGAGGTACTGCTTGAAGGCGACCTCGCGGATGGCCCCGCCGAAATCAGTGAAGCTCGCGGTGATGAATTCGTTTTCCAGCGTGACCAGGCGGGTGTCGGCGGCATCGCGGTGCACGTTGGCGAACAGCCCGCCCGCGGTTTGGGTCGGTGCGGTTGGCGCGGTGGCCGCAGCCGCGGCGGGTGCGCCGGCCTGGCCCGCGGGGGCGGAGGCTTCCGGCAGCGCGCCACCCGTCGTGCCAGTCGGCGCGGGGGCGGACGGGACGGGAGCCGGAGGAACCGGCCGCGGGGCGAGGAACAGGATCGCGAAGGCGGCGACGAGCAGCACAGCGCCGATGGTAAAATTTTTTTTGTCCATTAACGTGGGAAAGAGACGGAGCGACGGCCGGAGGGTGGCAAAGCGTCAGAGCCCGACGCGGGCGCACCGGGGCCCGGCGTGGCGTGGAGGCACCGGGTCAAATCCGCCCGGGTGCAGCGGAGTGCATTTCACAAGCCGCGCGGCGGCGAGGAAAACTCCCCCGACCGCCCCGTGGGTGCGGATCGCCTCGGCGGCATAGTGCGAGCAGGTCGGAGAAAAACGGCAGCCGCAGGCGCCCACCGTGACGACGGGGAGCAGCGGAGCCACGGTGCGCTGGTAAATGCGGATGCCGAGCAACAGGATCGCAGCGGGCAGACGGAGGCAGGCACCGAGCATCCGCCCGCTGTGCGGGCGAAGGGCGGTCAGGCGAAAGCGGGTCACATTGGTGCGCGACACGGTCATTTCTCTCCGGTGGCCATTCCCGTGGGTGCGATCTGGCGGCAGGCTTCGGTGAACTTCTTTTCCAGTTCGCCCAACGGCCAGGTCGCGGCGGCGCCGCGCGCAATCAGCAGCAAATCGCAGTCGATCGGGAGCTCATGCTGCCGATGACGGAAGACCTCGCGCAGGCGCCGTTTGGCTCGATTGCGCAACACCGCGTGACCGACGGCGGCCGTGGAAGCGATGACACAGACGCGTGGAACATGCAGCGGCGCCGCCGGCGGGCCGGAGGGTGAGCGAACGGGGGCGGCTGCCGCAGGTTGATGGCGCCTCTTCCACCAGACGGTGAACGCGCGGCAATCGATCCGCCGACCCTGCTCGCGGACGGCACGGATTTCCGCGTGCCGGCAAAGATGCTGCTCAGGGCGAAACCGCATGGACGGAGAAGGGCGAAGAACCGAAGGGCTGAGCGGCTGAAGAACTTGAGGGCAAACGCCGCTCACCGCGCGATCATTTCGCGTTTCAGTCGTTCCATCCGTCAGCCATTCCGCCCTTTCCGTTAAACAACGGTCAGACGCTTACGACCCTTGAGCCGGCGGGATTTGATGACCTTGCGGCCGCCCTTGGTGGCCATCCGGGCACGGTAACCAATCTTGCGGGCGCGCTTCTTGCGGTGCGGGCGGAATGTAGGTTTCATGATTCTTTAAGAAAAAGAGGGTCAGAAGTGCCGGACGTCGCGAGGGGTGTCAAGGGCCGGTTTGGCCCGCGATTTGGGGCGAATGCATCTCCGGGTTGAGGGTCGCCGGCCGATGGAGTGCGGGTGCCCTCACCCGCCTTGCGCAGGAATGCGCGGTGAGGGCACCACGCCCCCAGTGAATTCACCGTCAAACGGGAGATCACCCCGCCCAACCGGCAGCCTGACGCGAGCTACGCGTCCTTTTTCCTGCCGCCGAAGACGGAGCGCGCCATGTCGAACGGCGCACGGGTGAGGCGGGTGACCGCCGACATTGTGCGCTCACTCGCGATGGGCTCCCCTGACTCCGGGAAGGCCGCCGCGACCAGCGCTTCCCGCTCGGTCAGCCGCGTTTCGCGCGCGGCGACGGCGTCTTCGCGACGCTTCACCACCGCCTCCTGCTCACGCACGGCGAGGCGGTCGTCACGCAGGTGGGCCTGCTCGGCCTCGAGAATCTCGCGCGCCCGGTGAAGTTTGGCCCACGCCGCCGGGTGCATCGTGTCGTCGCCCGAGGGGGCCCGGACGGGGTCCGAGGTCGGCGGCTCGCGGAGCATGGCCGCCGCACCGCGGCCGGCATCGATCTCCGCCTGCAGCGCCCGCAGGCGAGCCTCATAGTCCCGCAGGTTCTTCTCGCGTTCGCGCAACGCCTCGTGGTCTTCCTGCAGCCGGCGGCGCTCCTCGGCCAGGCTGGCGGCCCATTTTTCGGTGGGGGGACGGACGAGTTTCAACACCGGCTCCGGGGCGGGAAATGTGATGGTGGTATTCATGATGTTTGGACGTGAGCGGTTGGTTACGACCACAGCATAGGGGATCTCCCGCCCCCGCGCCATGGGGTGAACCGGCTTTTACGCCGGCTTTACGCTCCGAACACCAGAATTGGGAAATTTTTTACGTCCGGAAGATGACGTCCTCGCGATCGAACATCTTCACCGCCAGCCAGAGCGCCACGCCCGCGTAGAGCGACGACGAAGCGAAGATCAGCCCGATGTATCCCCAATTCCATACACCCGACAGCATCTCCTTGCACACGAGACTGAGATTGAGGATCGGAATCAACGCGGTCTTCGCACTCAGCTCGATGCCTGGCAGCATGCCCACCACGCCCGGCATGATCACGACGATGATCATCGGCCCGAGATAGCTCTGCGCCTCCTTGTAGCTCTTGGCGAAGAGCGAAATGGTGAAGGCCAGCGCGGCAAACAGCACGGCGACCGGCAGCACCATCGCGAGCACGCCCACGACGCCCAGCGGATCGATCATCGGCATCGCGTCCGCCGACGCCTTCGCCGCCGCCCCGCCCGCGCCCGCCCGGGCCGCCCCGCCGCCGCCCATCATCAAGGTGCCGCCAATCGCGATCGACCCGCCCATCGAGAGCAGCATGAAGACCATCGCCGACAGCGAGCCCGTCAGCACCATGAGAAATTTGCCGAGCACGATGTCCACCCGCGGCACCGGGCTGCAGAGCAGCGTTTCCATCGTGCCCCGCTCCTTTTCGCCGGCCGTGAGGTCCATCGCCGGGTACATCGCGCCCGTGAAGCAGAGAATGATGATCAGGTAGGGCACGAGACCGCCAAAGAGATTGCCGCCCACCTTTTCCGGCGGGGCGACGTTCTCGCGCTTGAACTCGAAGGGCCGCGCCGCCGTCTTGGGCATTCCGTGCGCCGCCAACCGTTCAGCCACCGCCTGCTCGCGCAGATCCGCCAGAAACCGCTCGAGCACCCGGGCGCCGTTGTCGGACTTCAGCTCGCCCTCGTAATGGAAAATCTTCACGACCGGGGCCAGCCCGGCGCGCAGCCGCTCCTCGAATTTCTCCGGCAACTGCAGGGCGACCCGCAGCCGCTTGTCGCTGATCGCCTGCTTCCAATCAGCCGGCGCGGGCACCACCCGCATCCGCTGCGACTCGCGAAACTGCGCGACCACCCCGGGCGAATCCTCGCCCCCGAGGATCACCACGGTGGGAATATCCTCGCGCGCCTTGGTCATGACGTTGGACATGACCTTGCCGACACCGAAGAACATCAGCGGCATCACGAGCGTGGGGATGACGATGGTGGAGATGAGCGTGCGTCGATCGCGCAACGAATCTTTCAGCTCCTTGAGGTAAACCGTGGTGATGTTGGACCAGTTCATGTGCGTTTACGACTTGGTGGGGCCTTCCCCACCGACCACTTTCACGAAAATCTCCTCCATGTCCTGCTCGCCATGGCGGGCGCGCAGATCCGCCAGCGAGCCCTCGGCCAGCAAACGGCCGTCATGAATGATGCCGACGGTGTCGCAGAGTTTTTCCACCTCGCTCATGACGTGGGTGGAATAAATGACGGTCTTGCCGCGATCGCGGCACTCGCGGACGAAGCGCACGATCGCGCGCGCAGTCATCACGTCGAGCCCGAGGGTGGGCTCGTCAAAAATCATCACCGCCGGATCGTGCACCAGGGTGCGGGCGATGGAGGTCTTCTGCTTCATGCCGGTGGAAAATTTGTCACAGCGCCGGTCGAGAAACTCGGCCATGTCGAGTTGCGCCGAGAGTTCGGCGATCCGGGCGCGAATCGCGGCGGAGGTCATGCCGTTGAGCTGGCCGAAATAAGCGATCATCTCCCGGGCGGTGAGCCGGCCGTAGAGGGCGGTGGAGGCCGCGAGGAAGCCGACATTGGCCCGCACTTTCTCCGGGTCGGACGTGACATCGAAGCCGGCGACGATCGCCGTGCCGCTCGTGGGCCGGAGTAAAGTGGCGAGCATCCGGAGGGTCGTGGTCTTGCCCGCGCCGTTGGCGCCGAGCAGGCCGTAGATCTGACCGGGGGCGACGCGGAAGGAAACGTCCTCGGCCGCGTGGATTTCCCCGCGTTTCTTGTCGCGAAACGTTTTGGTGAGGTGTTGGGCTGCGATCATAGGTTCAGCTTCGCGCGAAATTCCTGCGCCTGGCGACGACTGAGTTCGACCTCGGCGCCGTCCGCCCGCCTCAGGCGCTTTGGCCGGGCTGGAACAAAGCCGCGACCGCGACCGCCGGATCCTGGATGACGGCCATCTTGCCACCGCCCATCTCGCGCGTCGGTGTCACGACCCGGCCGCCCCGCGCGGTACAGGCCGCGAGGCTCGCGGAAAGATCCGCGACGGTAATGTAGATGAGCCACTGCGGCGGGAGATTCGAGTTTTCGCCCCGCGCGTGGCAGATTCCGGCGGCCGGGGCCTCCGCTCCCGGGGGCATCATGCAATAGTCGCTGTAGCCGCCCATGTCCACCGGATCGGCTTTCCAGCCGGCGACGTGCGTGTAGAATTCGCGAACGGAGTCGGCGTTGGGGACGGTCAGATCCATCCAGGAAATGGTGCCAGTTTTTGGAGGTGTCATGGGTGGCGTGGAAAGCGGGCTTGGATCGAACCAGTCCACGCGCTGGTGGGAAGGTGAAGGACGCGTTGTGGCGACAACCGTCCGCCCCCGGATGAAATCGTCAAGCTTGGATCCACCGCGGGGCAAACGTCGCAGCGGAGCTTGCCCGGTGGGCGCGGATCGGCTCCATTGGCTCCGGCTCCGAACTCCTCGCGCATGCAGCCGCCGATTTTCACCGCTCGCATTGTCAAAGTTGGCGTCCTCCGCAGCGTGATCGTACCGCGGTCGGTTGTCGGTGCACTCGGTGGCGGCGCGCGGATACCCGTCGTGGCCCGTTACTGCGGCGAGACCACAAAGAGCACTCTCATGCCGGCCGGCGGCGCATTGCGCCGGCTTGTACTCCAGATGGAACTCCTCCGGCCGGCGACGCTGGATGCCGGCGACCGCATCGAGGTTTCCCTGGCCCTCGATGCCTCGCCGCGCCGTCTGCCCCTTCCCGCCGACTTGCAGCGCGCGCTCCAATTCCGACCCGCCGCCGCCGCAGCGCTCGATCGCGCCTCGCCCTCGACATGGCGCATCGTCGTCGAATTGCTCGCAGACGCGCGCACACCGGAGACCCGCCAGCGCCGGTTGGAAAAAATCATCGAGCGCCTCGCCGAAAACACCGCCGGTCGGGCGACGAAGATCTAGTATGCGTCGCCTCAGACCACGGGACCACAAGACAACGGAACTCTTCGATAACTTGACCTGCTCACAACAAATGCGGGCGGTAAAGGATGCTCGTCCGACGCAGTGCTCTGCCACCGCCAAAACCGCCTGGCGGTTTTGTTTTAGCCCGCATGAACTGCACGCGTCCAGAGGCCGCCCGCCTGTCGGTGGTCGAACGCCCACGAAACCCCGATAAAAGTGTGAAACATGCGGGCTACGGCAGCTCCGCCACGCTGAGGATGATCGCGGCGGCCACCTCAAAATCTTTCACCGCCTGGCTCTTTTCCACATCGACCCATTCGTCGAGCGAGTGCCCCCGGCCGCTTTTGGATCCTGCATTCCGCCCGATCGCAAAGGCCGGAATGCCGAGACTGATCGGGATGTTCGCATCCGTGCTGTTCACGTCCCACACCGGCACCTTGTCGAACACCCCCATCGTCGCGGCCACCTGCCGCAACACCGGAGAATCGGGCGGGGTCGTGCCCGACGGGCGGTCCCCCATGAGTTTGATGTCGGCGGTGATCTTCCCGTTCGCGGTCGAACGCGCGCTGTTCTCCGCGCTCACGGCGTCCGCGACAATTTTCTTGAACTGAGCATCGATGTCCTTGAGCGCCGCGGGTGAGACCGCGCGCATGTCGATCTCCATCGCGGTCTCAAACGGAATCGAGTTGACCGAGGTGCCGCCGGAGACGACCCCGACGTTGTAGGAAACTTTCGGGCTCTTCGGCACCTGCAGCCGGCCCAACCGGGCAATGGCGTCACCCATGGCGAACGACGGGCTCACGCTGCCAAACGCGCCCCAGCTGTGACCGCCCGGGCCCTTGAAGGTGACTTTGTACCGGAGGCTCCCCAGCCCCGAGTTGGACACCAGGTCGATGTTGCCCCCATCGACGGAGATGAAGCGCTTGATGCGATCCTTCCACGGTCCCTTCGTGAAGAGATACCGCATCCCGCGAAGATCCCCGGGGCCTTCTTCCCCCACGTTGCCGATAAACAAAATGTCGGCCGCCGTTTCAACCTTGGCGTCCCGCATCGCCCGAATCAACGCCAGCACGAACGCCAGCCCGCGCGTGTCGTCGCCAATCCCCGGCGCGACCAGGCGGGTGCCGGATCGTTTCACCCTCACGTCGGTTCCAGCCGGAAAGACCGTGTCGAGATGCGCCGCCACCGCGAGCAACGGGACAACACCTCCTGAGGTCCCGCGTCGCAGCCCCATCACATTGCCCTCCGCATCCATTTCGACGTTTTCGAGACCCGCCTCCTTGAGCATTGCGAGATACGCGAGGGCGCGCGGTCCCTCGCCGAACGGCGGCGCGGGAATCTCGGTGAGCATGATCAGTTCTTTGACGAAGCGTTCAAAATCGCGGTCGTAGGCCGCAACCGCGGCCTTGAACGACGGCGACCCCAGCAGTTGTTGCGCGCGGATGTTCTCGTCCGCGCGCCTTGGCACTTCGGCCGCGATCGCGGAGCCGGCCAAAAACATCCCAAACGCAATACCAACGCAGGCGGAAGATCGACGAATTATCGGCTCCAGGGCACAATTCGTGGGTGAAACGAGTGTAGGCTCCAGGGCACAATTCGTGGGTGAAACGAGTGTATAAGTCGAAAGCGTGAGAGAATTCAAGGCAGCTGGGAAAGGGGCGGGTTGGGCAACTATCGCACCCACG
>SXGU01448229.1_pt1 | contig 11835 bp, 10 predicted proteins | sample 3174531 | NCBI WGS metagenome assembly SXGU01 (sample SAMN11356863, study PRJNA531348) | freshwater metagenome | isolation source: freshwater sample F1-140 | place: China: Fuxian Lake, Yuxi | collected 2017-12-25
CCGAGGACGCCGCTGCCCGTGCCCGGGGCGGGAGCGGCGCCGCCGGCCGGGACCACGTTGCGGCCGTCGTCGCGGACGTCGACGACGATCCGGTCGCCGTCGCGGGTCACCCGGACCCGGGCCCGTGACCCGCTCGCGTGCCGGACGACGTTGGTGAGTGCCTCCTGCACGATCCGGTAGCCGGTGGTCGTCACCGTCGCGGGCAGGGACCGGACGGCCGGGTCGATGTCGACCTCCACCTCGACCCCGGCGGACCGCAGGCTCTCGCCGAGCTCGCCCAGGTCGTCGAGCTCGCGCAGGCCCGGTGTCGGCAGCACGGGGGCGGTGTCGTCGTCCTCGGGCGCCCGGATGGCGCCGAGCGTGGAGCGGAGGTCGTCGAGGGCCTCGCCACTGAGCTTCTTGATGTCCTGGAGGGTCCGGCGGGCCCGCTCGGGGTCCCGGTCGAGGAGGTGGGCGCCGACACCGGCCTGGACGTTGATCGCGACCATGGCGTGCGCGACCACGTCGTGCACGTCCCGGGCGATCCGCAGCCGTTCCTCGCCGACCCGGCGGCGGGCCTCCTCCTCGCGGGTGCGTTCGGCGGTCTCCGCCCGTTGCACGAGCGCGTCGTGGGCGGCGCGGCGCTCCCGGACGGCCGACCCCAGGAGCAGCGGGGCGGCCACGAAGACGAGGTTCTTGGGCACCTCGGAGGTCGCGATCTTCTCGTGGCCGAAGATCGCGATCGCCGCGACCACGAACGGCACCAGCGCCAGCCCCGCCAGGATCGTGGTCCGGCGGTTGGAGGCGAGCGCGAGGCTGTAGCCGGCGACCATGCTCGGGAACGGCACGGTCTGGTAGATGTCGGTCGTCGCCATCACGACGTAGAGCGTCGCCATGGCCAGGACCAGCGAGAGCACCGGGCGCTCGCGCCGCAGCAGCACCGGCAACGCCGCCAGGACGACCACGGACACTGACAGCGGGGAGATCCCGGTGCCGGCGTCCGCGGACCGCCAGAGCTCGGTGACCATCGCCGCGGCGAGACCGGCCGCCAGGACGACGTCGAAGGCCACCGTCCTCGGGTGCAGGTCCACCCGAGGACGGTAGGCCTCCGCGCGTACGGCTGTCACTGCTCGCTGAGACCGATCCGGTCGTGCAGCCGGCGCAGCGGCATCGGCGCCCACCAGTTGTACTTCCCGAGCAGGCCCATCAGCGAGGGCACCAGCAGCGACCGGACCACGAACGCGTCGATGAGGACGCCGAACGCCGTCGCGATGCCGATCTGCTGGATGAACGAGATCGAGCTGGTGCTGAACGACCCGATCGCGACGGCCAGCAGGATCGCGGCGGCGGTCACCACCGCGCCGGTGCGCTGCACGCCGACGGCCACGGACTCGCGCTCGGACAGCCCGCCGTCCCGGATCTCCTTGATCCGGCCCAGCAGGAAGACCCCGTAGTCGGTGGAGAGCGCGAAGATCAGCGCGGCCGTGACCAGGAAGTCGGTCGGCTCGATCCCGCCGTTGGGCGTGTAGTTGAGCAGCCCGGTCAGCCGGCCGTCCTGGTAGACGAACGTCAGCACCCCCAGGCTGGCGGCCACGGTCAGGGCGTTCATGATCACCGCCTTGACGGGGAGCACGACCGACCCCGTCATCAGCCAGAGCACCACCATCGTCAGCAGCACCAGGAGGCCGGCGGCCAGCGGCAGCCGGCTGCCGATGGCGTCCTGCTGGTCGACGAAGTCCGCCGCGGGACCGGCGACCAGTGCGTCGACCCCGCCGGCCCCGTCCAGCGCGCGGGTGTCCTCGACCAGCCGCTGCGCCACCACTCCCTCGGGCTCGCCCTCGGCGGACACGTCGAGCTGCCAGGTCGTCTCGTCGAGCTGGACCGGCGTGCCGGGGGCGACCACGCCGGGGAGCGCGTTGACCTCCTCGGCGTACGCCGTGACAGCGCCGGCGTCGCCGGCCGACCCGGCCGACCCGTCGGTGGTGACCGCGATCGTCATCGCGCTCGAGCCGGTGCCGCCGAAGTCGCTCGCGACGGCGTCGGCCACGGTCCGCGAGCTCTGGTCGGTGGGGATGACGGTGCTGTCGATGGGTGTCCACTCGGCTCGGAGCGCGGGCGCGGCCAGGGCGAGCATGACCACGCCGGTGGTCAGGGCGACCGCACCGGGCCGGCGCATCACCGCCTGCGAGAGCCGGTACCACCGGCCGGTGTCCTCGGCGGTGGCTGGACGCCTGCGTGCCAGCTTGGCGCCCCACAGGCCGAACATCGCGGGGGAGACGACCAGGGCCGCGGTCGCGGCGACCACCGCGACGACGGCGCCGGCGATGCCCATCGACTTGATGAACCCGAGCGGGAACACCGTGAGCGCGGCGAGGGCGACCGCGACGGTGGCCGCGGAGAAGGCCACGGTCCGGCCGGCGGTGCGCATCGTCGTCGCGATCGCACCGGCGGTCGGTCCCTGCACGGCCAGCTCCTCGCGGTAGCGGGTCACCAGGAACAGGGTGTAGTCGATGGCCAGGCCGAGACCGAGACCGATCACCAGGTTGAGCGCGAACACGCTCATGCCGTAGACCGCGTTGACACCGGTCAGCACCAGGAACGTCCCGAGCACCGTGGTGACGCCGACCACCAGCGGCATCAGCGCCGCCCGGCCGCGGAAGAAGAGCAGGGACAGGACGAGCAGGATCGGGAAGGCGAACAGCTCGGCGCGGGCGAGGTCCTCGCTGATCGTGCTGCCGAGCTGGAAGCCGACCACGGCCGAGCCGCCGACGGTGACGTCGTCCTGGCCCTCGAAGGTGTCGAGCACCGACTCCGCGAGAGCGTCCTCGTCGGCGCCCGCCCCGAGGGTCCCGAGCACCAGGACCTGCGTGCCCTCGGCCGAGACCAGGCCGGTCGGGTCGCCGCGGGTCGTGGTCGGAGAGGTCACCTCGGCGACGTCCGGTTCGGCGGCCAGGGCCGCGGTGACCTCGGCGACCCGGTCGGCGTCGGCGGTCGGTCCGTCGGGGGTGTCCACCAGCAGGACGACGCCGGGGTTCGGGGACCGGCCGGAGGCCGTCTCGAGCCGCTCGATGGCCCGCACCGAGTCGGCGTCCTCGGTGGCGAAGCCTCCCGACGACTCGAGCGACCCCGCGACCGGGCCGCCGAAGAAGCCGGCCACCAGCACGAACAGGAAGACGGCCAGCAGGCTGCGCCGCGGGCGCGAGCTGAGGAGTCGGGTCAGGCGTCCGATCCGCTCCGGGCCGCCGGTCTCGACGGTCTCGCGGTCGGGGGTGGGGCTGGGAGGGGTCTGTTGGAGGGTCATGTCCCGATGCTCGGTCGGGCCGGCCGTCCGCGTCGTCGGCCCGGGGGAGGCATCTGACGGCCGTCGACCGGCCGGCGTACTCCCGGGGGACTACGCCCGGGGCAGCACCTGCGGAGCCGGGCCGCGTCGTCGCCGTAGCCTCTCCGCATGACCACCTCAGCGGGCCGGCGGGGTCGCCGGCCCGGGTCGCCCGACACGCGGGCGGCGATCCTCGCCGCCGCCCGGCAGGCGTTCGCGGCGAAGGGGTACGCCGGCGCGTCGGTCCGGGGCATCGCGGGGGACGCGGGTGTGGACTCCGCCCTGGTGCACCACTACTTCAAGACGAAGGACGACCTGTTCCTGGCGGCGCTCGAGCTGCCGCTCGACCCTCGCGAGCTGCTCATCCCGGCGCTCGCGGGCGGGGTGGACGGGGCCGCCGAGCGGATGCTCCGGGTGTTCCTGTCGGTGTGGGACGACCCGGACCTGCGGCTACCGCTGCTCAGTGTGGTCCGGAGCCTGGTCGACCCCGAGGGTCCGCGGCTGATGCGGGACGGGTTCGTGCCGGTCGTGCTCGGACCCGTCGGCGTCGCGCTCGGGATCGACCGGCCGGAGCTGCGGATGCCGGTGGTGGCGAGCCAGGTCTTCGGGCTCATCATCATGAGGTACGTCGTGGCGCTGGAGCCGATCGCGTCGATGTCCGCGGACGACGTGGTGGCGATCTACGCGCCGACCATCCAGCGGTACCTGACCGGCCCGCTGCCGTAGGCCCGCCCGGGCCTTCTCACTCACCGTTCGTACGGCTGGCGTACCGGCGTGCCGGCCACCAGGCCGCACGAACGGTGAGCGACGGCTTGCGGCGGCGGCCCGGCCGTGGGCATAATTCATCGCATGATGAAAAACGCCATCGAAGTTCGTGGCCTCACCGTCGACCGAGGCGGGCAGCGGGTCCTGGACGGCCTCGACCTCGACATCGCCGCTGGCGTCGTGACCGGCCTGCTGGGGCCGAGCGGCGGCGGCCAGTCCACGCTGCTGCGCAGCAGCGGGGGGGTCCAGAAGACCCGGAGCGGTGAGGTCACCGTCCTGGCCGAACCGGCGGGCAGCAGGCCCTTGCGAGACCGGGTCGGCTACGTCACCCAGGACGCGAGCGTCTACGAGGACCTCACGGTGACCGAGAACCTCCGGTTCTTCGCCCGCGTCCTGGGCTGCGACCAGGCCGAGGTGTCCCGGGTCATCGCGGCCGTCGACCTCGGGTCGCACGCCGACGCGGTCGCCGGGGAGCTCAGCGGGGGCCAGCTGTCCCGGGCCAGCCTCGCCGTGGCGCTGCTCGGCAGCCCGGACCTGCTGGTGCTCGACGAGCCGACGGTCGGGCTCGACCCGGTCCTGCGCCGCGACCTGTGGCGGCTGTTCCACAGCCTCGCGGACAGCGGGGTCACGGTGCTGGTCTCCAGCCACGTGATGGACGAGGCCGAACGGTGTCAGCGGCTGCTCCTCATGCGCGACGGCGTGATCCTCGCCGACGGGACGCCCGCCGAGGTCAAGGAGCGCGCCGGCGCCGAGGACGTCGAGGCGGCGTTCCTCTCGCTCGTGGAAGGAGCCGCGGCATGACCCCCCGGATCACCCTTGCGGTCGCCGTCAGGGTGCTGACCCAGATCCGGCGCGACCACCGCACGCTGGGGATGCTGCTCCTGCTGCCGTGCCTGCTGATGAGCCTGCTGTGGTGGATGTTCGAGGGCCTCGCGCCGGAGACCTTCGACCGGTTCGGCCCGGCCCTGCTCGCGATGTTCCCGTTCATCGTGATGTTCCTGGTGACCAGCGTGACGACGCTCCGCGAGCGGTCGTCCGGCACCCTCGAGCGGCTGCTGGCGATGCCGATGGGCAAGCTGGACTTCCTGCTGGGGTACGCGATCGCGTTCGGGCTCGTCGCGGCCGCGCAGTCGGTGCTGGCCGTCGCGGTCAGCGTCGGGCTGCTGGGGCTCGACGTCGTCGGCCCGGTCTGGCTGCTCGGTGTGGTGGCGGTGTTCGACGCCGTGCTCGGCACCGCGCTCGGTCTGCTGGCCAGCGCGTTCGCCCGCACCGAGTTCCAGGCCGTGCAGTTCATGCCTGCCTTCGTGCTGCCGCAGATCCTGCTCTGCGGGCTGTTCGTGCCCCGTCCGGCGCTGCCCGACACGCTGTCGGCCATCAGTGACGTGCTGCCGCTGTCGTACGCCGTCGACGCGATGCAGACGCTGACGCAGAGCTCGTCCACGGGCGAGGTCTGGCAGGACCTGGCCGTCGTCGCGGGGTTCGCCCTGGCCTGCCTCGCGCTCGGTGCCGCCACCCTGCCTCGGCGCACGGACTAGGAGACCTGACACGTAGCCTGGATCACATGGCCCTGCTCCGCCAGCCGCTGCTGATGCTCTCCCGCAGCAACCAGGTCAAGAAGCTGGTCAGCTCGATGCCGGTCTCCGCGGGGATCGTGCGCAGCTACGTCCCCGGGGAGACGACCGAGGCCGTCGTGGCCGCCACGGCGAGCGAGATCGCCGACGGCCTGCGGGTCAGCCTCGACTTCCTCGGTGAGGACACCACCGACGTCGAGCGCGCCGAGGCCACGGTGGCGGCGTACGTCGAGGTGCTCAAAGAGCTGTCGTCGCGCGGCCTGACCCGCGGCCTGGTGGCCGGCGCCGAGGTCTCGGTCAAGCTCAGCGCGATCGGCCAGGCCCTGCCGGACAACGGCGAGAAGGTCGCCCTCGAGAACGCGCGCGCCATCTGCCGGGCCGCCCGCAACGCCGGCACCACGGTCACCCTCGACATGGAGGACCACACCACCACCGACTCGACGCTGTCGATCCTGCGGGACCTCCGCAAGGACTTCCCGGAGACCGGCGCGGTGCTCCAGGCCTACCTGCACCGCACCGAGGACGACTGCCGCGCCCTGGCCTACGAGGGGTCGCGGGTGCGCCTGTGCAAGGGCGCCTACAACGAGCCCGAGGCGGTCGCCTGGCAGGACCGGCTCGACGTCGACCGGTCCTACGTCCGGTGCCTCAAGGTGCTGCTCGCGGGGCAGGGCTACCCGATGATCGCGACGCACGACCCCCGGCTGGTGGAGATCGCCTCGTCGCTGGCGAGCCGCTACGGACGCCAGCCGGGCAGCTACGAGTTCCAGATGCTCTACGGCATCCGCCCGGACGAGCAGCGGCGCCTGGTCCGGGCTGGCGAGACCGTGCGGGTCTACATCCCCTACGGCACCGAGTGGTACGGCTACCTGATGCGTCGTCTCGCCGAGCGCCCGCAGAACCTGTCATTCTTCCTGAGATCGCTGATCTCCAAGAAGTGAGCCCGCAGCCACCGCGACGCAGCAGCGGGGTCGCGACGGGCGGGTCGAGATCACAGACCGAGCACAGGAGGTAGACACGATGACCCAGACCGCCATCCTCGGCGCCGGTGTCATGGGCGAGACCCTCCTGTCGGGGCTCGTCCGTGCCGGCCGCCGCGTCGACCACCTGCTGGTCGGCGAGAAGCGGCCCGAGCGCGCCCGCGAGCTCGAGGAGCGGTACGGCGTCAGCGTGGTCGGCAACGCCGAGGCGGCCGCCAAGGCGGACACCGTCGCGATCGTGGTCAAGCCGCAGGACATGGCCGACCTGCTCGAGGAGATCTCCCCGTCGCTGCGACCCGGCCAGCTCATCGTCTCGCTGGCCGCGGGCATCACCACCGCCTACATCGAGTCCCGGGTGCCCGAAGGCGTGGCCGTCGTCCGGGTCATGCCCAACACCCCGGCGCTGGTCGACGAGGGCATGGCGGCCATCTCGCCCGGCTCCCACTGCGACGACCAGCACCTGGCCGAGGCCGAGTCGCTGCTCGCGTCGGTCGGCAAGGTCGTCCGGATCCCCGAGCGGCAGCAGGACGCGGTCACCGCGATCAGCGGCTCCGGGCCGGCGTACATCTTCTTCGTCGTCGAGTCGATGATCGAGGCCGGTGTGCACCTCGGCCTGCCCCGGGCGACCGCCAGCGAGCTGGTCATCCAGACCCTGGTCGGCTCGGCCAAGATGCTGCGCGAGACGGGCACCCACCCGACCGTGCTGCGCGAGCAGGTGACCTCGCCCGGCGGCACGACCGCCTCGGCGCTGCGCGAGCTCGAGATCCACAAGGTGCGGGCGGCGTTCCTGGCCGCGATGGAGGCCGCGCGGGACCGGTCCCGCGAACTAGCTGAAGGCAGCTAGACCCCAACAAGTTGAGCTCGAGGGGGTTAGCGAACCAGCCCGTCGGCGACGACCTCGAGCATCGGCCGGACGGCGGTCTCGTCCAGGTCGCTCTGGTCGGCGACGGTGGCGACGCCGCCGATCAGCCGGCACACCTGGAGCGTCTCGACGCCGTCCGTGAGCGCGCCCTCGTCGCGCAGCCGCTCGACGACCTTGGCATTGGCGTCGGTGAGCACCTGGCACTTCGTCCGGATGGGGGAGTCCGGGTCACCCATGGCCGAGGTGATCTTCGCCGGGCCGCCCTTGTGGACGCTGATGAGCCGGACGTACTCCTCGAACCAGGCCACCAGCAGGTCGCGCGCCGAGCCCTCGTGGGCCAGCGCCTTCTCGGTGGCCTCGCCGACCCGCTGCACCCAGCTCTGCATGATCGCGTCGAGCAGCGCGTCCCGGGTGGGGAAGTGCCGGTAGAGCGTGCCCGGGCCGACGCCGGCCCGCTTGGCGATCTCGTCCAGCGAGGCGTCGTAGCCCTGCTTGCGGAACACCTCGCGCGCGACCTCGACGATCCGGTCGTAGTTGCGCTTCGCGTCGGCACGCATGACTTTCTTCCACTTCTCGCTTGCTAAACGGAGACGGTCTCCGTATCGTGGTGCAGGAACCGGAGGAACCCTCCGGATCAAGAGTACCGCGGCCGACCCGGCCAGAACAGGACCTCTCCCATGACAAGTCCCATGACATCCACCCTCACTCCACCAGACAGCTCGACCGAGGCCGACCGTCTCCCGGCCGACCTTCCACCGAACGCCGGGCGCGCCGCGACCGGCATCGCCATCGTCCTCGTCGCCCAGCTGATGTTCGTGCTCGACGCGACCGTCGTGAACGTGGCGCTCCCGCAGATCGACACCGCCCTCGGCTTCGGCCCGGCCTCGCTCTCGTGGGTCCTCAACGCGTTCACGCTGGCGTTCGGCGGACTGCTCCTCCTCGGCGGCCGCCTCGGCGACGTCTTCGGGCGCCGCCGGATGTTCCTCGCCGGCCTCAGCGTCTTCGCCATCGCCTCGCTGCTCGGGGGGCTCGCGCAGACCCCCGAGATGCTGGTGCTGGCCCGGGCCGCCCAGGGCGCCGGCGCCGCGCTGGCCGCCCCCGGCGTTCTGGCGCTGCTCATGACGAGCGATCCCGACGAGCCCGCCCGGCTGCGGGCCCTCGCCCTCTTCGGCGCGGTCTCGTCGGCCGGCATGTCCATCGGGCTGCTGCTCGGCGGCGCCGTGACCGACCTCGGCTCGTGGCGCTGGACGATGTTCATCAACGTCCCCATCGCCGTCGGGGTGCTCGTCCTCGCCCCGCGCTTCGTCGACGAGACCGCGCGGCGCCCCGGACGGTTCGACGTGGTCGGCGCGGTCACCGCCACCGGCGGCGCGGTCGCCATCGTGTGGTCGCTCATCGGCGCGCCCGAGCACGGCTGGGGCTCGGCCCGCACCCTCCTCGGGCTGCTCTCCGGCGTGCTGCTGCTCGTCGTGCTGGGCGTCACCGAGCGCCGGGTCGCGCACCCGCTGCTGCGTCCTGCCCTGCTCCGCAGCCGGCAGCGGGTCGGCGGGCTCGCGGTGATGGCCCTCGTGTTCGGCGGCCAGCTGTCGATGTTCTTCCTCGCCGTGCAGTTCATCGAGCACGATCTCGGGTTCGGGCCCATGGCCTCGGGCCTGGCGTTCCTGCCGCTGACCGTTGGCATCTTCGCCACCTCCCGGGTGACCCCGCGGATCATGGCGGCCGTCGGCCCGCTGCCGATGATCGCCCTCGGGGCGGTCGGCCTCTCGGCGAGCTTCGCCTGGCTGAGCACCCTGGACGCCGGCGACTCCTACGTCAGCGGCATCCTCGGCCCGATGGTCCTCAACGGGCTCTCCGCCGGGATCGCCTTCATGCCGATCACCTCGACCGTCCTGGGCGGTGTCGAGCCGGAGCACGCCGGGGCCGCGTCGGGGCTGCTGCAGACCTTCCAGCAGCTCGGCGGCGCGGTCGGCCTCGCGGTGATCGTCAGCGTCTACGCAGCCGGCTCGGTGCCGGGCGAGTTCCTGCCCGGCGCGCAGGCGGCGTTCCTCACCTCGGCGACGATGGCCGCGCTGGCCGGCGTCGCGGGCGTGGCCGCCCTGGCCCGACGGAGGCCCGCGCCGGTCCCGGCGTGATGGCGGCATCATGAGGGCATGACCGACCTGCCGCTCGTCTGGGGTGCGACCCCGGACGAGCGGCAGCGGTCGTACGACGCCGACACCGCCGTCCCCGGCCCGGTCCTGCTGATGACCCGGGCGATCGGCGTCTCCGCACCCGTCGAGGTCACCTGGCGTTGGCTCTGCCAGGTCGCGGTGGCGCCGTACTCTTTTGACTGGGTCGACAACCGCGGCCGCCGCAGCCCCCGCGAGCTGACCCCCGGGGCCGAGCGGCTCGAGCTCGGCCAGACCATGGCGATCGTGTTCCGGCTGGCCTCCTTCGAGGACGGCCACCACTGGACCGCGGTCACCACGCCCCGCGGCGAGCGGCTCTTCGGACGCGTCGCCATGACGTACGCCGCGGAGCCCGGCCCGTCCGGGTCGCGGATCGTCTGCCGGATCGCCGCCTCGTCCGACGGCCCGCTGCGTCGGGCCCGGGCGCACGCCCTGGCCTGGGGCGACCTGGTGATGATGCGCAAGCAGCTGCGCACGCTGAGGGACCTGGCCGAGCGGGACGCGCGCCGTGGAACGCCGACGTGACCGGGGGCGTCACACGACGGTGAGGCTCCTGGGTGCGGTGCTCCTGGCCGTCCTGGTGTCCGCGTGCGCGGACGACCCCGAGGTGCCCGAACCGGACGGCAGCTGGACACGCGCCGCCGACATGCCGCTCTCGCCACGCACGTCGCCGCAGGCCGGCTGGACGGGTAGCGAGGTGCTCGTGGTCGGCGGCGACACCGCGGTCGTCCCGGATGACAGCGGTGGCGGCCCGGCCGCACCGGTCGCCGACGGCGCGGCGTACGACCCGGCCACCGACACGTGGCGGCCGATCGCGGCGGCTCCCGAGCCGCTGCCCTACTACTACCGGTCCGCGATGGTCGGCGACACGATGGTCGTCCTGGCCGTCACCGCGGAAGGCCGGGCGGGGAGATGGCTGGCCTACGACGCCGGTGCCGACGCCTGGACGCGCCTCCCCTCGCCGCCGCGCCGGCCCCGCGACCTGGGCCTCCTCACGGTCCGCGGTGGCTCGGTGCTGACCGCGACGCGGGCGGGCGACGTCCTCGAGCTGGACGTGGGGTCGCGGTCGTGGTCGGTCCTGCCGCGGGACCCGATCGAGCCACGCCTCGAGCTCCACACGGTGACCTCTGACGGGTCCGACGTGTTCGTCTGCGGTCCCGACCCCGCGGTCGAGGAGGACGGCAGCACCCCGCGGTTCGTGGTCGTCGACCGGTGGGACGGGGCGGCGTGGACCAGGCTCCCGCCCAGCCGCCAGGTCGGCTGCGTCAGGCACTGGTCGGGCGAGCACCTGGTCAACGCCGACATCCAGGTCGCGGCCGGCCTGGACGGCGACCCGCCGGAGGGCGGACGGCTCGATCCCGAGACGGGCGAGTGGTCGGAGCTGCCCGGAGTCCCTGACGCCGACGGCGGCGCCCCCGACCACGTCACGGTCAACGCCGCGGAGGGGCCACTCGTCGTCGGCTGGGGCTACGTCTACGACGACCGCGCGGGCACGTGGACGCCGTTCGGCCGCCCGGACTCCCCGGTCGACCGGGGCGCCGGCGCGGCGGTCGTCGACGGCCGGCTGCTGGTGTTCGGCGGCCGCGACGAGGACGCCGGCTACGAGGACGGCGCCGGCCTCTCGAACCAGACCTGGGTCTGGACGCCGCCTGACTAGAGCCCGATCGCCGCCTCGGCGGCGGCCAGGACGGGGGCGGTCACCTCACGGCAGCGCGCCTCGCCGGCGGCGTACCGCTCGGCGACGTACGCCGGGTCGGCGGCGAGCTCGGCATGGCGGACCTGCAGCGGCTCGAGCACCGCGACCACGGCGTCGGTCACGGCCTTCTTGAGGGCGCCGTACGTCGTGATCCCCTCGGCGGAGCCGCCGCACGCCTCGAGCACGTCGAGCAGGTTCGTGACGCCCGGCTTCGCGTCCCGGTCCCGACGGACGGCATCCATCCCCGCGTCCGAGTCGGTCACGGCGCGCGCCACCTTGCGGCGGACGACGTCGGGTGGGTCGAGCAGGAACACCGATCCGCCGGACGAGGGGTCGGCGGACTTCGACATCTTCCGGCTCGGCTCGAGCAGGTCCATGACCCGGGCCCCGACCGGGGGAGTGGCCACCTCGGGCACCGTGAACACCTGGCCGTAGCGCCGGTTGAAGCGCAGCGCCAGGTCCCGGGTCAGCTCCACGTGCTGGCGCTGGTCGTCACCG
>SXGU01186528.1_pt1 | contig 11833 bp, 12 predicted proteins | sample 3174531 | NCBI WGS metagenome assembly SXGU01 (sample SAMN11356863, study PRJNA531348) | freshwater metagenome | isolation source: freshwater sample F1-140 | place: China: Fuxian Lake, Yuxi | collected 2017-12-25
AGGCCGAGGAGCAGGTGTTCGGTGGAGAAAAACTCGTCCTTGAGCTGTTTGGCTTCAGCCTCGGCTGCATCGAGGGCTTTCTTCAAATTCTGGCCGAGGTAGACGTCCGAGGAACTCGTTCCCTGCACCTTGTGGCGGCGCGTCAGTTCCTTCTCCAAGTCGCCCTTCAATGCTGGGAGCACGACTCCGAGCTTCTGAAGCACGAGCGGCACGAGGCTCTCCGGCTGCTCGATGAGCTCGAGAAGCAGGTGCTCGCCATCGATTTCCTGATGGCTGTAGCCGTGCGCGAGGCGCTGCGCGTCCTGCAACGCCTGCTGCGCCTTGGTGGTGAAACGGTCCATGTTCTTGGCTGTGACATTGCAGCCGCAATGCCAGCGGAGGAAGGGCGGGATTTGGCCGGAACGCAGCGTCGCTTGGCGCAACGAAGCGGGCGGTCGCGTCACAACTGAGCCGCGGTGGCGCGCCGGAGCGCGGACTTCAGCCCGCTGCACCAACCGGCGACCAGTGGCACACTGCGGACGAGAGCTTACGCGCTTTCACCAAGCCTCAGCCGGAACGATTCGGGTGGAACCACAAAGGCACGAAGGACACGAATGCGGAAGCGGGGAGAAGACTTGATTGGCGAAGGCAGGGCCAGCGCACCAATCGCTGCGGACACTGCTATTCAGCCTCCCCACACCGACCAGTTTCCGGTTGAAACTCTCCCGCCATGTCCGCCACATTCGTGCCTCATGAAAAGCCAGTTCACCGGCCCGGTCTTTGTCGTGCGCGACAACATTGACACCGACCAGATCATTCCCGCGCAGTATCTCACGCTCGTGCCGACCATCCCGGCGGAATACGAGAAGCTCGGCAGCTACGCGCTGATCGGCCTGCCGGACGCGCTCTATCCGGCGCGCTTCGTGAAGGAAGGCCAGCTCGACAGCGAGTTCCCCATCATCGTTGCGGGCCGGAACTTCGGCTGCGGCAGCTCGCGCGAGCACGCGCCCATCGCGCTCGGTTCCGCCGGCTGCCACGTCGTGCTGGCCGAAAGCTTCGCGCGCATCTTCTTCCGCAACAGCGTCGCCACCGGCGAGCTGTATCCCTGCGAACTCAACGAGCGCCTCTGCGACGTGCTCAAGACGGGCGACGTGGTGACCGTGGACCTCGACGCGCTGACGCTCAAGATTCACGCGACGGGCAAGGTGCATTCCTTCAAGCCCCTCGGCGACGTGCGCCCGGTGGTGGACGCCGGCGGGCTGTTCAACTATGCGCGCCAAACTGGGATGATGCCGGCCGCTGTGTAGGCGAAGGCTTCAGCCTGCGCCTGTAGCGGCGCTCTGTGAGCGCCGTCTCCTACGCCTCGGCGCGGAACGGGGCCAGCCACCACGCTTGGCGGCCATGCTGACGATCGGCGGTCACAGACCGCCGCTACAGGTCCACTCATGAGCAAAGCCTTCACCCGCGAAGACGACCAGCCCGAGATGCCCGTGGTGTCACGGCGCGTGTCATCGCTGCCGCCTGGCACGCAGAACTTGATGACGCCCGACGGCGAGCGCCGGCTGCGAGAGGAACTGACCAGCCTCCAAGCCGCACGCGAGCAACTCGTGGCGGCCAAAGGCAACCCGGACAAGGCGCAGCAACTCGCCGCGATCGAACAGCGCGCATTGATCCTTGACGGCTGCCTCCGCACCGCGTCCGCGGTGCAGCCGCCGGCCACGCGCGACAGCCGAGTGCGTTTCGGCGCGACCGTCACCGTGCGAGGAGCGGGCGGCGTCGAGGCGCGCCATCGCATTGTGGGCGTGGACGAGGCGGACTTCGACCGTGGCTGGGTGAGCTGGCGATCGCCCATCGCGAAGGCTTTGCTCAATGCGAGTGTCGGCCAGCGCGTTCGAGTGAAACTGCCCGGCGGCGAGCAGGAGTTGGAAATCCTCGCGGTGGATTACGAACAGTAGCCGCCGAGGTGAGGAGGCGGACTTCATTAATCCGGAACGATCCAGTCTAAGCAGGCGTTTCCTCCAACGCAGAGACGCAAAGAACGCGGCGGAAAGCAGAGTTGAGCTAACCATTCGTCTTCACCTCTTGGTGGCCTTCGTCGGTCGCTTCTCTGCGCAACTTTGCGTCCCCTGCGTTCTTTGCGTTGAAGTGGAACGCTCGAATCCCAAACGCATCGTTCCGGTTTGTTGGCAACCCATCCGCCTCCTTACCTCGACGGCTACGATTATCAGCACCTTTCCCTACGGCTTGATCCCCAGCCAGTCATCGTGCGTCTTCCATGTCGTCTCGGCCACGCGCAGGACCTCGGCCAGCGGGTGCTGAGTCAGCAGCTCGACAAGCGCCCTGGCGCCCTGCCCCACATTCTTGGTCGGCCCGCTCTGGATTATCCCGCGCAGGACGTGGCTGGCGAGGCGCGTGGCGTTGTCCAACGGAGCCGTCGCCTCGGGCCGCAGCGTGGCCAGCACGGCCAGCACTTCGTCGTGTGAACAGTCCGCGAGCGTCTCGCGAAACACCGTTGCACGCGCGGAACTGTCGAAGCCCGGCACGCCGAAGACCTGCGACAGCACGGGGATGATTCCTCCTTCGACTGCGGGCTTCGCCGCTGGCGCGACGGGCGCGGTCACCGGCTGCAACTGCCCCCACTCGCCGACCTTGAACTCCACCGTCACGGAGTGGGGTGCGTCCGGCTCCGCGCGTGCGATCTGGCCGGCGGCGTCGAGCGAGAAGTTAAACGTGAGGCGGATCCGCTCCGGCGTCATCGGCAGACCGCCCGCAGCGCGCCGGGCTGCGAAGCCCCGCTCCATTTCCCGCAGCACCGTGGCGATGGCGTCGTTGAGCATTTCCATGATGGCGAGCGTAGCAGCCCCGGCAAGGGATTGCCTCCAAAAGTCCACCGGCTATCCTCGCGTCATGAACGACAACGACTGGCAGGCTGAATTCCGGCAAGTGTGGGACAGGGCCGAGAAGGCGTGGCACACGGGCCGCAAGACCCCCGGCTCCATGTTCAACTCTGCGGACCAGGCCTTCCTCACGGGCATCGGCTGCTCCACGCAGGAACTCTTCGACTTCGTGGACGACTGCCAGCGCTACAACGGCGACCCCGACTTCGCGACCACGCTTGCCGTCACCGCCATTCGCCGCGATTATTTATTGAAAGTCCTCGGCGGCAAATCCACCGGTCGCACCGCCACGATGTCCAGCCTCCCCGCGAAGTCCGCCGAAGTGGACGGCATCTCATGGCTGCCGCGCCTCATCGTGAAGGCCCGGCTGAAACTGCGCGGAGAAATGCCCGCCGACCTCATGTATGGCTGCGGAGGCGACCGCCCCTTCCTGCGTCGCATGAACACGACGCTCCCAAAATTCCTGGAGCTGGTCCGCGACTCCGGCGACGACGACCGCCGCATCGTCAACTCGGTGAAGCAGACTGCGGGACTTGGTTGAGCCGAAGTTCGAAGTCGAGATATTCAGCTCCGTAGCGCAGGCTTGCAGCCTGCTGTATCCGCCGACTTGCAGTCGAGAGGTCATCCGGCCATGAGCAAGGTGCGGAAAAGTCCGTGGGGTCTGCGGGTTGCAAACCCGCGATACAGCAGGCTGCAAGCCTGCGCTGCACGCCTCGGTTCGCCGGACCGTTGCGGGATTCGGGTTGAAGCGAACTCCATGGAGCGGCACCAGCTCCGTGGCAGCCGCTCGCCCTACCGCTTCTTCGGCAGGTTCACCTTGGTCTTCTGCTCGGCGAGTGTGAGCAACTGGCCGGAGGTGATGATGCGGGACCAGTTGAGAAAGTCCGGCGCTTCCTTGTCGCCGCGCGGCGGCTGCGACAGCGTGAGCGAGACGAGCTTCGGCTCGAAGATCGCGGCGAACGTGGCGACCTCGGTCATCTCCGGGCTGGCGTGGAAGTGCAGCGGCAGCCCGCCCATTCCCGGCAGCGCGCGCGCGGCTTCCGAGGCGCGATGCACATCCCAGACTTGCGAGCTCGCCACCGTTTCTCCAAGGAGCATGAAGCGCCGGCGAACCTGCGTCTGATAACGCTTGTCGCCACCGAGCGCGGTCATGCCAACGCCGCGCGGGGCGAAGGTGATGTAGGCCGCCTGGTTGTCGCGGATGTAGCGCATCCAGCCGCTGAACTGCTTCTGCTGCTGCGGCGACGCCGGCGTCTTCGCGTCAATGCCAGCGCGGGCGAACTCCTCGCCGAACGCTTCTGCGAAACCCGCCTTCGCGATCTGCAACTGCTGCTGCCAGTTCGCGTCGTCCACCGTCTCGATGTGTAGCGACTTGGGCGCGGCGGCCGTCGGCTGCGCGAGGTAGAAGCGCAGCCGGATGCCGCTCTCGCTGTCGAACTCGTGGACAGTCAGGCGCACGCCGTCGGTCTCCGTGGACGCGAGCTGGCGGACGTTCGCCGGCGCGGTCGCGGCGGGCCAGCCGCCGAAGGTCTTCACCTGCAACTCGGCAAGCGCTTTCTTCCGATCGAAGCCTGCGGAGTCCACGGCTAGCTGCGTGAAGTTCTCGTAACACTTGCTGGTGATTTCGTCGGCGGGGAGCTTCTCGAAAACTTTCAGTTGCTGCGGAGTGAAGAGCTTCTCCGCGTAGTTGGGCACGGGGGCCTCGTCCTTCTTCAGCCACTTGTTGAACCAGCGCATCACCGGGACTTGCAGCTCCTGCGTGTCCTTGTGCGGGCCTTCGGTCACGATGAGGCCGAGCTGACTGGGCACGTTGTGCAGGTCGTAGATGCCGCGCACGCGCTCGTGCAGACGCACGAGACCGTCGAGCGGGAAGATGGTGTCCTTGTCGGTGTTGACGATTAGGAGCGGGCGCGGAGCCATGAGCGCGGCGACTTGCGCGTAATCCCAGCGGTAGGTGTTCACCATGAACATGCAGTCGCAGTGGCCTTCGACCGTGCCGTCCACAACGTGGTTGTGCAGGTCCACGATGCCGGCGGTGGGACACGCGGCCTTGATCCGGTCGTCGAGCGCGGCGATCCACCACGAGTAAGCGCCCCCGCCGCTGCGGCCCGTGACGCCGATGCGCTCGCCGTCCACGTCCTTGCGCGACTGAAGGTAGTCGAGCGCGCGGATGCAGTTCCACGCCTCGCTGCCCGCGCTGGAGTAGCCGCGCGAGTTCCACCACCACATGTCCTTGTTGTAAGTGCCGTGGTGGATGCCCTCAATCTCGCCGAGCTGCACCGTGTCAACGACCATGCAGACGTAGCCGTTGCGCGCGAACCACGCGCCCCAATGCTGGTAGCCGACCTTGTTCCCGTAGCTCACGCCGTCCGTCTTCACGAGCGCATGGCCGCAGACGTAGAGGATCGCCGGCGCGGGCGCGGAAATTTTCTTCGGCACATAGACATTTGCCGTGACGTAGAGGCCGGGGCGCGACTGGTAATGCAGTTTCTCCACCGTGAAGTCCGGGTGGTCGAGCGTGCCGGTAACGGTCGCCTTCAGGTCCGACTTCGGCGGCAGCGGGTCGAGGCCAAGCATCTCGAAGAGCTGTTTGCGCGCGGTGACCTTGTGCTTGTCCCAGTCGTCGAGCGTGTGCATGTCCACAAGCGAGCGCTCGCCGAGCGTGCGTGTCTCGGCGCGGAGATAGTCGGCGAACATCCGGTCGCCGGGCGTGGCGTTGGTGGGGAACTTGCCGTAGAGATTGCGATACGCGGCGGCGGACACGCTGTCGGTGACGAAGGCAAACGCGGCGGCGAGAACGACGGCGGCTCTGGTGTTCATGGCGCGGTTGGACGCTGTTGCTTCGCGGGCCAATCAGCAAGGATGGCACGTTGCGATGGCGCGATCAGCGGTCAGCGATCAGCAGTCAGCGGTCAGCAGCCTCTCTCCTCTCAACACTCAACTTTCATCCCTCAACACCCTCTACTACAGCAGCCCCGCCTCCTTCATCGCCGCTTCGAGTCCATCCGCGACGCCGTGGCCCCAGAGTCGGTCGCTCACGTAGCCGCCTTCGCGCCAGACAGCTTCCTGCACCTGCGGTATCGCGTTCGCGGGCGCGACCAGCCAGCACGCGTGCTCGTTGAGCAGCATCGGCAGGTCGTTGAAGTGGTCGCCCGCCGCGAAGACGCATTCGCGTGTCAGGCCGAGCTGCCGCGTGATCTCCGCCAGCGCAGTGCCCTTGCTGTAGGCCGTGTGGCTGAATCGCGCGTAAACGTCGTTGCGCACCACGGTCAGGTTCGGCACGGACTCGCAGTAGCCCGTGAGGTGCGCCTCGATGTCGTCCGCGTCCGTGTTGTTCCCCGCGATGAGGCAGAAGGGCGAATAGACATCCGAATACACCGATGCGCGGAAGCGGCCGTTGACCCACTGGAAGAGCCGAGGCAAGTCCTTCTCCACCGCCTTGAACAATTCTCGGTGCGAGCGTTCGCAGTCGCCATTCCACGGTTGTAACGGGAAGAAGCGCGGCCCCTCACGGAAATGAATCTCCCGCTCCACCGTCACCAACCAGTCCGGCTGAATGCTCAGGCGCGCGCGGCCCAAGCCCTCCATCAGGCTGCTGAGGTCGCGGCCCGTGTTGATGACCCACTTCGCGCCGCGCTGCTGCAAGTCCCCGATCAGCTCCTGCAAGCGCTCCGGCACGGGCGGCTGCTCGTGGTCCGCGTGCAGCGTGCCGTCGAAGTCGGTCGAGATGAGTTTGATGGGCAAGTCCATCGGTGGGGAAAGTGTTTAGTAATTAGTAAGTAGTTTCCAGTCGGCAGTTTCCTGATGCCCGCGGAGATGCGTCCTGACTAATCGCTAAACACTAATTACTTTCCCGCCGCCCACTGATTGCTAACCGCCCGCTCCCCGCCTACGCTCCTCAAGACGATGCCCGACCTCCAAGCCCAATACGACGACGCGATGTTCGCCTTCAGCCAGGGCGACTACGACACCGCCATCGCCGGCCTGCGCGCCGTGCTGGCCGCCGACCCCGCGCACTTCGACGCCCAGCTCTCGCTCGGCATGGCGTATTGCCGCAAAGGCGACTTCGCCACCGCGATAGCCGTGGGCCACAGGGCCGAGCAGATGCGCCCGCACGAGCAGCTCGTCCACACCAACCTCTCGCTTTTCTACATGAGGTCCGGCAACAAGGTGACCGCCGAGCACCACGGCCTACAAGCCCGCATCGCCTCGTGGAAAGGCAACATGGCCGCCCCCGGCGCGACTCCCGCCGCTCCCGGCGACCCCGAACTCGAACTCGCCAAGCCCGCCCCGCAGTCCTTCAAGCTCCCCGAGAAGTTCCCAGACCAGCCGTGGAAGAAGAACAAGAAGGCGGGGTGACCTGCTCCGTGTTGCGTGTTCCGTGAAATGCGAACCCATCCTGCTCAACGTCCAGCGCGTGGCTTTTCCTCGCGCCAGTAGCCGGGGAGGTTGGGCTTGGTCTCGACGAGGATTTCAAAGATGGCCCGGCGCGTCTCGGCGGGGATGTTCGCGAACTCGGGAGATGTGTCTTTCCCCGTTAGGATTTCATGCAGGCGCTGGAGCAGGTGCTCGCGCATCGGCTTCGGCAACAGATCGAAGGCCTCGGAGTAGATGAGGAAGCTGCACGGGTATTTGAAGAGCCGCGTCTCCAAGTCGAACTGTCGGAAGGAGCGGCCCTTGCGGTCCTTGGGGCCGAGCGTGGGAAAGTAGTCACTATAGCCGGAGGTTCCCTTGACCTTCGCCTTGAGCGGCGTTTCCTCGGTGAAGAGCAGGTATTTCAAGAAGCCTTCGCCCATGTTGCGGAGGTAGCGGATGTGCTGGTAGCGGCTCAAGGCCATCTGCGTCTCGTAGTGCAGGCGCGTGAGGAAGTTGTGCATGTGGACCTCGTGCTCCATCACCATCAGCGCGACGATGTCGCTGTGCGGCGTGGCGAAGTCGGTGAGGTCCACGAGCTTCTTGAGGCTGGTGAGGTTGCCGAGGTAGTTCGGTTTTTCCTCGGCCTTCAGAAAAGCCGTTTTGCCGAAGAGGTTGCCGCGATGCGTCACCTTGCCGTGCGTGCCGGTGACATACCAGCCGCCCCAGCGGTCTTCGAGCGGCGTGCGGTGGTTCACCTCGGAGACGCCCGTGATGAGGTCAATGATGCCTTGCTCGTCGGTCTTGAACGAGCGGATGAGATGGCCGGGCACGCCCATGGTCTTCGCGGAGGCGTGGCATTCGAGGCACTGGTTGTTGCGGACGAACTTGGGCTTGTCCGTCGCGGTCTGCTCGAGCGTGTAGAAGACGCCGCCCAGCTTCGCGTCCACCTCGCTGAACTCCATCACCGGCGCGCCGGGAATCCAGCCGACGTAAACCTCGTCGTTGAAGAAAACCGCGCGCGGCGTCTGCGGCGCGATGCGCTCGCGCTGGAGGGAGGTCTTGGAGAAGAGGAGCGTCTGCGACTTCGGAGAGATTTCCAGCGCCGCGAGCAGCGAGTCGCGCCAGCCAGTCTGCGGGTCGAACTTCAACTTCACCTCGCCGCGATCGAGCCGATTCTGGAGCCGCGCGATGGCACCCGTGGAAGGCGTTTTGTTATAGCTGATCGTCTCCTCCTCGAACGGCACCATGTGCGTCGCGCCCTGAAAGTCGGACTGGGCGATGGCGGTCCAAGGCAGCACCGAACACGCGATGGCGAACAACCATCGGGCGGCGCGGGCTGGGCGAGCAGCTAACATGGTTCAACTAGACTGCGCGGCGGCCCGGAGGGATTCACCAATCTTGGCGCGGGCTGGGCAGGGATTACGAAGCCGACCTCTGCTCGTGATCTTGATCCTGATCCTAATCCTACTCTTCCCCCCCCACTTCAACCCGGGGACGAGCGGGGTTAGGATCGGGATTACGAGCTGGAGTCATAATCAGAACGCGCGTTTGACTTGGCTCGGCCAGTCCCCATACTCCGCACCTTATTAAATCGTCCAGAGCGGCGGGGTGGGTTCATCCGGCGCGGGGCAAACGAAAAAATTATGGCCAGAGTCAAACACATCGCACTCGTTCAGTTCAAAGCCGACACCACGCCGGAGCAGATTGACCAGGTCTTCAGCGCCCTGCTCGACCTCTCCGAGAGCATCCCCGGTGTCGAGGACTTCATCTCCGGCCCCAACAACAGCACCGAGGGACTCAGCGGCGGCCACACCCACGCCTTCGTCATGACGCTCACCGACGCCGCCGCGCGTGACGCCTACCTGACGCACACTGAACACCAAGCCTTCGTCGCGTGGGCCTTGCCGCTCATCGAGAAGGTGACGGTCGTGGACTTCGAGTTGTGAACCCTCGGGCAGTGCTGTAAAGGCAGCGCATGTCCTCACACAACTCGTGTCGGTGGCTTCCAGCCGCCGCCCCTTGCCCCATCCCAGCCCCAAGACGGCGACGGCAAGTCGCCGGCACGGCTTTTGCCTTTTGCCTTTTGGCTTTCTCCTTTTGCATTCCGCTTCGTGCATGGGGTCCGCACGGCGAAATCACCCAGGCCGCCCTCGACGCCCTTAGCCCTGACGACGCACTCCTCAAGCACCTCGGCACCAACGCGCCCAAACTCGTTCACTACTGATGGCTCGGGGACTACCGACACACACCCTACGAACGGCAGGGCGAGTTCTTCTACGCGGACGACTACCTGCTTTTCCCCGGCATGGAGCGGCATCTCGACCACCTCGTGCCCGAGGTTAACCGCACCTACGACCCGTATTTCCGCCGCGCGCTTCAGGCGCTCCGCACCGAGACGCCGCTGAACGCCGCGCGCTGGATTGGCTCGCTGCTGCATTTCGTCGAGGACACCGGCTCACCGCCGCACCCGGCGGAGATTCACGGCGACGTTCACAGCAAGATGGAGAACTGGGTGGACGCGAAGCAGATCCACTTGCCCGGCTATCCGCGGGCAACATTCCCGTCGTTCCCCCGCCTTTGACTTTCCCCGTCCCTCCCCGGATGCTCCGCCGCCATGATTCAGAAGTGGCCCGTCCTCAGTTCCAAGCAGCTCGCGGACTTCCGCATCTTCACCGTGCGCACGGACGTGAAGCGCTCGCCGCGCACGGGCGCGGAACACGACTTCTTCGTCCTCGACACGCGGAGCTGGGTCAACGTCATCGCTGTCACCCCGGACGACAAGCTGGTGATGGTGGAGCAATACCGCCACGGCTCGGACACCGTGGAGCTGGAGATTCCCGGCGGCGTGATGGACGCGAATGACACGTCGCCGGTGCTGGGCGGCCAGCGGGAGTTACGCGAGGAGACTGGCTACGAGGGCGACCGCGCGGAACTCATCGGCCAGATTTTTCCGAACCCCGCCATCATGTCGAACACCTGCCACACGCTGCTGGTGCGCAACTGCCGGCTCACGCACCCGGTGGAGTTCGACAGTTGCGAGGACATCCACACGCAGCTCGTGCCGGTGGCGGAGCTGCCGGAGCTAGTTGCGTCGGGAAAGATTCAGCACGCGCTCGTCGTCGTGGCACTTTACCACTTCGAGCTGTGGCGGCGGAAGCAGGCCGCGCCGCGCTGAGGTGGTGGCTTTTAGCGTGGCATCCCCGCGCTCTTCTGCCACTCTGCCGCCATGATTTTGACGCTGGCGGAACGGGACAGCCTCGTCAACGCGCAGCATCCCTCGCCCCACCAGTTGCTCGGGATGCACCCGCTCGGTGATGGCTCGGGCCTCGTCGTCCGCGCCTTCCTTCAGAACGCCGCGAGCGTCGAAGTCGCGCCTGTGCATGAGCGGGAGAAGCCGCGCTTCGCGTTGCAGATGCTTGATGCGCGCGGGCTGTTCGAGGGCATCACGCAATCCGCCAGCCGACCTTACGCCTACGACCTCGTCATCACCGATTATCAAGGCAACGTCCGTCGCACGCGCGACGCATATTCCTTCTGGCCCTCGCTCGGCGAGACCGACCTCTACCTCTTTGGCCAGGGCAACGAGCGCCGCATCTACGACAAGCTCGGAGCGCAGCTTCGCGAGGTGGACGGCGTGCCGGGCGTGAGCTTCGCGGTCTGGGCACCCGAGGCGCAGCGCATCAGCGTCGTCGGCCTGTTCAACAACTGGGACGGCCGCTACCACCCGATGCGCAAGCTCGGCGCGTCCGGCGTGTGGGAACTTTTCGTGCCGGGCTTGGGCGAAGGCACGCTCTACAAGTTCGAGGTCCGCAACGCCCACGGCGAAATCGTCCTCAAAACTGACCCTTACGGCTTCTTCTTCGAGGCCGCGCCACAGAACGCCTCCATCGTCTGGAACAACCGCAAGTTCGCCTGGACCGACGCCGCGTGGCTGGAGCAACGCCGCACGCGCCAGCCGCTCCGCGAGCCGTTGAGCATCTACGAAGTTCACCTCGGCTCGTGGATGAAGCAGAGCATCGCCGAGTCCTACAGCTACCGCGAAGTCGCGCCGTTGCTCGTGGAATACGTCCGGCGCATGGGCTTCACGCACATCGAGTTCCTGCCCGTCTCCGAGCACGCCTACTATCCGAGTTGGGGCTATCAGGTCACGGGCTTCTACTCGCCCACCTGCCGCTTCGGGACGCCGGATGATTTCCAGTTCCTCGTCAACGCGCTGCACGAGGTGGGCATCGGCGTCATCGTGGACTGGGTGCCGGCGCAGTTCCCTCGCGACGACTGGGCGCTGGCGCGCTTCGATGGCACAGCGATTCTGAGAGCTTTTGTCGCCGCCAGCCAGAAGAAGGATTAATTCTTGCCCACGCTGTTTGAAATACACCCGATAACCGGGGCCATAGTTGATTCGTAACTCAGAGACACCCTCGCCGACAGGCTCGACATCGCCGGGATTGCCGCCAGCCAAGCGCTCGATTCTGGCCTGAATTCGTGCACGAACGCGGATGTCGCGAAGATCATCAAGCCAAAGCGCGAAAGTGTCAGTTTTGCGAATTTCGATCATGGAACAAATGTAGTCAATAGGCTACAACTGGTCAACCGTGACCATG
>SXGU01342293.1_pt1 | contig 11833 bp, 11 predicted proteins | sample 3174531 | NCBI WGS metagenome assembly SXGU01 (sample SAMN11356863, study PRJNA531348) | freshwater metagenome | isolation source: freshwater sample F1-140 | place: China: Fuxian Lake, Yuxi | collected 2017-12-25
GGAATGCCACAATATGGTGCGCCCCCAGGAATGCCACAATATGGTGCGCCCCCAGGAATGCCACAATATGGTGCGCCCCCAGGAATGCCACAATATGGTGCGCCCCCAGGAATGCCTCAATACGGTGCGCCACCAGGAATGCCACAATATGGTGCGCCCCCAGGAATGCCTCAATACGGTGCGCCACCAGGAATGCCTCAATACGGTGCGCCACCAGGAATGCCTCAATACGGTGCACCGCCAGGACAGAGAGGAGGATACAGTGCGCTACTACCAATGCCCCAATACTCACAGCCACAACCGACAGCACAGGGGGAGAGGCGCCATAAGCGTCGTTGATTTTTTTATATATCCGTTAATTATATTTAGAAATTCCAAACTTATATATATAACATGGCAACGCCGATAGGTAAGTTTCGTGAAAGAATGGATCTGTTTCTCAAAAAACTAGATGGATGGGCAACACAGAAACAAAAAAAAGAGTTGGAAAAGTTCCGTATGAAATATGATTTGGGCATGCGTGCCAATCCCCGCGACACCCTAAATTATTTTCTTGACGAGATCGAGCCACACGCACACCAGATTATGTTGGGTAATGATGAATATTTTATAGAAGAGGACATAGCAACGGATTCCGAGTCCAAAGTATTAGGCACACAGCTGAAGCAGTGGTGGCCTCGGTTAGATGATGACAAGAAAAGCTATATCCGGGCTCAGTTTAAGTTGTTATTGATGCTTGGGGCTATAGCTATAAAACACGAACCTTTACGTGCCGTTATTAATAAATATCGGGATCCAACGAATCCCCTGTTATATTAGTGCTGGTGAGAATTGAATTCTTTCCGCATCTCCTCAGTGATCTCTGGATCTACTGCACGGAGGTAACAATACTTCTTCTGTGAAGCGTTTATAATACTGTCCAGCATCAGTGTCTCACTGTGATAGTTCTCCTCGGTCATCTCATAAGATAGCCGGCAATCTGGAAATCCGTGCCCGCATTTAAATAAGTGAACGGAAGCCCACGAGCACGAAGGAAAAACGATACGTCGCTGGGTGTTGTGGCGATATCCATAGGGTCTTCATCACAGCTGTCGCTATATCTGTGATAAAATTCTTGGTTGACAAACTCGAGAATATCCATCTGCGATTTGGGCGAGTTCATTTTCGATTTTGGTACAGGTTCGGGGATCAAACAATATAATGAATATATATATATATATACTTTGTATATGTTACACACAAGGGGAGCACTGATCAATATAACTGAAAATGCCAAGAGAGCAATAAGAGAAATATTATGCAAAGAAGTATATTTAAGATTGGGTGTAGATAACAAGGGCTGCAGTGGATCGAGATATAAGATGGAGGTAACCAGCCACAAGAATAAAGGTGACGAGATCATTGACATAGGCGACAATAAAGGCGTACTTCTAGATCACAAGGCTGTATACACCTTGATAGGAACAACTCTCGATCACGCGGAAGACGAGACTGGGAGTCAGTTCACCTATAAAAACCCAAACGTCAAAGCGTCCTGTGGCTGCGGATCATCATTTAACATAAAATGAAAAATCCCAAAAAGACAGGATGACTGAGCCGAGTATCACGCTAAATATACCAGTGTGGTTGTATCATACTGAGACCCTATCAATAGTAATTGTTGAACTGCCCACTCACGAGCTATTAAAAGCTATTGATGAAGAAGAGTCATTCAAAGTTATTATTGATGGCGTTTTAGAGCTCCTTGAACCGAGACTGAAGGCAGATCTCATCTTGTCTTTTGTTAAGCACTACGTTAAATCAACATTTAACGTAGTATTGTCCAACAACAAGAAATTTCTCAAGAATCATGTCGACAAGAAATATACCGGAGGCATGGTTAAACTTGCCCTGACACGCCAAACATCAGAGTTTGAAAATTGTACAGTTATCCTCAAGGCAACCGACGCTGAATTGCAATTCAATATAGCGGCCGGTACTGCTGCTTCTCCGGCACATCTAATACCGCTTTATGTATAGGACATATCAGCAGGACGTGGGCTCAGGTTAAGGCTCGCTCTCCTAACTATTCCCACAAACAAAATAACCCATCATGGCGTAGACCTTTTATAACGCCCTGATAAATCTGTTCTTGTAGTTGTTTGCCTCGGTGTTTACGCTGTTCCCGATGTTCAGTATATCCTACGCCGTCAAGGATATATCTATTGAGAGTAAGAGAACAGATCTGTGTTTTTTGCAGGCTCCGTTGCGCAAAATAGTTTGAGAGCAGAAGATCTTCTGCTCCCTTTGTATATTTATTGGTCTTATGTAGATATGACATGAAGGCATCCGTATCTATTTGAGATCGATGGAACATGATCCCACCATAAGACTCAAGTATATCAACTGTGGCATTTTCCTTAACATAGCCTATAACTGAACGCTTTTCTATGTGCGTCTCAGCTCCGTTGAGCAGATCGTCAAACTCCTGTTCCAATAAGCGTGATTTATCTGGCACAATTACCTGCCCACTAAGACCGTAGACACTTCCCTTGAAATTAGGTATTTTAGTACTCAACACTTTGTCCAGTTCGGGTATACTTAGCTCGAATTCCCGGAGTAAATTTTTAGGGTATGTACAGTTGCTGTTTAACACCAGTGCATAAACATCGCTATCAGCCTTATATTCCTGCACGAAACCTACGACACTGCTTAAGACTCCTAGATCGGCATCTATCCGATTTATGACAACATTGGGCATCTTCCGTATGTTATTGGGGATGGTGTATTTTTTGTCTGTTGGCAGGGTTACTAATATTTGATCTGGCTTTCTTAATCCAAACTGAAGGGACTCCACAGCGTCTGATAAATATTGCATATCCTCCGGTGTGCTGGTGATACAAACGACTATTTTCATTATAATAGACGTATCCCGTTCATTTTAATATAAAAACAGGAAATATAAATTGCTATTTATTAGAATTAATGAAATATACAGATCTCTTGCAACTCATAGGATATGCGATCTCAGCGGTACATTATTTAGCTCACGGTAAGCTAAACAGCGGAAGTATTTTAGTAGGCACTATTTTAGTTGTTGTCGGATATGGAATACTAGCATTGGTCAGCATGTTAACTATATATACCGAGAGCACCGACACTAAGCGCACCGAAAGCACCGAGAGCACCGAAACAGAAGCATCAGATAAGTGGAGTTATATTGGTTATGCCTCATTATTGTTATTTTTCTTTGGTTCATTCTTCTTACCCTTGACATATAATGTGGAAAACTATGATTGGTTTGCAGTAGCCGGATATACCCTATTAATAGCCTCTGCACACAAGCTAATCCAAAGTAAGAAACCGGGATATATGATGTTGGTTGCATACTATTTATGTGGTGCACATGAAGCAAGTGGAGCTATATTGTATGGACGTTTATCGTTGGCGCTAAGCTATATTCTAGGAGTTCTCGGCTAGGGAGGCACTCCCTGGCCCGCACCCCTAACCCACGTTCCCATAGAGTTCTGGTCGGTAAGCTACCTTATTGGACGTCACACCCTTAATTTTTTAATATAAATAAAACTAAGTCTGTGCTGGATTAATAATCCAGCACAGACTTATTAGCAGAGGTATATAATGATACGTACTTCACTGAATATTTTTCTCAATAAATAAAACACACGAGTTAGGAGCACAGGCTTTCCCCAGCCATCTACTCCGACATGTATGTCTGCTTGAATGTCGCCAGTGATATGAGAGGAATTCCCTTAGCCGTTGCTTTGCCTGTCTTGTTGTTATCATAACCGTCATTAACGCGTACCACCATATTAGTATTACCATTGCAATCACTCTGTACTTGACCTCCATTCTTCTCGATAAAACCCTGGACTTCGGGGCTCCGGAAACCAGTAAGGCAAATCTTCTTCCCGTTGATGTCTGGATGCCTCTCATCTAGGGACGACGCTTCTGTTGTTTCGAATTCGGTAATAGTATTACTGATGACTTGCTCATATACTTCTGACGGGATCTCTGTATCTATAAACTCCCAAAACGCTTCCATGCCATCAGCTGTCAATGTCGCCGTCTTTAGCGCAAACCCATCTACTTTTTGGAAGGCGGCAACATACTCAGCATGTGTTAGTCTTTCGCTAATGAACTGAGGATTATCGCGAAAGACCTTTGTCAGTTTCCTGACGCCAATACCGCGGCCAAATACTTTACTGCTAGCCATCAACACTGGCACAGTGATTCGGTTCATAGCATTACTGATAGCATCAATAATATTGCGCGATGTCTTGTCTCCAAGAAAGGAGATCTCCTCCACTGTCATGTTGATAAAGTCTCCCACGGTTCTCTTGCCGGTATCATAGATTTTCCCAACAGTAATCTCGCCTATACCTTTAGCGTCAATAGTAGTCAGAAACTTGTGGATCTTTTTCACATCGATGTCCCGTCTCATCTCAGAGACAGATTCCTCATCCTCCTGAGCCTCCTCGTCAAACATAATATGTACCGGTTCACCTCCATTGGGTACCCATTTCCAGGCCACTGTCGGCATTGAAGGTTCAACCGGCTTCAAGACTTGATGCACACGAGGGTTAACCTTAGCCCAATATATAACCTCAATCTCGGCACCTGGACCCAACCCCAATTTAATAAGTTCTTTGGCGTTGTGAGCTGTAGCTCTGCTCAGCTCTACTCCAGCAATCTGCACTGTCTTATATACAACCGTTGGTATCAGATAACCATACTGGCTCACATTCCACTCAATATTGGTTACGGTGGTAACTGCTATATCAGTATCTAGAGCATCTTTGAATGCCTTGGCATAGTCTGGGTTTTTGTCCGTGGCGCGTGAGTAAGGATAGTCTGAGAGCAACACCAAACCGTCAATTTCGTAGGGATACGTCTCGAGCAACTGATGGTGGTGTTGAGATAGAATTTCATCAGTAATGTGTTGCATCATGACATGATGAGCTACGGTAAATCCTGCCTCCTCTAGCATTTGGTACTGTGCGCTCGGCTTCAGTTGCGTTTTCTCTTCAGTTATAATTTCGTAAGCTACAAACTGCAAGTCTCCCAATAGATCCTTATCCATATGATTGATGGCTCCGATGGCTCCAGAGACCGAATTGCGTACCGTCTTACGCGCGCCAGTGCTTGATCCAGCCTTGCCCTTATATTTTGTGTTAAAGAGATTTTTATCCATTACTATCTCACCTCGCACGGCATGAGGAAATTCTGGCAGGTTTAGATACTGTAGTATATGGGATATATTGCGGCCGCTTGTTGCATTGCCCCGGGTATACAGTATATTATTATGATACAATGCAGAGTTACCGTCCATCTTTGCGGAAACTACATAGGGACCTTTCTTTTTACCTGACCATGTAGCTACGTCGCCCTCTCCCATATATAGATTATCCAGGGACAAGAGCACAACAGGCAAGACAGAATCGCGCCCTCGGACAGGCTTGGCGTCCGTCCCCACACCCGTTTTACTACTGACGGAACGCATGGTTTGCTCCTTATCGTTGGTACCAAGGCGCCGTTGGTTATAGATCCGCTTTATGTAATCGTACACTTTGTCTTCAAGCATAACATCGTTGGCCCTATCGTCAGTACCCACATAATATTTCTGGTCAGCCTCACGTAGGATGCCTTCAAGTTGTTCCTGCGTCATCTTATCAGCTTTGCGATGATCTTGGTTTAACTCCTCAACCACACTTATGTCACTGGCTGCCGCCTTAGGGAGGGGTACCGGAACTTTTATTATGGCCTTGATAACTGGTGCTTTAGATGGTACTTTAGGCGGTACTACAGCTGGTGCGTCGATTGATTCTGACGCTGGAGCAGCGTCAGACATTCTTGGGGGTATTTTAATGGGTGCCTTGATTATGATCTTTTTAGGCACCCCAGGCAAGGGAAGTCCAACTAGCGCTGGTGGCGCAGCTTCGGCTTCAGGCATCTTAACTTTTACTGTAATTGGTATAGCTGGTTTCTTAATGGATAAGACAATCTTTGGTGCTCCGGGAACAACGGCTTGTGCAGGCTTAGGTATGGAGATCTTACCTTTAATCTTCGGTATAGGTTTGCCATCGTTGTCTCCGCCCGCCCTCTGTTCATAAATTTTTTGGACTTCCGTTAGTGTATGCATGTCCAAGAGCAAATTCGGTGCCTGTAGAGATAAGGTAATGATTGGAAGCAGTTGTTCAAGTTGCATCTGACGAGCAACCTGAGGATCATTGTGTAGCATTTGAGCTATTTCCCTGTAGACTGGGTATAATGATGACATCACTGTAATATTTCGCGAATCATTTTTGGGGAGGCGGCGCCGATTTGCCCGCCCAGGCACCGAGCTGAATCATTCCTATATAAAATCATTCCTATATTATAATGGCAAAAATCACGAGCCGCTCTCATCAGGACGAACGGTGGGGAGGGCATATTGACATAGGTAAACCAGGAACTGTCCTCATTTCAGTTAAACCGAAGATGGAGCTGTATACTATCGAACTTTGGCTTCGGCTAAAAAAATATCCCTTGCTACGAGAAATAGACGGTAGCATAATCAATATACCATCGAAGCTACTTGTCTTGGGAGACACACAATTGTCCTATGACGAGACACATATACACTTTGCTTCCTATCATAACGGGAAATCATCGGCACCAAAGATAAGCTCCTCTGGTAAGATCCCGTATAATACCGAAACATGGTTTCAATTGGTTATTGCCAATGGTCAGGTGGGACAGCTCGGTTATGATACAGGGGACGTATATATTAACGGTAGGGCAACTTCGGAATCAATCTTATTTCCACCAGAATTACATCATATTAAAATTGGCATTGATGTAAAAAGCACAGATATACTGAGAATCAGCAAGACATATCCATCAGAGTCATCGTTAGGCATAGTGCGGATATACAGTAAGATTCTGGATAAACATGAAATATATAATAATTTCCTGTCTGGGGGACGTAGATATGGTATATTAATGGAAACGGAAGCTGCTCCAATTAGTAATGAATTATACATGGAGCTCGTGCCGCTGAAAGAGCACATAAAACATAACTACTGGTATAGCACAGAGCAGATCAGGAAACATGAGCTAAAGAATATAAAAAATATCCCCATTAATAATTATAAGATGGATAATGATTTGAAAGAATTGGAAGCAATACTGAAGGGATTGAACCAGCCTCCATATCAAACTCCGCCCGCGCAGGATGCCTCGCAGGCACAAGCACAGAAAGCTCATGCTGCGGTAGAAGGTAATATTATAATATTAAGCCGGAACCCCGAGATGTTCCTAAGGAATTTACAATCGCCCCCAGATAAAATTACCAGCCAACTTATACGGAAGACGCAAGGCAACGCGACAATTTCGGATTATGCCTCCATCTTTGATAACCCTTTTAAGATTAAGCTCCTAGTTACATATCTACGTTCCACACCGAAACACTTCCTAGCATTGCTACAGAGCAATGTCCTAACGAATGAGCAGTTGGTAATATTAAATAGTGCTCTGCAGAATAACGATACTGTCCTGTCTGGAGGAGCACGACCTCAACGTGGTGGAGCCTTTGTTAATCCCATAGGGGAATTGGTAATTCCAGATAGCGGACACTACGGAGATGCCTTGGAGCTATTACAAAATAAGCTACAGGGAGTAGTGCCTGTCTACCGTGAGGCACCAAGCACTGGAAAGTACACTCCGTATCTGAGCAACTTAGCGCAATCTACTACACAGATAGCCGAGATTATGAACTATAATCACAAACGCCAGGTACGTCAAGAACGACAGGCCAAGGAGGAACAGTATATGGATACCATACAGTACCTTAACGACAAGATCTCCAATACGGAGCAACGCACTGCTCAACTAGAAGAATTGTTGGAAAAACAAAATACTTTAATGGGGCTAATCGTAAGCAAGAAGAGTGGTAAATGTATTGGTGCTATTGACAAGAAAGGCGGTATTGAACATTGTTCCCACAAGGAAGCTCAGTCTCCATATAATATTATTGTCAACAAGGATGTATACAAAGTCAACATAGCAAACATTATGGAGCAACAAAAGCTGAGCGGAGCTTCGGTTGACAATATTATTACGGAGGTTGCCAAGAAAGCAAACATGCGTGTGTTGGGTCAATGTGTTAATACTGGAGGCAAAGTTGTAGGTCTGATTGTGCGGCAGGGACGCTCTAACCACTATATCCCAACTAAGACCGGCGCTCCAGTACAAGATGTACCTATTCTTGCGATACTGACACCGACAACTGGGACTCCAGACTCAACTGACACACCTGGTATGAATAAGGAGGAAGCATGCCCTCAAGGTAAGTGTAAGCCAGGATATGTAGCACAGGATATTGGTTCAGTGACAAGTGAGGAGTGGTTACATAAGTCTACCCTTGATCGCGCCTCTGAGCATACCGCAGAACGCCCGGCACATAAGATTCATGCGTACACAGAGGACGATACAAAATCAATCAACTCCAATAGCTCTGAGGAAGGTGCACCAAAGGGTCTTATGTCGACAAAGAATGGATCCAACTTACCAAAGCACGGAGAAGAGGCACATTTAGTTTTATTTCCCGCTGGAGCTGATGCCGAGGCACATGGGGAGGAGCAAGGTTCTCGTAGCATGTTATCAAGGGTAAAAGCCATGCTCTAGGATAGGAGCTCCCTGCACTTCTAACCCGCGTTCTACTGACGTGATGTGCCGTAGCTAACTTAGCGCCCCTTTCGATACCATCTATGTATCCTTTGGAATACATAGATAAGGCATCCAATAACTCCTACAGGACGCGGGCTAGGGGCGCAGGCACTCCCTAAACCGTGAGCTCCTAAAAGAGACCCATATAGATAACAACTATCATGGCAGTAATAATTTCGAAAAGCAGTAATATCATGGAAAAAAGCCACCAAAAAAAATTAAACATATATACTTATGTAGGTATTTTTAGATAAAAATAATATATAATATAGTATATTATGTCGAGGAGAAACCGATGGACAGTGTTTCTACAGAATAACAAAGGCTCCGGTAAAAAGATTAGCGAACTGAGCATATTATATCGTGAGGCTAATCCACGTGTAAAGACAGTTTGCAATGCGAACAAAAAGAGCGCCTGCCTTGCAGCACCAGATTGCACGTGGGTACAGAGTGAAACTAAGAAGAGGAAGAGCCGTGGAAAAAGAGCAGCCTTCTGTCGTGGACATCGCACTAGCATAACGGAAAGATGCACAATCTGTGGTAACACGAAACAGATCTCAGACTGGACACGTCACGGATGTGACAAATGTCTGGATCTAGCAGAAGAGCATCATGTGGCGTTGCCCAAACCACAACAATACAAAACATATAAGGATCAGCTGAGAACTCTGTACCGACATACGGATGCTGAAGCTCTCGGAAACATTATGGACTTGTAAGGTTAAGGCTCTTTAGTGTGTTTTAGATAACAGCTTAAACAGCTCGCCCGATACATATCATGTCCGCCGATTTGTATCGTGTCTGTTGAAGCTGATATTCTACAGGTATAGCAAGCATCTTCTGACTTACAAAACCCGCATATTGACTGCAACATCCTGATATCGTATGCTGTAGAAAATAGGTCACTCATGCCGGGAAACATTTTCCTCTGCCAATCACCGTTGAGTCCGCTAACAACAACATCAATGCCTAGCGTCAATAAATGATGTATCTGATCTTTGTCTGGGAAAAACTGTATCTCATCGATAAATATTGTGTCATAATTTACAATATCGTATGTTCCTGAGAATAGCTCTGCTATGGTGCCGGCGCTCACAGCTGGTGCTGATAACCCACACTCATGCATACTAACATGTGAGCTAACATTATTCTCTGAATATCTGTTGTCACCTCTATATTTAACAAGCAAGCAGGGTACTTCTGCTATATTTTTTCTGTCGTACAGCCTCAGTAGCTCGGTTGTCTTACCGCTAAACATAGGGCCTGTGATTATTGTTAATTTTCCGGACATTATATGATGTAGATATATCAATTTCTAGGAGCTAGGAGCTCACGGATGCTATGTGTGCTTGCGTTTTTAAGTCGAGTACCTTAGATCGGAAAGATTTCTCGCTGGAGCCAAACGTTGCGGCATGCGCGCGAGCGATAAGTTTCTTGGCGGCTTCCCTTGTTTTAGGATCCCGCAACATAGAAGCCAATTGATCAGCACCAGTTGTCATTATATGTTATTTTTTTCTTTGAACGCGTCACATTATACGCCACCAATCTCGAATTGACGACGATTAGTATCAGCCTCATATGTGCTCTGTTGCCATGGTCCAACATCTCGGCGCGGGATGAGAGGGTCAGAACGCAGCTGCCTGTTGCCATTTTTCTTGGTGTTGCCTTGAGTATTAAGTCCTCCATGGTATCCACTCTCGAAGAAGTTCCTGTTACTCAGGGAACCCTGGGGCGCTGGGTTAGATTCCGCAAATCCACCCTCACGAGGCATCAGATCCTGTGGTACCAATTGATCCTTAGGGAAACAATCCAACTGCGCGAAGTTATGGTTGGGGTTTGATTCAAAATTTCCCTGCGGAGAAAAGCTGTTGCTCATTTGCGGATGAGGTAGGACATTTGGGTTGTTCTTGTAGATCTCATCTCTGGAGGGTATGTCCTGCAGTTGTCCGTTGACGACGCGTTTATCAGCAGGGTTGCCCTGCTCTTGTGTGGCATGTTCAGCCATATGTTCTTCTTCAGAACTGGCGCCACCGAGAGTGAGAGTGCCGGTGTTCTTAATCAATCCATCATTAACGAAAATCTGGTATGCGGCAAACGCTACAGCCATTACAACTACTAATTTCAATAATTCGGTCATATATACCTTATTGAACAAAAAAATTCTGAACTTATAATTCTTGATATGAGGTTCATGCTTGCTGCGTCCATTTTAGGGATTAAATATTATATTAAGATTAAGATTGAGATGGGTATTTTTACAATGCTGGCAGATCCTAAAGTACTAATTATACTATTTGCACTGTCCGCTGTGGCAGTGTTTATTTACTACTATCTCCGGAAAACAACAGATGGTATTACGAGCCTAGAGAGAAAACAAAGCACTCTACAAAGGCAATTAGCACACGGAGTCGTGGTAGAAGATGAGAAAGACAAACATAAGCTGCATTTCACAGAAAACGCGTCAGATGACGGAACGTTAGATTGCTCCTACACTGAAGATGAACCGCACCATGAAGCGCCCAGACCAGAGGTGCAAAGACAAGCATCGCATCCGTCATCGCATCGCGAACAGGAACAAGAAATTTTTTCTCACAGTAAATTCCAACAACTCCAACGCGAACACCGAGCTGAAGCTCACGATGAGACTGATCACTCGATGATCGAACAAAGTACAGGTTCGGAAGCAACGGATGACACGGACACATCCGATAATCAAGTATGGCGACAACAGGCTATAGATGACCTGCATAGCTTGAAGAAAGGTAAGGATTTTAAGCTTATAGGAAATATACCGAGCAAGGCAGACATCTCTTATTCTGGGAATAATGAGGAAGATATTGTGTTTAACGAGCTCGATGACGAGGATGATGATTACGCTGCACCGGTGTTAGCAAGAGCACATCCACATAGATTTGAGCCAACCCCCGACATTACGGGAAAAATATTAGAAGACATAAAAACAATTGATAAGGAGAACATGGAAGCTCCAACTAAGCCCACCCAAGCGGTAGTTCCCACACAAGTAGTAGCAACGCCAGTTCCAGCTAAACCAACCACAGTAGTAGCAACGCCAGTTCCAGCTAAACCAACCACAGTAGTAGCAACGCCAGTTCCAGCTAAACCAACC
>SXGU01149913.1_pt1 | contig 11832 bp, 13 predicted proteins | sample 3174531 | NCBI WGS metagenome assembly SXGU01 (sample SAMN11356863, study PRJNA531348) | freshwater metagenome | isolation source: freshwater sample F1-140 | place: China: Fuxian Lake, Yuxi | collected 2017-12-25
CCATGTTGGAACAGCGCGAGCTTGCCGCCGGTTCCTTGTTGGCTCGCCGTTTGTTTTCTTGAGTGACTTCGGATTTATTCTCTTCTGAGTCCAACGCCTCAGACCAAGGCGTGTTGGAGCGCCTAGCGTATTTGCGCGGCGAGTTACAACGCCACGGCCATTTGTACTATGTTCTTGACGCGCCTGAGTTGCCAGACGCCCAATACGACGCTTTGTTTCAAGAGCTGCAAGCCTTAGAACAAACCAACCCCCAATGGCAAACCCCAGACTCACCCACACAGCGTATTGGCGGCAAACCATTGGACGCGTTTACCAGTGTGCGCCACGCAGTTCCCATGCTCAGTATTCGCACCGAGACCGATACCGAGTCCAGCGGCGCCCAGGCTTTTGACGCCCGCATTCGCAAAGAGCTCGAACTGACAGAAGAGTCTGCGCCGGTGGAGTACGTGACCGAGTTGAAATTTGATGGCTTAGCAATGAACTTGCGCTACGAGGCAGGTATCTTGGCGCAAGCCGCAACGCGTGGAGACGGCGAGTTTGGTGAAGACGTCACCCAAAATATTCGCACCATTGGGCAAATTCCTTTGCGTTTAGCCCATGCGCCCGAAGTGTTGGAAGTTCGGGGCGAGGTGTATATGCGTCGCGATGATTTTGAAGCGCTGAACGAGCGCCAGCGCAGCCGCATTGCCCAAGGCGAGAAGGGCGAGAAAACTTTTGTCAACCCACGTAACGCTGCAGCCGGCGCAGTCCGTCAGCTTGACCCCGCGATTGCGGCGCAACGCCCTTTGAGTTTTTTTGCCTACGGTGTGGGAGAAGTGCAAGGAACTTTTGCGGTTGTTACCCATTTGGAATTATTAGAAACCTTGCGGGGCTGGGGCTTTCCGGTAGCAAGCCAAACCGCTACGGCGCTCGGCGCTGCGGGGCTTATCGAGTTTCACCAGCGCATGGGCGAGCAACGCGACCAGCTGCCTTTCGATATCGACGGCGTGGTCTACAAGGTCAATAGCTTGGCATTGCAGCAGCGTTTAGGTTTTGTCAGCCGCGAGCCGCGCTGGGCCGTCGCCCACAAATACCCCGCCCAAGAACAACTCACCCAAGTTTTGGCGATTGACGTCCAAGTCGGCCGAACTGGCAAGCTGACGCCGGTTGCAAAACTGGCTCCCGTTTTTGTTGGCGGCGTGACCGTCACCAACGCCACCCTTCATAACGAAGACGAAGCCAAACGCAAAGACGTTCGAGTCGGTGACACCGTGATCGTGCGTCGCGCGGGTGATGTGATTCCAGAAGTTGTCGGAGTAGTTCCTGCTGCTGAAGGCACTAGTCAAAACCGGGGCGCGATGTTTGCGATGCTGCACCAATGTCCCGTGTGTGGCTCCAGCGCTATCCGAGAGGAAGGCGAGGCCGACTACCGCTGTACTGGCGGCCTGTTTTGTAGTGCCCAACGCAAGCAAGCCATCCTCCATTTCGCGCAGCGCCGAGCGGTTGAGGTGGAAGGCCTGGGTGAAAAGTTAGTGGACCAATTGGTGGACGCCGAATTGATCCGAACCCTGCCTGACCTGTACCGTTTGGGTTTTACGGCCCTAGCACAGTTGGAACGCATGGCTGAAAAGTCAGCCCAAAACATCATTGACGCTTTAGAAAAATCCAAGCAAACCACCTTGCCGCGCTTTCTCTTCGGCTTGGGTATTCGCCATGTGGGAGAAGCCACTGCCAAAGCCTTGGCGCGGCATTTTGGGGACATGGACGCCATCATGGACGCCACCGAAGAAGAACTCTTAGCTGTGGGCGACGTGGGCCCCATCGTTGCGCAAAGCATTCAAACATTTTTCGATCAACCGCACAACCGCGAAGTGGTGGAACATCTGCGGGCTTGTGGAATTAACTGGCCGGCGATCGAAGCCAGCTCCAGCGCCCCCAAGCCTTTCGCCGCGATGACCTTTGTTATCACAGGAACCTTGCCCACCTTGGGGCGCGATGCTGCCAAAGACCTGATCGAAGCCGCTGGCGGTAAAGTATCCGGCTCTGTCAGTAAAAAAACAAGTTACGTTTTAGCCGGCTCCGAGGCCGGCAGCAAGTTAGACAAGGCGCAAGAACTCGGCGTTACCGTGATAGACGAAGCGACCTTGATGGCCATGCTAAGTTCAGAACCATAAACACAACCGGAGTAAGCCATGGACGCATTTCAAGACCACTACCCGCACAACGTAGCCCACTGCTACGGTTGTGGCCACCTCAATAGCCACGGCCGCCAAATCAAAACGGTGTGGGATGGCGATGAAACCGTCACCCACTTCACCCCCAAGCCGTACCACACCTCCATCATCGGCTATGCCTACGGCGGCTTGATCGCCTCGCTGATCGATTGCCACAGCACCGGCTCCGCCGCTGCTGCCATGTACCGCCAAGCGGGCCGCGACATGGACTCGCTCCCCGCGTTTCGCTTCGTTACGGGCTCGTTGCACGTGGACTACCTCAAGCCCACGCCCATTGAAGGCGAGCTTGAAATTCGCGGCCGTATCAAAGAAATCAAAGGCCGCAAAGTCATCGTAGAAACCACGGTGTACGCCGGTGGGGTTGCGACCGTGCGCGGCGAGGTGGTCGCAGTTCAGATGCCTGAGAGTTTTTCTCAGGCAGCCGCGTAAAGGCAGGCCCATGACCGTTCGCGAGATTCTCAAAATGGGTGACCCGCGCTTATTGCGCCAGGCCCAAGAAGTAAAGACGTTTGATTCGGACGCGCTGCATTTGTTGGTATCCGACCTGCTGGACACCATGCACGCAGCCAACGGCGCAGGCCTTGCCGCGCCACAAATCGGGGTCGATCTGCAAGTGGTGGTTTTTGGCTCGGGCGAAGCCAACCCTCGCTACCCCGACCGCGACCTGGTTCCGCGTACGATCTTGGTAAATCCCGTTATCACGCCCATCAACGACGCAACAGACAATGACTGGGAAGGCTGCTTGTCGGTTCCCGGAATGCGCGGCATGGTTCCGCGTTTTACCCACATTCGCTACACCGGCTTTGACCCCTACGGCGACCCCATCGACCGCACGGTAGAAGGTTTTCACGCTCGCGTGGTGCAACACGAATGCGACCACCTGTGGGGCAAGCTTTACCCCATGCGCATGACCGACTTTTCGCAGTTCGGTTTTACCGAGGTTTTATTTCCGGGCATGGTGGATACGCAAGACGATTAGGTCGGAGTTGAATGTGCTAAATGCGTTTGCATTGAGTTGCATCACTGACTCTTAATCGCCAAAGCCACTTCCCGAACCAACTCTGGCCCCTTGTAAATCAACCCGGTGTAAATTTGAACCACGTCGGCGCCGGCTTCGATTTTGCTGCGTGCGTTTTTGCCGCTCAAGATGCCGCCTACGCCGATGATGGGGAACGCTGGGCCTAGGGCGCTGCGCAGTTGGCGTATGACTTGGTTGCTTTTTTCTAACACGGGTCCGCCCGAGAGGCCGCCAGCTTCTTCGCTGTGCGCTTGGCCTTTGACGGCGTCACGGCTGAGCGTGGTGTTGGTGGCAATGACGCCGTCGATGCGGTGGCGCTTAAGGGTTGCGGCAATCGTTGCAATCTGCGCGGCCTCCAAATCGGGCGCGATTTTTAAAAACAAGGGAACGTTTTTACCGTACTGCTGGGCCAAGGCTTCGCGCTTGGCGGCAAGCGCCGACAGAAGTTGGTCAAGGGCGGCGTCGCTTTGAAGGTCGCGCAGGTTTTTGGTGTTGGGGCTGGAGATATTAATGGCGACGTAATCGGCGTGGGGGTAGACGCCTTCGAGGCAGGTGAGGTAATCATCCGTCGCGCGTTCGATGGGCGTGGTGGCGTTTTTTCCGATATTGAGGCCGAGCAAGAGCGCGGGGTTTTTGCTTTGGCGCAGCGCCGAGCGTTGAACGTTGGCAATAAAGGCCTCTAAGCCGCCGTTGTTAAAGCCTAAGCGGTTGATGAGGGCGTTGACCTGTGGCAGCCGAAACATACGCGGCTTTGGGTTGCCGCTTTGCGCCAAGGGCGTGACGGTTCCAACTTCAACAAAACCAAAGCCCATTGCGCCTAAGCCGTCAATACAACGGGCGTTTTTGTCTAAGCCCGCGGCCAAGCCCACCCGGTTAGGAAAACGTAGGCCCGCCATCGTTACGGGATCGCTCACCAGCGCATTGGCATAAGCGCACTGCAAAGGCGTTCCTTGGGTTCGCGCGATGGCAGCGAGAGTGAAGTCGTGGGCGGTTTCGGGGTCTAAACGAAACAATAATTGGCGCGAGAGCCCGTAGGGGACAAGAGACATTGGATAATTCCTAGTGAAGCACGTATTTCTAAATCTAAACCCTATTTTCACCGATGACCCATTCAACTTCCCCCGCCGTTACCAACCCCGCGCCCGCCCTCAGCCAAGACGCGCTGAAAACCTTGGTCGGTCAAGCCGCTTTGAAGTATGTGGTTCCAGGTGAGTTGGTGGGCGTGGGCACGGGCTCAACAGTGAATAAGTTCATTGATGCCTTGGCAACCATCAAAGACCAGATCAAAGGCGCGGTGTCAAGCTCGGTAGCGAGTACCGAGCGGCTCAAAGCCTTGGGAATTGCGGTTTTTGATGCCAACGAGGTCAGCAGTTTGTCGGTGTATATCGACGGGGCGGATGAAATTGACGGCAACGGTTACATGGTTAAAGGCGGCGGGGCGGCCCTAACCCGAGAAAAAATTGTTGCGGCGCTCTCGAAGCAATTTGTCTGTATCGCCGACGAGTCCAAGCTGGTTCCGCACTTGGGCACATTTCCTTTGCCGGTCGAGGTGATCCCGATGGCGGCAAAGCGCGTTATCGCGCAGTTTGTGGCGATGGGCGGTACCGGGACGGTTCGCCTGAAAGACGGCCAACCTTTGGTGACCGACAACGGCCAGTGGATTGTGGATGTGTCCGGTCTGACGATTTCTGAGCCCTTGGCGTTTGAGGCCGAGGTGAGCCAGTGGCCGGGCGTTGTAACTGTCGGCGTCTTTGCCTACCAAAGAGCCCAGGTGTGTTTGCTGGGAACGGCCACAGGCGTTAAGACGCTGACGTTTTAATGTTGAGGTTAGTGTTGGAGTGCGACAGCATGCGCTCCACGTAGCGAGCGATCAGGTCAATTTCTAGGTTGACCTTGCTGTCTTTTTGAAGCTGGTGCAAAGCGGTGTTGCTGACCGTATGGGGAATCAAGTTGATACTCACTTCGCAGCCGCCAGCAACATCCGCAATGCTATTGACCGTCAGGCTCACGCCGTTGACAGTGATTGAGCCTTTGTAGGCCAAGAATTTAGACAGCGAAGTCGGCGCGAGAACGCGCAGCTTCCAGCTTTCCCCAATCTCCGCAAAGTACGTCACCACGCCCATTCCGTCCACGTGGCCGCTGACCATGTGCCCGCCCAAGCGGTCATTGGCGCGAAGGGCTTTTTCTAAATTCACCGCGCCTAAAGCGTCTAGGCCTGCGGTTTTGTTGAGGCTTTCAGCAGATACATCGACCGTAAAACGCGGCGAGTCGGTGCTGGTATCCAACGTGGTTACCGTCATACACGCGCCGTTCAGCGCAATGCTGTCCCCCAAGCCCGCGTCGTCTAAGTAACCTTTGGGGCAGGCAATGGTGATCCGTTTGCCATGGTCGGCCGTGGCGCCTAAGTTGGCGATGTTTTGAATGTGGCCAACGCCGGTGATGATTCCTGTGAACATGGGGGATTTAAAAAGTAAATGGAAATGTAAAGGGGAATGTGAATGTGAAAATTAAAAATTGTCGTGCTTAGCTACGCGAGACAAAACCCGAAGGTCTTGGCCCACCATCTCAGCCGACGTAAATTCGAGCGCGATGCCTTGCGAGAGTTCTGTCAAAGGCCCCAAGTTAGACATACCAGCGCCCAAGCCCAAAAGCTGGGGCGCGAGGTACACCAACAATTCATCGACCACGCCTGAGCGCAACAGCGACCCGTTGAGTTTATGGCCGGCTTCCACATGGAGTTCGTTGATGTCGCGTTGGCCTAAGTCCATCACCATGGCGTGTAAATCGACCTTGCCGCTGGGGCTGCCATCGCCGTGCTTTCCGGGAAAGTAAATAACTTCAGCGCCTTGGGCCTCAAGCGCGGCTTGGCGTTCTGCGTGGGGGTTGGCCGCGTAAATCATGACCTTGCGTTGAACGGAAAAAAGCGGCGCGTTAGGAGGCGTTTGCAAATCACTGTCCACGATGACCAAGTGCGGTTGCCGTGGGGCCTTGACCAAGCGAGCGTCTAAGCGGGGTTGGTCTTGTAAAACCGTTCCAATGCCGGTTAACACCGCACACGCTCGGGCCCGCCACGCATGGCCGTCGGTCCGAGCGGCTTCTGAAGTTATCCATTGGCTGTTGCCATTGTTCAACGCCGTGGTTCCGTCTAAGGACGCAGCTACCTTGAGCCGAACCCAGGGTTGCTTTCGAACCATGCGGCTAAAAAAGCCAATATTGAGTTCTCGGGAGGCGGCTGCACCTGGGCCGACTTCGACTTCAATACCGGCAGCGCGAAGCCGCTCAAAGCCTTGGCCGCTGACCTGCGAGTTGGGGTCTTCGATGGACGCAACGACCTTGCGAATTCCGGCTTGGATAAGCGCGTCGCAACACGGCCCGGTTCGGCCGTGGTGCGAGCACGGCTCGAGCGTGACGTAGGCGGTCGCGCCTTGGGTTGGATGGCCTTGGTCGAGTGCGTCTCGTAAGGCCATGACTTCTGCGTGGGCCCCGCCTGCGGCTTGGGTAAAGCCTTGGCCTATGGTTTGGCCCTGCGGGTTCACCAAGACGCAGCCCACCCGAGGGTTAGGCGAGCTGAGCCAAAGGGCTTGGGAGGCGAGGGCGAGGGCCGTATCAATGGGGGACAAAACGCAAATTCCTTGGGCTGTTTTCTAGGGCTATCTTATTTCCAACACTCGGCCAGACTTTTCGTATTGTTCACCAAACCCCTTACGCCGTGGTGGTCCAAGGTGAAATCCCCACAGGCGTCGGTTGCAGCGGGGCCTAAGGCGGCGCGTTTCGCAGTTAATAAAAAGGTTTGCGAAGGGCTTGGGGTAGCCACGGCGACAGAAATATCGTAGGCCTTGAGCCCTTCACCTGCGCGGGGTGAGCTTTTAAAAGATTGGAGCGCGAGCAAGGGCGTAACGTCTTGGCCGCTGGCGCTTTTGGCGTAGTCGTAGCTTTCGTTGTAAAGCCGCTCCATCCACTGTTGGGCGCTGAGTAGTTGGGTTTGCGCATCGACCCGGCGGGCTTGGGAAACATAGCTTTGGTAACGCGGATACACCACCGCGCTGAGTACACCGACGATAGCCAAGGCCACCATCAACTCAATCAATGTGAGGCCTTGTTGTCGTCGCATGTGTGGGGCGTTGGTAGGGGTTTTCATAAATCAGATCGCATTCCAGGGATTTCTCGAAACTGGCGCCGCAGGATGCGTTGGGGATCGGTCAACGGTGCACCCGTTTGCAAAGTGACCATGCTTTGCAGCAAGACTTCGCTTGTCAGGCTCGAACCAAAACCGCGGGCGGTTATTTTAAAAACCAGGCAATCGACTGCGGGCGTTTGGCAGGTGAAGTTGCCGCCCAGCGATGCGTCTTGAAGCGTTGAAGCGGGCCGCATCAGTTCAATCAGATAGTCTGGTTGTTTAGCAACACCTTTCAAGGCGGGGGTTCCGGTGAATATTCCCAAGGGAATACTGCCGGTAAAGGTTTCGCACTGGGCTGACATCGCACTTGCGGTGCCCGTGGCGGACCATTGGCCACCCTTGCTCACCGGCCACCAAGGTGCCCCGTTATTAGCAGGCCCAGCGCTAGCCCACACTGCGTTGGCGCTGAGGCATTGGCCCGCAAGGCAGTTGCTTGTGAATTGGGGTGAGGCGTTGGGATTATTAAGGTCAGCGGGAGAGCCTCTGAATCCGGGGCCTCTGATGCAAGCGGCGTTAGGAAGCGCCTGGCCTGGGCTCAAAGCCAAGTCGCGCTCGGCGTCCCAGAGTGCTGCGTGGGCAGCTTGGTAGGCAAGGAGGTAATCTCTTTCATTGCGAATCTGTTGCCCGCCTTGCAGTGTGTTTTTCGTGGTGTAGGCCACGGTGGCTGAGAGAATGGCGATTAAGACAATCACGACGATAAGAACCGCGCCGCTTTGAGAGTGTGCTGATTTTTTCATGGGCTAAGGGGTAGCCAAGGTGGCATTTTTAACCGCAAAGATTTGCGTATAGCGCTTGCGCTCGATCCCCGTCATAAACGTCCGCGTGGCATCCGAGCAGTCTTTGAAGGAATAGCTACTGGGTTGGAGACGCACATTTTGCAAAGACCGCGTTACCAAGCAAACCTTCACCGCGATGACCTTATTCCACTCAGTGGCTAAAACTGAATCAGCAGATTTGAACTGCGCTGTGGTTTCGCTTTGTACCAAGTAGCTCAATCGCAGTTGTTCAATACCGGTAATTAAAGGCACGTAATTGTTGACCGGACTGGCGCTACCCGCGCAAGCCAAGCCAAAGGTTTTGATGGTGTTGCCTTCGAGCTTGAGCGTGACGGGGGTGAGGGTGTAGCTATTAGAAATAAAAAACAATTTTCCGTTGGACCCAGCAACCGCTGCAGGCGTTGCGCGGGCGCAATCGGTGTTGTTGCCACGGTCTTTGCCAAAGTTGTCGTCGGTGTAATAACTTGCGACTAAGGTGTCCGCATCAACGGCGGGCGAGGTGCTGGTATGGGCGATGCACACCGACGTGGTTTTGGTGGCGTCAATTTTTTTGCTGCTGCAACCAAAAACAGGCGAGCGCAGATGTTCGGGGCTGGTTTCGGTATTGCTTTCGGATCCGGTGGTGAAGTTGCCAATGGGAAGGGCGCTCTGCGGGGTAAGCGGCGAAACCTGCGTAGTAGACGTCACTTCGTTCATTGGATAGAAGCCTGCGTTCTGAATCTCACGGCCTAAAGTTTCCATAGCGAAGCGGGCGCTTTCCGCAGCGTATGATTTTTCGGTCAAGCTGCGTTGGCTTTCTGAGATAGAAAGATAAGCGGCGCCTGCCGCACCCATGACCATCACGCCGACCGCAAGACTCACCATGAGTTCGACCAAGGTGTAGCCACTTTGCGTGGCGGCTTGCTGCCTTTGAGACATGCGTTTACGGTAAACCATCGTTCAGGGGTAAAAGTAAAAGTTAAACGCCCGAACGCCCGTGACGGGCTGTAGGCCTGTGGCGTTGTCGTTAAAACAAGTGAGGTCGTTGGCACCGCTGTCTTGGCAGTTCATCCCCAGGGTCTCCTTGTCTTTGTCAAACCAATACAAACTCAATATCCAACCGCTGTTTGTAGTGCTGTTGCTAGTGCTCGCCAAACTCATCGCGCCTTGCGGCAAAAGGGCGCGGGCGTTACTGCGCAGTTGCCATAGATCAAAGGCTGCACGTTCAGCATTCGTGCAACCCGAGGCAATGCAATTTGGAGAAGGCGTAGCCTCCATATTTTCTTGTTGAGCGCTCCACGACGCTGTAAATTGGTAGCCGTTTCCCGCCCCTGATCCTGGGAGTTCGGACGGATTAGCCCGTATGCGTCCTAGCGCGTCATTGGCAAGCAGGTTGAGGTTGGCTTGAATCATATTCTCAGTATGCGAGCGCAGGTTGCCAACCATCAGCCGGGCTAAGCCCAATAAACAAAACGACAAAAGCAGCAATGCCACCAGAACCTCAACCAAGGAACTTCCTGTTTGGCTCTGCTTTTTTGTCGCCATGCTAAGGACAACTCGTGGATGGAACTTCATCTAAGCGAACCCGCCCTTGCCAGCTGATGGTCATCGTGGTGCTGGGCTGACAGGGTTGGCGGGTATCGCGCAAAGTAAAGGTCCCCGCGTTCACCAACAAGACGCCGCGGGAATTGGCGCTGAAGGCGCTGCGCGAACCGGTGCTGTTGGATTGAAGATCAAAGTGGCTTGGGATGCTTTGGCTTGCCGCAATGATGTCGCCCGAAGGAATACTGGCCCCTTCTAAAGCGCCACAGCTTTGGTTTTGGTACATCAACCAACCCGCAGACCAATTGGTATTAGTCCCTTGGTTACAAGTTTTGGCGTTGCTAGAAATACACATACTGACACACCGATTGCGATGAATCGCTTCGGTGCGCAACCGCCCCACAGCACTCGTAAATTCGTCGCGCACCGATCGTATTTGGTTGTGCGAAACCGAAGCGCTCAGCCTAGGAATGCCAAGCGCCATCACCGTACCCAAAACGGCCACGGTGACGCTGAGTTCTATCAAGGTAAAGGCGTTCTGGCGACGCTTTAAGTTCGGCCCGCGCAGGGGGCCATCTCTCGCATGGATTGCATCCATCCTCCCTCCCCAGAGAGTCTTGTTATTTATTTACTTCATTGACCAAGGTTTTGAATTCATCAATGTCTTCAAAACTTCGGTACACGCTGGCAAAGCGCACATACGCCACTTTATCGAGTTTTTTGAGTTCGCGCATCACCAATTCGCCGAGCCTTGCGGAGGGGACTTCGCGCAGGCCGAGGTTGAGGAGTTTTTCTTCGATGCGTTCAATGGCGCTGTCCACCTGCTCTGTGCTCACGGGGCGTTTGCGCAGCGCCAAATTCATGGAGGCCAATAGTTTGGAGTGTTCGTAATCAATACGCCGGCCATCCTTTTTGACAATGGCCGGGTAGTTCACATCGGGACGCTCGTATGTAGTAAAGCGCTTATCGCAAGCGCCGCACTGGCGTCTGCGCCGGATAAAGTCGCCGTCTTCAGCAATCCGAGTTTCAACCACCTGGGTTTCCGAGTGGCTGCAAAACGGACACTTCATCGCGGCGCTGGATTAACCGTAAACCGGGAAACGTGAGGTCAGGGCGTGAACTTTTGCTCGCACCGCGTTGATATTGGCTTCGTCATGGGGGTTGTCCAAAACATCGGCAATCAGGTGTGCGGTAGCGCGGGCTTCTTCATCCTTAAAGCCTCGGGTTGTCATCGCTGGCGTTCCGATCCGAACACCGCTGGTGATCATGGGTTTTTCAGGGTCGTTAGGGATGGCGTTTTTGTTGATGGTCATGTGGGCATTGCCCAACACCAACTCGGCCTCTTTGCCGGTGATTTTTTTCGACCGCAAGTCCACCAACATCACGTGGCTTTCGGTTCCGCCGCTGACAATGCGCAGACCACGCTCGGTGAGCGTCTTCGCCAAGATGTCAGCGTTTTTCATCACTTGCTGTTGATACACCTTGAACTCGGGACTTAAAGCTTCTTTGAAAGCCACGGCCTTGGCTGCAATTACGTGCATCAGCGGTCCGCCTTGAAGGCCCGGAAAAATAGCGCTGTTAATAGCTTTTTCGTGTTCTGCCTTCATCAAAATGATTCCGCCACGGGGCCCGCGCAGGCTCTTGTGGGTGGTTGAGGTGACAACGTCAGCAAAGGGAACAGGGTTAGGGTAGAGCCCTGCTGCAATCAGACCCGCATAGTGGGCCATATCCACCAAGAAAATCGCGCCAACGTCTTTGGCAACTTTAGAGAAGCGTTCAAAATCGATCTTCAGCGAGTACGCACTTGCGCCAGCAATGATGAGTTTGGGTTTGGTTTCATGGGCTTTGCGCTCCATGGCGTCGTAGTCAATGGCTTCTTGCGCATTGAGCCCGTAGGAGACAACGTTAAACCATTTGCCACTGATATTGAGTGGCATGCCGTGGGTCAGGTGGCCACCTTCAGCCAAGCTCATTCCCATGATGGTGTCGCCTGGCTTTAAGAAGGCCAAGAAAACGGCTTCGTTGGCGGACGCGCCGCAATGGGGCTGCACGTTGGCGGCATCTGCGCCAAAAATACGCTTGGCGCGGTCAATCGCGAGTTGTTCAGCTAAGTCCACGTTTTCGCAG
>SXGU01201316.1_pt1 | contig 11832 bp, 10 predicted proteins | sample 3174531 | NCBI WGS metagenome assembly SXGU01 (sample SAMN11356863, study PRJNA531348) | freshwater metagenome | isolation source: freshwater sample F1-140 | place: China: Fuxian Lake, Yuxi | collected 2017-12-25
CTGCCCAATGGGAGGGCCTCCCACCAAGGAGCCTCCACCTCTCCGTCGAGAGCGCCCTCAGTTCCTCCGCATTCCTACCAAATCAACAAGACGGATTCTAGTTGGCGCTGATGACGGATTCTAGTTGGCGCTGGACAGCCAGAGGTCAGAAGTCAGGCCGCTTCACCGTTCAGCGGCTTCAAAGTGTCACCGATCCTTCCCGGTCTCCCTATCTCGCGTTCTTCCGCATCTCGGCCGCTTCCGACCATACCACCCATCGCCAAAGAGCCAAGAATAGAACACCGACTGCCAAGATCGCCACCGGAACCGCAAACGGCAGATTCGCCACGACACCCCAGGCGAGAAAGGCACCTACCGTTGCCAACCCACCGTAAACACCGGTTACTTGCGCGTGACTCCGACCGGAGATGACCAATCGCTGATAGAGGTGACTGCGGTGGGCCTTGAGAATATTCTCTCCCTTTCTCAGTCTGCGCAAAATCGTGAAGGCTCCATCGGAGAGAAAGGGCCACAGCAACAGAGCCGCGACGATCAAGAGGCGGTCAAAGGCTATGGCCACTTTGCTTTCGATCTTCGCCACCAACGGAAGGGCGGCAAACAGATAACCCAGGACCGTGCTACCCGCATCCCCCATAAAAATCTTCGCCGGCGGCCAGTTGAGCGTAAGAAATCCCAAAGCCCCGGCAGCCGCCATTGCACCAACCCAGGCAGAAAAAGGAGCGCCGAATATCGTACCAGAAATGGCCCAAGCCAACCCTGCCACCACGGCCTGCACCCCTGCTATGCCGTCAATTCCGTCCATGAAGTTGTAGATATTTAGGGCGCCAATGATCCAGAGGATAAGCAACCCATGAGAAAGGTAGGCGGTGAAGCATTGAAGCGATGGGAGCGCGGGGAACCAAGCGCCGATAAAGTCGACGGTACCGAGTGCGGTGAAATGAGTTGCAGCCCATACGATTGAGCCTGCGGCGCCAAACTGGACACCAAAGCGGACGGTAGTCGACAGGGTAATAAAATCATCCGTAAGGCTGATTATATACAAAGCAATCACCCCACCAATGAACGCGGCAAGAACGGGTTCCGGCAATCCCGCTAGTGGCGCGAACAACCCCACCGCCAAAAACACGACCGGCATGAAGGCGGCGCCGCCCAAGCGCGGCACCGGCCGTTTGTGTGAACTCCGCTCATTCGGGATGTCGAGCAACACCTTTTTCAGCGCCACCTGCCGGAAGAATCGAACCGCCACAGCTGACAACAGAAAAACTCCTGCAACTACGTTCCACATTGGAGCTGCTTCATTCACTGAACGTGCATCCGCGTGTGCTTTTCTACCCAATCGAGAATGACCAGAAACTTGCGCTTGGCGCAGTTGCCGTCAATTAGATCACGAACCAGTTCGGCTTGGATCTGACGGTGAGTCTTTCTTACGCGTCCCAGCCATTCGACGTAATCCTGCTGCTGCGTAGTCGTGCTCATGATCTTGTTATCGCAATAGTTCAGTACGGCAAAAAACGTGACCGTGTTGCCGCATTTTTCAATCCGTTACCCACAAAGGCCGGCTAATTTACGACTCTATCGATACCGGCAAACCCTGCGGCTCCAGCACCGGCCGATAGAAACGTTCGTAGATACTGCGGGCGACCCCATACTGGTCGTAACGCGCTATAGCTTCTGCACAGGGCATAAAAGGAATATGCAGGCAATCGTCCGCCCATACCAAAGCCTGCTCAAGCCAGCCGGCGCGATCGGGATCAACCAGCAGCACCCGGCACCGCATGGAGGCTGGAAGATCATCAACCCAGCGGGATGCAGTGGTAACAACAGGAGCTCCGCAAAAAATAGCTTCGTACACCGAGCGAGGCGATGAGTCACTCACAGGGATAGAAATCACCAAGCGTGCCTCTGCATAGAGTTCGTAGCAGCGCGCTTTCGCAATTCGACCTAGATCTTCGTCACGGGGACGCAACCGCTTGGAGAACGATTGGTGGTAGGGGAGATCCCAGAGTGGGTAGAAGAATGTAAGGGGTAGATCGGGACGCTCGAGGTCGCGAGCTCTCTGGATAGCCTCAATACGGTAGTTCGCTTCTATACCCCGGTTGGAAAGGAGTCGCCACCGTGGTTTTCTTAAGTCGGATGCGCGACAGCTGGTTGTGTCTATGCCGTATTGGAAGATCGCGACAGCCTTGCAGCCGAGCTCAATAGCCGCCTGCCGCATGCGTTCCGAGTCGACAAAGCTGAAGCGAGCGCCGACCAATGCCGAGCGCATGAGGCCGCGATAAAGGCGGGAGCGGTATGGCCTTTCGGTGAGTTCTCCTCCTTGCGGCGTAAACAAATAGCGAACCCCTGCCATTCGGCACGTCAGGGCATAATAAAGCGTATGGGCGTGGATTATTCTGCCGCGGCAATCACCCAACCGCAGACGAAGTGCCAATGCCTGAAGTGGTAGTAGCAGAAATTTCAATAGGTTCCGCCAGCGGTCAGCCTTGGCAGATTGCTGATTGAGAAGCAATCGATCGATGGGCAATAGCAGTCGAACGCGGTCTTCTGTGGTGATGATGCGAAGGTGATTCTCACTCTCAACACAGTCGGTGAAGAATACCCACGATCCCTTTCGCAGGCAAGGATGCACAGATCGACACCAGTCCATGGTGTGATAGCAGCGCGCATTACCCACGAAAACTACGGGAGGACGGTCATTCATTGGATAGGATTCTTTATGTTTGAACCTAAAGCTGCCAGCCCAGCCGAGAAACTTGTACCCGGTAGACGTGGCGCCCAATGGCATAGTCGTTCCGGATCTAGAACGCTACGCTGAATTTCACCGGCAGCAGGAGGAATGCTTTCAACCTCGATGGGATGTCCAAGCCAACTGGAGAGGCGATCTAGAACATCGTAGGTGCTGAGACCCTCTCCCGAACATACGTTTAGTATTGTCGGAACCGATCGACCTAGGTTTTCAGCCAGTCGTTGGATAACGGCTGAAACAACATTTACGGGCACATAGTCACGGATGGCGCTCCCATCACCCCGCACCTGTGTAGGCCGACCAATGCGCACATTGTCGAGTACAATGCCAATTAGCCCCTGTCGACGCTCCGCAATTTGACGAGGTCCAAAGGGATTACTCAACCGCAAAATCGTGAGCGGCAAGTCAAACGTTTTTGCTTGCTCCAAACAGAACTTCTCACAGGCGAGTTTATGGTGCCCATAGACGGAGATTGGCGCTGGAATCGCGCTTTCGCTGGCCCGGCCCACAGGCACCTCACCATAGATGGCTGAGGAGGAAAGATACACGAACTGCCCTCCCCGCTCAGCAGTTACCTGCAGAGCGAGCTGAAGTATCTCTTTTTCACGCGAGGCATACGTGTGTAGTTGGGTTGGCGTAAGGGAAGGGAAGGTGGAACCAACCGCGAAAACTGTGAGACCGGAAGTTATTACCGATTCCAAAGTGGTGCGGTCACCGGCATCACCAATCTGGAATCGTACCCCGGCGATACCGTCTAGGATTGGACGGGTGCGACAGAGTACATGCAGTTGCCGCTGCTCATGCGCCAGATAGTCAACAAGAGATTTTCCAAGAAATCCGTGTCCGAGGATCGCAATCTTTGTCATGGATTCCTTTGGGACAGCTTCGTGGTTCCAAACGACATATATATTGGTTCTATATAGATATCCATAAAAAAGAGCCGACAACAGCAAGGATGCTTTCCGCATTCTCGGCCAGTTGCGATGTTAGTCTGGGGCGCCCAAAAGGAGCGGGCAATTCGGCTGGTGCAGGCGACTTTCACGGCCCGACCGGCCTCACACTGGCACGCGGTGTTGCCACGCGTGGGCTGGACGTTGAGTCGCCGGAAGGCCACCCACCGTCGCCGGTCTCACCACTTAACCTGCCAAGCCTCGACTTTGGCTGGGCTCTGCCAGGGGCGTCTGGCACTCCGTGCAAAGCTGCAGGCATCTTCGAGATCAGCTTGAGTTTGAAGAGGTACTTCGGTCGCCCGCTTGCTCCTCGCGCCAACTAATCACCGCGTCATGGCCCAATCCGAGAGCAGCGCCGTGCCCTATCGTTCAGAGCCGGTTCCACCAAAGCTGCACAACTCCTGTGTTTCCTTCAATGGAGGACCATCCTTATATCCGTCCATTGAGAAGAAACGACCGCACTACAGCCGCCCTCGACGCTGCACTCTCTACTCTACTCAATGGAGCTGTAGTGTCGTCGCAATATACTAGAGCCTGTCCCAACCTCATAAGCTGCTGATCTACAGAGGATCGCGGACAATGATAGAGGCCGAAACCAAGTGGATCTCCTGGCTTCGGCCAAAAAACGGCCGCTATGTTTTGATTACGATGACAAGACAAGCGACCGCGAAGGAAACGGTAGCATTGCAAAGCTGGCTGCGTCCAGCCCTGACGCACGTCGGTGCGAACCAGGAATACGCGAAATTTCGGGCGCAACTCGACGCGGTGGATGCCCTGTTGCGCCGGTCGCATCTGGAGTCGATGGCGTTGGACTTCGCGGCGGAGGGATTTGAGCAGGCGAGCACGCGCCAGCAGGTCGCCCGGCGGCAGTTTGCGTTGAAGGCGCTGCGGGTCGAAGTGCTGCGCATGCTGCTGGGCAATCCGTCGTATCGGCAGTTTTCGCGAACGATTGCCGCGAGCGATTTGCTCGCGGACTTCTGTGGGGTGCGCCGTCTCGACGGGATCACGGGTGTCTCGAAAAGCGCGCTGGATCGAGCGTCGAAGTTTTTCCGTCCAGACCAGGTGCGCTGGATGCAACAGGTGCTCACGGAGATGTGTGGCGAGACGGAGCGGGCGGCCGAGGTAGGCTTGGCGGAGCCGGTGCAGACCGACGTGTGCCTGGTCGATAGGACGTGCCTGGAGGCGAACATTCACTTTCCAGTGGATTGGGTGCTGCTGCGTGACGTTGCCCTGACGTTGCTGAAGGGCACCACGCTGATTCGCCGGGCTGGTTTGCGCGAGCGCATGCCCCAGGAACCGGCCGGCTTCGCCACCGCGATGAACCAGCTCTGTATCAAGATGACCCACAGTCGGCGTAAGGCGGACTCGCGCCAGACGCGCAAGCAGGTCCTGCGCGAGTTCAAACCCCTGCTTCGGACCATCGCCGCCCACGCCCGCCGCCATCGGGACCGGCTGGCCGGCGAGCAAGCGAGCACGGATTACACGCCGGCGCAGGCCGCGCGCATCGTCGAGCGGATCGACCGGATGCTCGCCTTGGTGCCGCAGGTGATCAAACAAGCCCACGAACGGATTATCGGCGAGCGCACCGTGCCCAACTCGCAGAAGATCCTCAGCGCGCATGAACCGGACGTAAACGTGATCGTACGTGGCAAGGCCGGACGCGAAGTCGAGTTTGGCAACACGTTGTTCATCGCGGAGAGCCCGCAGGGACTGATCCCCGATTGGGAATTGCACCGCCAGAAAGCGCCAGCCGAGTGGCGGCAGTTGCAACAAAGCATCGAGCGGCAAACCGACTTCGACCTGTCGGCGCCCCTCGCCGCGGCCGCGGCGGATCGCGGCTTTTGCTCCCGGCAGGGCTCGCAGCAGCTCGAGGACAAGGGCCTCTACGACGCGGTCTGCCCGCGCGACCCTCGCCAACTGCAACAACGCATTCAGGAAAAGCGTTTCACCGGGCTGCAACGCCGCCGCGGTTCGACCGAAGCCCGCATTGCCATCCTGCGTCAGCGCCAGGGCCGGCGTCTGCGCTGCCGCGGCTTCGACCACCGTTATCTCGCCGTCGCCTGGAGCGTGCTGGGGCACAACCTTTGGATCGTGGCGCGACTCCTCACTGATCAGCAGAAAATGGCCGAAGCAGCTTGACGCGCATCCGATTATTAACCACAGAAAGAGGCGCCGGGCATAAGCATCGCCACATGGCGTGGTGCTTATTCGTTGGAGCGTCCTAATCGCCAAACAGTGGCATTTTCGCCGCTATTCAATCGGTGATACAACGCGGACCGCGGTTCACCGGTTGTCATTTCATACCTCGCTGTAGAAAAATGCCGAGCTTGGGACAGCCTCTATACTACAGCCATGACTATTAAAACCGCATGGCAGTTTCAAGCCGTAATAAATGACTTATTCTCGTTGGGGACTCGGCGACCAGTCACCCCACCGCCACCGGTTGGGCAAAGAGCCGGGACTCTCAACTAAGACTTACTGCCACCTACTATAATTGGAATGCCCAGCGACCGGATCTCGGCTTCAACCCCGCTGGCAAAAGAACGGGGAGAATAATCGAAATCGCGGGCTGCATCGTTCCACGGGAACGCCTTGTGCTCGTTCAACCTTAGAATCTGCTCTGATTTGACTGGCAGTCGAAGGCGCCACTTCTCCAGCAACCCGAGAATTCGAACCACTGGAATATAAGGAAGATGCAAGAACCGGATGCGGCGGCCCATCAATCTGGCTACAGTAACTACCAGTTCGTTGTAACTCAACGGCGATCGGCCGGCGAGGTTGTACTCTTTCTTCACCGGCACACTACTACCAACTGCCGACACGATGGCCGCTGCAAGATCATCGACGTAAATAGGCTGAAGCCAGAACTCTCCAGAACCGAACACGGGCAACAACGGGAATCGCCGCACGTAATGGATAAGACGGCAGATATTTCGATCCCGATACGTACCATAAATCATCGTTGGACGAAGAATTGTCCAGTCGAGCGAACTCGCCCGAATCGCTTCCTCTGCGGCGATCCGCACGGTCTTGCTCCGCGCATTGAGTTGCGTAAAAATCGCGGTAGTACTGACGAAGATTGCCCGCTTTACCCCGGCTTTCTCCGCGACCCGCACGACACCCGGTCCATGGCCAAAGCCTATCGAAGCTACATTGATTAATGTATCGCACCCACGACAGGCTGCAGCCAATGCCTCGGCGTCTCCTAAGTCGCCAATCGCAACCTCGATTCCCTTGCAATATAGCGCGGTTGCCTTTTCGGGCGCACGCACAAAGCAGCGAACCCGTTCTACTTTCGCCAACAATTTCGGGAGGACGTGCGACCCTGTGAAGCCTGTGACCCCCGTAAGAAGAACCTTCATCTTGCGACTGGCAGTCTCATTTCTTTGCGGGCAGAAGCTAGAACCTCCAAATATCGTCTCGCAAGTTCACGCCGCGAGTAATGCGCGATCACGAAGTCCCGTCCTCGCTGTCCCATCGCCGCACAACGGGCAGGATCGCCAAGCAAGGCTCCGATCGCAGCAGCCACCGCACCGTCGTCCTCGGGTGCAACTACGAGTGCGGCTCCCGACCGCTGGAGTATTTCCGCCGCTTCGCCCCGGACACTCGCCACAATCGGGCGCCCGACCGACATGATTTCAAACATTTTCGAAGGAATAAAGGTGTCAAAAAGCGGAATATTCCGCAGCGGCACCAAGCACACATCCGCCATTGTGTAATAGTCGCGTACGTTCGCCTTTTCGACAGGATCAAGAAACCGTACATTTTTCAGCCCAAGCCTTTCCGATTCAGCCATCAGTTTGGCCCTCTCTGCGCCCTCGCCAACCATGATGAATTGAACCTTTGCTTCATTTCGCAAGCGATCCGCCGCCTTCAGGAGCACCCCAAGCCCTTGCGAAATTCCGTGGGCTCCGATGTACAACACCACAAATTTTTCGCAGAATCCAAGGGTATTTCGCAGCGCCATGTCACCATCCGGGTTCGGTTGCCAGTAGTCGGTATCCGCGCCATTCGTGATCGTCACGACTTTTCCAGCAGGAATCCCCCGTTCGATCAGATTCCTTCGGAACGACTCTGTCACCGTTACAATTCGTACGGCCGCACGGTACAGACTCATCTCCCATCGTTCGAGCAGGCTTATCGCTGCACGATTTCGAATCACCCCCAGGTCGACAAAAATAGCCGGCCACAGGTCGCGCACTTCCATGATATATGGCACGCCGTGCCGCCGGGCACACGCACGAGCAGCCATCGCTGCAAAAAACGTCGGCGAAGTTCCGATGGCACATGCTGGCGGTGGCATCTTTCTTGTGCTGTACCATCCGGCCGAAAGCCACAGCGAGGCATGCCCTAGCGTTTTCTTCAGGATGCCTTTATTCGGCGTCACATAAGTCCAACTTCGGTGGACATTAATCCCATTGAGCAGTTCGTGCTGGTACGAACCCAAGCGGTAACCCTGATAAAGGTTCCCGGTTGGATGATTTGGAAAACACGTACCAATATGTACTTCATGCCCCGATTTCAACCATTGGCTGGCAAAGTCACCGATCCGCGCCGATGGCGCACCGATTTCGGGCAGGAAATAGTGGGAGTAGACAGCAATTCTCATGGCAAACAATCCACCGAATTCTCAGAAATTCGGTAGCTACAGGTACCTCCGGCAAACTCCACTCGCAACCCGATCTCGATACCATGGCGCTCTATGGTGCAATTAAAAAGTGGATAAGACGAGAATGCATAACCAGAGGCATGTGGCAGCGTTGCGTGGTGACGCAAGCTCAGCACACGATTGGACTCCTTGGCGCCGAAGCGCTCTGAGTACCAGCCCTGCGGGGAGGGAAGATCGCAACCCCGCGCCGATCGCGCGTCGCCACCACCGATTCGATGCAGCCACAGCGAGGCGCCCTGGACATCTATCGTCCAAAGCCCCGGCGACTCCTCCTTGGGTTCAAACAATGGATGGAAATGGAGATGGCTCACCAGCGGTAATGTTCCGATGCCGGTTACACGATCGATTAAGATCAGATACTCACTTTCACGCCAAATTACAGCCCGCTCGTGGACAGGTTCCCCTCGTAAGTAGCGGTAGCCGTCGTGCATCGCGAGGAACTCTGCCCGGCCAATCGTGGACTGCCAACATTTTACTCTAGGACGAGCGCGTCGGCCGACCCGAAAACTGCCCCACACTTCCGACGAATCATCTCCGCCAATTTCTATTGTATTGTGCGCGCGCGTGGACCGGAAGAAATCACGCCACGGTCCGGTCTGGTACTCGTAGACCCCGGAATCGACGATGACTGGGGCTCCTCGCACATGATACTCGAAACTAAAAGTGTCGGCGTGTGCATGAGCGGGCAAGTAATCCGGACATGGTTTTCCAGCGTCGATTACCATATGCTCTCCATCGCGCCCACTTAACACATAAAACCCACTGACCGGAAGGGCCGTTGCTCTAGGTTCCAGGGGCGCTTTCGGCCATGCGGACACTTTCTCCCACTCCGCTTTTCCAAGAAGCAGAAAGATCTCCATACTAGGAAATGCGGCAGGCTTAAGCCGGGGCTCATGTAGCCACGCGGCCGCTATATTTAGCAGATCATCCGGATTGGGTGCCGAATCGTAGGTTGTGTCTTTGATGAGTGGAATCCGCTGCCGTGGCCCCAATATCTCGCGTAGAAAGAACGCCTGCCGTGAAACCGCCTCACGAACCCAGATGGGGCATTTACTGGTATTGCGCTCCAGCAATAACGCAATTTCTAGATAATCTTTAAGGACCGTACAATGATACCCCGGCGTGCGCTCGAAATGACTTCCGTCGGCTAGTACTTGCTCAGCAGTTTCCTCTTCGAGCAGTTGCAACGCAGTCTTCACCCACTCGCGTGCCTCGGCTCCCTTGTATGCGACCCCGGCCCAGAGTAACCCGCGCAGATTTTCCAAGAGGTGGTTGCCACGAACATCAAACTCTAGCTGCCGTCGCAACATTCGTGCCTGCGCAAAAAGGCTCCTAAATAGAATATCAGAAAACCCTGAATCGACCGCGAGGCGAGGGGCCCAAGTTGCAGCGGCCTGCAGCCAATTCGCTATGCGAAGTGATAGCGTATACGGACGCCAGCCATCTCCGCGCAGTTGTTTGTTTCCCTCTATCCATGACAGCACCAGTCGCCGAAACGTATCATAGGCAGCTTCGCTACCGCCCACCTCACTTGCCAGCATCAGTGATCGAACATATCCGAAGTAATGTAGATTATACCGCCATAGATGACTTACTAACGGTGTGTGCCAATCTATGGAATCCGAAAACTCAACGGTACGATCCAGAAAGCTGAACCGCCCTTCTGCAATGCTTTTCGCAGCACTCACTTCCTTTGTAATGTCGGTTTCGAATATTGACCACTCATTAACCTCTGGAATTTGAAACCAAACTCCCACGTAGTTCTTTCTTTGTATCTTCCCTGCAAGATCACACTTAGCAGCCGTGATACTCCACCAACGACGCTGAAGTGCTAATGTTGCGCGGGTCACACCTTGCCGCAGCGAGAGAAACATCAATGTGCGCGCGAGGCGACGAGATTTGTAGATGTTGATCACCCAAAGAGAGGTAAGTCTGAGTAAAGTGTTTTGCGCAGATAGGTGTGCGTAACACACCTCATTTGGTCACAAGTAAGTGTTCCAAATGATTTACGATCCGCTCGCCGGCGCTACCGTCCCATAGCGGAGGAATCGCCGCTTTTTTCCACCCCCCTGCAAAAAGTCGCTCTAGGTATGGAGCCAACTTTGCCGGATCAGTGCCCACCAATTCATTCGTTCCAATTGTAACCGTCTCGGGGCGTTCTGTCGAATCGCGTAACGTCATGCATGGCACACGGAGAACGGTTGACTCCTCCGTTATACCCCCGGAATCGGTAATCACGGCAAGGGCCCGCTCTACGAGATAATTGAACTCCAGATACGTCAGAGGTGATATGAGATACAGGTTAGATGGACTGCCATCGCTACGTAGACGGCTGTTCGAATCGGACCTGACTTCCCCTGACTTCGGAAAATCTCGCTTTGATGAAAGGGTCGTATCGCGATCGGTCAACGGCACCGAACAAGCGGCGCACTCCGATGCAAGTCCAATAGAGGGGGATGCGGGTAAGCACTCATTCGGCGCCGCAATACCGATGCGCTGTAATGTCCGTGCCGTGCGCGGGTGTGCGGGAAATACAATGTTCCGCCCGAGTGTACCTCGTACGATTTCTGCAATCAACATCTTGAGCGTGTCGTCGTTGTCTACGTTGGCCGGGCGGTGCAGAGTGAGTACAAAGAAGTCTTTCTCCCGTAGTCCGATTCTTTCCCATATTTCCGGCTTCTGAAAGCGCGGTCGATGTTTTAGCAGGGTATCGATCATGGTGTTCCCGACAAAGAAGACCCGGTCATCCCCTACCCCACTCCGGCGTAGATTGTCATTTGCCATTTCACTCGTCGTAAAGAAGTAGTTCGTAATCGAGTCGGTTACGAGTCGATTGATCTCCTCTGGCATCGACCAATCGCCTGATCGGATACCGCCCTCCACATGGGCAACTTTCACCCCGAGTTTTTGTGCTACGACCGCACAGGCCATCGTCGAAGTCACGTCACCGACCACCAAGCACAGATCGCTACGCATTTCCAGAAGCACCTTCTCGTAGCGCGTCATTATGGCAGACGTTTGTTCTGCCGCGGTTCCCGACCCTACTTCCAAGTTAACATGTGGCGCTGGGATTCCGAGCTGCTCGAAAAAACTGCCCGACATGTTCCGGTCGTAGTGCTGCCCAGTGTGGATGAGTCGGTACTGCAGAGCCGACCCGCGCGTCTGCGCCGCACGAAGTGCATCGATGATCGACGCTATCTTCATGAAGTTCGGTCGGGCACCTGCGATGAGATCAATTATTTTCATAGTACTCACTGCATCTGCACTGTGGTAGATTGGGCAAATTGCTCAGGTCAGAGAGCCGACGTCTGCAACCGGACATCAAACTTCGCTTGGTCAGCAGAATTCATGGGCGCATTCCGGTTCGGGCAAATGGCCAAGGTTATGATATAGGGCCACCTCCATTGCCCTATAGGTTCGGAAACCATATGAGCGTCTGGTCACCACTCGGACTTTATTGTTCAAGC
>SXGU01420188.1_pt1 | contig 11832 bp, 6 predicted proteins | sample 3174531 | NCBI WGS metagenome assembly SXGU01 (sample SAMN11356863, study PRJNA531348) | freshwater metagenome | isolation source: freshwater sample F1-140 | place: China: Fuxian Lake, Yuxi | collected 2017-12-25
GCCCGGCGGCAACACCCGCACCGGCATCTTCTTCGATCCGTTCCCGATCTCCTGGGAGCGGGGCGAGGGGGCGCGGCTTTTCGACGCCGATGGCCACGACTACATCGACTTCATCTCGGAGGCGACCGCCGGCATCTACGGCCACAGCCATCCGGAGATCAGGAAGACCGTCGAGAAGCGACTCGCGCTCGGCTGGAACTTGGGCGGCCACACCGCGCTGGAAGGCGAGCTGGCGGAGATCCTGATCGACCGCTTCCCCTCGATCGAGCGGGTGCGCTTCGTCAACTCCGGCACCGAAGCCAACATGTTCAACCTGCAGCTCGCGCGCATCGCCACCCAGCGCCCGGCGGTGATGGGCTTCAACGGCTGCTACCACGGCGGCTTCCTCACCTTCACCGCCAAGACCAACCCTCTGAACGTGCCGTTCGCGACCGTGGTCGGCACCTATAACGACGTCGAGGGCACCCGCGCGCTGATCCAGAAGAACGCCGGCAAGCTCGCCGCGGTGATCCTGGAGGCGATGATGGGCGGCGGCGGCTGCATTTCGGCCAGCCTCGAATTCCTGAAGATGCTGCGCGAGGAGACGAAGAAGCACGGCATCGTCCTCATCCTCGACGAGGTGATGAGCTCGCGCCTCTCGCCCGGCGGCCTGCAGCAGCTGACCGGCGTGATCCCCGACCTGACCTCGCTCGGCAAGTATATCGGCGGCGGCTTCTCGGCCGGCGCCTTCGGCGGCCGCGCCGACCTGATGGACCTGTTCGATCCGAGGAAGTCCGACCATCTGCCGCATTCCGGCACCTACAACAACAACGTCTTCACGCTGTCGGCCGGCATCACCGGCCTCGGCAAGGTCTACACCAAGGAAGCCGCGAAGGACCTGAACGCCCGCGGCGATGCGCTGAGGAAGCGCCTCAACGCCGTCTGCGAGCGCGCCGGCGTCGGCATGCAGTACATCGGCATCGGCTCGATGCTGTGCGTGCACATGCAGCGGGGCGAGATCCGCCGGCCGGAGGACACGGTCAACGGCAATGCCAAGCTGCGCGAGCTCTACTTCTTCGATCTGCTGGCCCAGGGCATCCACGTCATGCCCAAGCGCGGCCTGATCGCCTTGTCGCTACCGCTGACCGACCGCGATTTCGACACGCTGGTGGCCGGCGTCGAGGAGTTTATCTCGGCGAGGCGCTCGCTGTTCGACTGAGCTATGCTCGGGCGGGTCTGATCCGAGCGGAGCGGCGTGTATGACCATCGACCGGGTCCTGACCTCGGAGGCGCTGGAGCGGCTTCGCCGGCCGACCGGCCGGGCCCATGGGCTGCCGCGCGAGACCTTCACCAGCGAGGCGATCTACGCCGAGGAGATGGACCGCGTCTTCGGCCGCGGCTGGATCGTCGCCGGGATCTCCGACGAGCTGGCGGCGCCGGGCTCGGTGGTGCCGGTCAATCTCGCCGGCCGGCCGGTCATCCTGACCTCGAACGACGAGGGCCGCATCCAGGCCTTCCACAATGTCTGCCGCCACCGCGGCGTCCAGGTGGTGACCAAGCCCTGCAGCGGCCAGAAGCTGCTGCGCTGTCCCTATCACTCCTGGTCCTACGATCTCGACGGTCGCTTGCGCGCGACCCCGCATGTCGGCGGCCCCGGCAAGCACAGCCACCCGGACATCAGGAAGTCCGAGAACGGCCTGGTGCCGATCCGCTGCGAGGTCTGGGCCAGCCTGGTCTTCGTCAACTTCGCCGCCGGCGGGCCGGACCTCGCGACGTTCCTCGCCCCCTTGATCGAGCGCTGGAAGGCCTACGACTTCACGCGACTCCGCCTCGGCGGCACCGCCACCTTCGAGATCAAGGCGAACTGGAAGCTGGCGGTCGAGAACTTCTCGGAGTCCTACCATCTGCCCTGGGTCCATGCGGGCTTGAACAGCTACTCGCCGATGGAAGACCATGGCTGCTTCTTCATCCCCGGCCTCTGCCAGGGCCAGCTCAGCCGCAACTACGCGCAATCGCCGGTCGGCGGCCGCATCCTGCCGCGCTTCCCCGGCCTCACGCCCGAGCAGGAGAAGCTGGCCGAATACCCGGTGGTCTTCCCCAACCTGATGCTGGGCCTGCATGCCGACCACTTCCTGGTGCTTACCGCCTTCCCGGTCGCGCCCGACCGCACCTACGAGCGCATCGACCTTTTCGTTATCGGCGACGAGGCCCTCAGCCCCGACTTCGGCGCCAACCGCGCCCAGGTGGTCGAGGGCTGGCGGTCGATCAACGTCGAGGACATCGACGTGGTCGAGCGCATGCAGGTCGGCCGCTCGTCCCCGGCCATGGACGGCGGGCGGTTCGCGCCGGGGCAGGACGACTGCGTGCACGCGTTCGAGCTTCAGTGGGTGGACGCGATGCTGGACAGCGGCGATCGATCGGCACGGGCGGCCGACTAGCGGAACCGCGCCTGACGGTCCGTCGCTCTCGGGAGATCTCGCGGTCCCGGCCGCTGATGCGGTCAGTTGAGCGTCGAATGGACCGCCCGCGACATCGGTGGCCGCGTCGGGCATGCTTGTGTCCAGGAGGACTGAGATGGCAGATATCGACGCACCCGCGGGCGGCCGCATAGCGGGCCGCGGCAGAGGCGGACGCCAGGGGCGGCAGGCGCAGAGATCGAGCGCGGCCGCCACGCCTCACATCATCCCCGGCATCAAGCGCGCCATCCCAACCTACGACCTGATGGGAGAGGAGGGACTCGTCAAGATCGAGGCGGCGATCGACACGCTGCTGCAGGAGATCGGGCTCGAGTTCCGCGGCGATCCGGCGTCGCTGAAGCTCTGGGACGCCGCCGGCGCCGATGTGGCGGGCGATCTCGTGCGCTTCCCCAAGGGCCTGGTGCGGGACATCATCCTGCGCTCGACGCCGAGGAGCTTCGTCCATCACGCCCGCAACCCGGCGCGCTCGGTCGTCGTCGGCGGCAACGACGTCGTCTTCTCGCCGGCCTACGGCTCGCCCTTCGTGCACGACATCGACCAGGGCCGGCGCTACGGCTCGCTCGAGGATTTCCGCAACTTCGTGAAGCTCGCCTACGCCTCGCCCTGGATGCATCACTCCGGCGGCACGGTCTGCGAGCCGGTGGACATCCCGGTGAACAAGCGCCATCTCGACATGATCTATTCCCATATCCGCTACTCCGACAAACCCTTCATGGGGTCGGTGACGGCGGAGGAGCGGGCCGAGGAGTCGATCGACATGGCGCGCCTCGCGTTCGGCGCCGATTTCGTCGATCGCAACTGCGTCATCATGGGCAACATCAACGTCAACTCGCCGCTGGTCTATGACGCGGCGATGAGCAAGGCGTTGCGCGCCTATGCGCGCGCCAACCAGTGCACGGTCGTGGTGCCCTTCATCCTCGGCGGCGCAATGGGCCCGGTGACGACGGCGGGCGCCATCGCCCAGTCGATGGCCGAGGCCATGGTCGGTGTCGCGTTGTGCCAGCTGGAACGGCCCGGCTCGCCGGCGATTTTAGGAAACTTCCTCAGCTCCACGGCGCTGCGCTCCGGCTCGCCGACCTTCGGCACGCCGGAGCCGGCGCTGGGCTCGCTCGTCATCGGCCAGCTCACGCGCCGCCTCGGCGTGCCGCTGCGCTGCTCGGGCGCCTTCACCACCTCGAAGATCCCCGACGGTCAGGCGATGATGGAGAGCGCCGTCTCCATGCAGGCCGCGGTTCTTTGCGGGGCGCATTTCATCCTGCACGCGGCCGGCTGGCTCGAGGGCGGGCTCGCCATGGGCTACGAGAAGTTCATTCTCGACGCCGATTTCTGCAGCGCGCTGCACACCTATCTCGCTGGCATCCCGCTGGACGACAACGCGATGGCGCTTGACGCCTTCCGCGAAGTCGGGTCCGGCAAGCACTTTTTCGGCTGCGCGCACACGATGAGGAACTACGAGACCGCCTTCTGGGATTCGGCGACCGCCGACAACAATTCCTTCGAGCAGTGGCGCGACGCCGGCAGCAAGGATGCGATGCGGCGAGCCAACGAGAAATGGCGCGCCATGCTCAGGGACTACGAGGCGCCGCCGCTCGATCCCGGCATCGACGAGGCGTTGCAGGCGTTCATGGCTCGTAAGAAAGAGTCTCGGCCGGACATGTGGTACTGAGAGGGTAGAAGGCCACGGTCCCTCGCCTGGTGGTCTGCCGCTCCCGTTATGATCGCCAAGAAGCGATCGACCTGCCGCGCCGTTCCGCTCGGGAGTCCTTCGCGAAGCGAAGTCAAATCCGCATGCGGCTTCCGCTCGGATCATAAGGCGACGGCGCGATGACCTTCGCCCGTCTCTCCACGCCCACGACATGCGCGGATAGGCCGGTGCCGACCTCCGCGTGCTCCCGCTCGATCAACGCCATGGCGAGGCTCTTGCCGATCGTGTGCCCATACGCGCCGGAGGTGATGTAGCCGACGCGCTTGCCGTCGCGCCACACCGGCTCCCAGCCTGAGCCGTCGGCGTCGCCGGCGGCGATCTCCAGCGTCACCAGCCGGCGCTTCGCCGTTCCCTGGTCGCGTTCCTTCAGTGCCGCGTCGCGGCCGATGAATCCAGGCTTGTCGAAGGCGATCCAGCGGTCGAGGCCGGTCTCGCCCGGCGTGTAGACCTGGGTGAACTCGCGCAGCCAGAGGCCGAAGGACTTCTCGATGCGCAGGCTGAGCATCGCGTTGAAGCCGATCTCCACCATGCCGAAATCGGCCCCCGCCTTCTTGAGCGTGCGATAGAGCGTCAGGTGTTCCGAGGCCGGGACGTTGATCTCGTATCCCAGCTCGCCGTTGACGGAGAGGCGGCCGACCCTGGCCCGCGTCAGGCCGACGTCGAGCGCGCGGCATCCCAAGAAGCGGAACGCCTGGTTCGACACGTCGGCGTTCCTGACCGCGGCCTCCAGCACGTTGCGCGACTTCGGTCCGGAGAGCGAGAATCCCACCCAGTCGTCGGAGATGTCGCGGACCGAGACCCCGTCCTCGCCGTGATCCTGGAACCACCGCATGTGCCATTGGCGGAGATAGTAGGAGCCCATGATCCACCAGGTGCCGTCGCCCCAGTTGAACACCGAGAGATCGCCCCTGAGCTTACCCGAGGGCGACAGCATCGGCGCCAAGGCGCAACGGCCCGGCCCCGGCAGCCGGGAGGCCATGACGCGATCGAGCCACGCCTGAGCCTTCGGTCCCCTGACCTCGTAGCGTGAGAAGCCGGTGGTATCGAGCAGGCCGACGCTTTCCCGCGTCTTCCGGCATTCGGCGCCGACGACGTCATGCGCGTTCGAGCGCTTGAGGGTAGGTGTTTCCTCGAAGTCCTTCGACGGCGCCACGTAGAGCGGGATCTCGAGCCCCCACATCGCCCCCCAGCGCATGCCGTTCCGGGTCATCGCCTCATAGGCGGGAGCCGTGCGGAGCGGGCGGCCGGCCCAGAGCTGCTCGTTCGGATAGGTCATGACGAAGCGGCGCGAATAGAACTGGCCGGTGGTCTGCCTCAGATACTCGCGGTTGGAAGCCCAGCCGCCGTAGCGGGCGATGTCCATGCCGTAGATGTCGGTCGAGGCCTCGCCGTTCACCATCATCTCGGCGAGGCTGAGCCCCACGCCGCCGCCCTGGAGGAAGCCCGCCATGACGCCGCAGGCGGTCCAGTAGTTGGGCACGCCCGGCGCCGGTCCCACCAGCGGGTTGCCGTCGGGGGTGAAGGTGAAGGAGCCGTTGACCCATTTCTTGATGCCGGCCTTCTGCAGGCAGGGGAAGCGCCGGAAGCCGAACTCGAGCTCAGGCGCGATCCGGTCGATGTCCTCCTGGTTCAGCTCGATGCCGAAGTCCCAGGGGGCGCCCTCCATGTTCCAGTGCTTGAAGTTCTTCTCATAGAGGCCGACCAAGAGGCCCTTGCCCTCCTGACGGGTGTAGGTGAAGCCTTCGAGGTCCACGATCAGCGGCAGCTCGCTCGACATCGCCGCGATCTCGGGGATGGTCTCGGTCACCAGGTAGTGATGCTCCATCGGCGTCACCGGCAGGTCGAGGCCTGCCATCAGCCCCACCTGCTTGGCCCAGAGGCCGCCGCAATTGACCACGTGCTCGCAGGCGATCGGGCCCTTCTCGGTGACCACCTCCCAGCCGCCCGGCTTCCGGTTCAGCGCCAGCACGCGGTTCTGCTCGATGATTGTCGCGCCGCGCTTCCTCGCCGCCCCGGCATAGGCGTAGGTCGCGCCATAGGTGTCGATATGGCCTTCGTTGACGTCGTAGAGCCCGCCCAGGACGTCGCTGACGTCCATCAAGGGCCACATCGCCTTGATCTCGTCACGGCCGACCAGGCGGGCGGTGTCGATGCCCATGGTCTGGAAGATGCGGTAGGCCGCCTTCAGCCATTCCCAGCGCTCGGGCGCGCTGGCGACATTGATGCCGCCGGTCATGTGGAGCCCGACGTTCTGGCCGGACTCGGCCTCGATCTCTTTGAACAGCTTGATGGTGTAGGCCTGCAGCGCCGCGATGTTGGGATCGGCGTTGAGCGCGTGGAAGATGCCGGCGGCATGCCAGCTCGATCCCGAGGTCAGCGCCTTCCGCTCGACCAGCGCCACGTCGGTCCAGCCCAGCTTGGCCAGGTGATAGAGGACCGAGCAGCCGACGACGCCACCGCCGATGACGACGACCCGATAATGCGATTTCATGGGGACTTCCGAGGCGCGGGAGAGATCGTCACTCTAGCCGAGCCCGGGGGCAGCGAACAGGCGCCGATGGCGCCTTTTCGCCGCGTGGCGTCCCGAGGAGAAGTTCTCTATCGCCCGCTCCGACCCAGATCCGAACGACGTGTCCAACAGCGCCGCCTCACCTCCCGATGCCCCGACGACGGCCCGGCCCGATGCCCTGGTTCAAGAGGCATGGGCGCTGCATCAGCAGGGACGGCTGGCGGAGGCGCGGGCGCTCTATCTGCAGGTGCTCGCCGCCGACGCGCAGAACGTCAACGGGCTGCACCTCCTCGGCGTCATGTCCCTGCAGGTCGGGCGGTTCGAGGACGCGGCCGGGCTCATCGCGCGGGCGATCGCGGTCCATCCCGGCGACGCGTCGATCTACGTCAACCGCGGCCTCGCCCTGCTGAACCTGGGGCGGGCAGGCGGGGCGGCGGCCAGCCTCGGGCGCGCCGTTGCGCTCGACGCCGGCCATGCCGACGCCCACTACAACCGCGGCGGCGCGCTCCAGGCGCTGGGGCGCCTCGGGGAGGCGCTCGCCGGCTATGGCCGCGCGCTTGCCCTCGACCCCGGCCGCGCCGAGGCCTTGCACAACCGCGCCGCGACCGGTCATGCGCTCGGGCGCGAGGGCGACGCGCTCGCCGGCTTCGACCGTGCGCTTGCGGTCGGGCCGCAGCTCGCCGAATCCCACTACGGCCGGGGCAATGCGCTGAAGGACCTGCGGCGCGGCGAAGCGGCGCGCGCCAGCTACGAGCGCGCCATCGCGCTCAGGCCGGACTACGCCGACGCCTTCGGCAATCGCGGCACGGCGCTCAAGGAGATGGGCCGAACGGCGGCGGCACTCGTCAGCTACGATCGCGCGCTCGCCCTCGCGCCGGGATCGGCGGATGCCCACTACAACCGCGGCCTGGCTCATCAGGAGAGCCGGCGCGGGGCCGAGGCTCTCGCCGGCTATGCCCGCGCCCTCGCCCTGAAGCCGGACCATGCGGAAGCCCTCTACAACCGCGGCCTCGTGCTGCACGAGGCGAAGCGCCTGAAGGAAGCGGTCGCCGGCTACGACCGCGCCATCGCGATCAGGCCGGACTATGCCGAAGCCCGCTTCAACGACGCCCTGGCCTTGCTACTGGCCGGCGATTTCAGGCGGGGATGGCCGCTCTACGAGTGGCGATGGAAGCTGGAGCCCTTGTCCTCGGCGCGGCGCGACTTTCCGCAGCCGCTCTGGCTGGGTGCCGAGCCCCTGAAGGGCAGGGCCATCCTGCTGCACAGCGAGCAGGGCTTCGGCGACACCCTCCAGTTCTGCCGCTATGCGGCGCCGGTGGCGGCGCTGGGCGCGCGCGTGATCATGGAGGTGCGGCAGGAGCTGGCGGCGCTGCTGCAGGGGCTGGTGGGCGTGGCGCAGTTCGTGGCCCAGGGGGCGGCGCTCCCGGCGTTCGACGTCCACTGTCCGTTGATGTCGCTGCCGCTGGCGCTCGGGACGGAGATCGGCGCCATCCCGGGGCGGCAGGCCTATCTCAGGAGCGATCCCGAGAGGGTGGCGGCGTGGGCGGAGCGGCTGGGCGCGCCGACGCGGCGGCGGATCGGCATCGTGTGGAGCGGCAGCGTCATCCAGAGGAACAACCATAACCGGCGGGCCGGCCTGGCGGCGCTGCTCGAACGGATGCCGGCCGGGTGCGAGATAGTCAGCCTGCAGAAAGAGGTGGAGGGCGCCGACCGCGTCACCCTCGACGCGAACCCTCGGGTCAGGCGCTTCGGCGAGGCCGTCGCCGACTTCGCCGACACCGCCGCCCTCTGCGAGCTGATGGACCTGGTCGTCAGCGTCGACACCAGCGTCGCCCATCTGAGCGGGGCGCTGGGCCGGCCGACCTGGGTGCTGGTGTCCTACGAGGCGGACTGGCGCTGGGGGCTCGATCGCGACGACAGCCCCTGGTATGGCAGCCTGCGGCTCTACCGCCAGGGCGCCGACCGCGACTGGACCCCGGTCCTCGAGCGGGTGAGGGCGGACCTGGCGCGTCTCTCGCCCTAGTCACGCTCCGATCCCGGCGAGCCGGTGGCCCAGATGACGCTGAGGAAGGCGGCCTTCGCGCGCGGCAGGACGACGGCGACCAGGGCGAGCGCGAGGGCCGGCCACAGCGTCATCGACACCCAGCCGGGCTCGGACACCCTGGTTTCGACGGCGAGAAGCGGCGGCACCGCGATGTGACCGACGACGAGGATCGTCAGCCAGGGCGCGGCATCGTCCGAACGGAGATGCCCGTAGGCCTCGTCGCAGACGGGGCAACGCTCGACCTGCTTCAGGTACGAGGCGAACAGCCCGGCCTCGCCGCAATTGGGCCATCGCTGGCTGGCGCGAGGCCGTCACGGGGAACCCGCGGGTGAGGAGACTGGCGGGGGCCTCAAGCTCGATCTCGACCGTCGGCTGATGAAGCGGTTTCGAGGCTCTGCGGTCACATAGCCAGCTGCGGGGGACGAATGATGGTCGCCTCCGGCTTGAGGGATTCCCGCATGGATCTCAAGCCGGGGATCATCTCCGACAGGATGTAGTCCGCGCATTTCTGCGGCGCGGCTCTGCGGCCCCGGTTGAACTGCCGATCCCAGGCGCTGGTCTTCACATACAGCCCGCAGAGAAGAGCGCCCATCGTCGTGTGCTGCTGAGAGATGGCGAGGCGGAGCGAATTGAACGAGACCATGGTGAGCTCGTCCCAGAAGCTCTTCGCCGTCTTGTCGAACCCTTCGAAGATGGTCGTCACCGAGCCCGCCACGTTGCTCAAGTTCTCGATCATGCCGTCGCAGGAACGCCGAAACGCCCTGTCGTCCTTGAACTGGTAGCCCTTGGCGAGCTCGCGCGACCAGGACTGGAGATCGGTGGCGATGGGCAACACGGTGCCGAAGATCGAACGGAAATAGGCCATCGACAGGAACACGTCGCCGTATTCCTCGAGGAAGCTCGGGATCTCCTTCAGCGAAACCTGCAGGTGGCTTGCGAGCAGCCTCAGGTTCCGCAGCGCCTCCTCTTTGTTGGGCTGGGAAAACATCCCGACGAGCTGCTCGAAATCGGTGATCGCGTTCGTCTGCCCGCCATAGACCCTTTGAAGCAGAGGGCGGGTGAACTCCCGCATGAAGTCGATGAGCTGAGAGCGTTTCGCCTCCGAAAGCTGCAGCTTTTCGGATGAGGTCACGGCGACGCCCAGGCGACGGAGGTGGGCGCGAAGCGTGTAGATGTCGAAGCTGCGAAGGATCGAGAGCTTCTGCAGGATCGCCATGTCCTGCATCAGCGCGTCATGGTCGCTGAAGTACTTTCCGAGATCGCTGATCTGGATGAGCCCGCCGGTCCCGTCTTCCGTGCGATACATCTCGACGACCGTTTCGAGCCTCACATTCTTGGTCAGGGACAGTCGGCTCAGCCCCTTCAGCCGCAACGGGATGATGGACAGGGGCAATACGTTAATGGCATCCGACTTCGCGTCGGCGACGTCTTGCGGGATGACCCCTTCCGCCGTCGCCTCGTCGGTCGTGGCCGACATCGGCACCTCCCCCCAGTGTGCCCCCGTCTCACCTGTAACCTGCGGATGGGGGCCGGGATGCGAAACTGAACTCCGCAAAATATCTACCTAAAGTATTTAAAAAACGATTAACGCGCCCTTCGAATCCGCTCGTCGCGAGGATGTGACCAGGATGAATCCGGGGCCGTAGCCTGCCGGCCCGAGACGGAGGCACCGGCTGCTGGTGGCTGAGGCTGTTGAAAACACGCGGCGATGGGGATCTGCCGGCGCTTCTCGCCAGGCGCCTCAGGTTCTGGACGATCGCAGCCGGCAGGAACTCGCCCCGGGGCACCCGTCAGGCCGCGCAGGCGGAGCCGGGTGATATAGAGGTTCCGCTTCAGGAGCATCCGGATCATCAGCTCCGGATCAATCGAGGGCCGAGCGGTATGGCTATAGAAGGATGAGAGGCGTCCATACGCATCGACAGCCACGACGAGGGCGTTTTCAACAGCCTCGGCTAGAAGCAGAAGCCCCCGCAAGCACCTGCCCGACTGGCGATCCCCCTACACGTTGTCCCTGGGGATCGACACCTTCCAGCTCTTGGCGAAGACCCGCGTGTCGCCCTCATAGGCGTCGAGGGTCGCCTCCAGCTCGAAGGTGGTCGGGGTCGCGGTCATCACCGTGCGGGTGCGGGCCTCGCATTTCCAGCCCTGGCGCTCATGCGATGAGCGCCCCGTCACCTCGGCCCGGGCCTTGAGCGGCTCGTCCGGGTGGATCGAGAAGTCGTCCCTGGCATAGCCGCTGGTCTCGAGGTCGATGCCGTCGAGCCGCGTGGTGCCGCTGTCGTTTTCGAAGACATAGCGGAGCGCCCCGGTCGGGCGGTCGCGGGTATGCGTCTGCTCGATCCTGCCGGGGCGGATCGTCGTCGACGTCAGGGCCTCCGGCAGCTCGTGCGGCGGCAGCGGCACCAGCTTCGCGTCGGTCGGCGAGGCGCCGCGGACCGGCAGGGTCAGCGTGCTGCCGGCGCCGTCGACCGTCACGGTCGCAGCTTCCGGCGACGGCCAGGCCAGCGGCCAGTAGGTAGTCGAGACGGCGACGCGGACGCGGTGCCCCTTGGGGAACACTTGCGCCAGGTCGTTGAGCTTGACGCGGACCCTGTAGGTCTTGCCGGGAACCAGCGGCTCGGGCCGCTCGTGGCTGTCGCGGTGGGTCAGGTTGAGGAGGCCGTAGCTGACGCGGGTCGCCGCGCCGGTCGGGAGCACGTCGGAGAGGCGGACGCAGATCAGCGCCTGCGGCTTGTCGGAGGCGAGCTCGAGCTCGACCACCGGCGCGCCCAGGATCTCGACCGGCCGGTCCAGCGGCGGCGTGTCGAACACCAGCGAGCCGCCGTCCTCCTCGCGCTGGTCGCTCGGCATGTCGGGGAAGAGGCCGTAGGGGCACCACTTGCCGATGGTCTGGCCGACTGTCTGCGGCGAGCGGATCGTCATCGTGCCGCTGCCAGCCTCACCCCGGGCGAGGCGGCCGGCGGCGAGGCCGAAGCGTGTCGGCGTCACGCTCGGCGGCGGCCAGGACGGCTCGCCGACCCAGCGGCCGGGCATCTCCCTGTAGAAGGTCTGCGGCGGAACCGAGTCCTGCATCCAGATCCGCATCACCGGCTCGTCCATGATGCCGGTGTCGGTGCCC